>OLIU01001051.1_pt1 | contig 11992 bp, 9 predicted proteins | sample 1603321 | NCBI WGS metagenome assembly OLIU01 (sample SAMN03922508, study PRJEB24848) | human gut metagenome | isolation source: stool sample | host: Homo sapiens | place: Germany | collected 2011-11 | reverse complement strand
ATACGGTCCTTTCTTTCGGAATCAATGTCCGAAAACGAAAAAAAGTTTTGCTTTTTGTGGAATTCTTTGTTCAAAAAAGCGTCAGTCCTTCTATGACGCACAGATACAAGAAAAACCTCACGTTTTTGGCGGAAAATGTGAAATTTCCCATTGAAATTAGGGAAACTGTGCATTATAATATGTGACTGTATGTAAAATCTGTAAGGCCATCAGTTGACAAGAATCGACAGACGTTCTTCTCTGATTCGGAGGACTGTCTGCCGACTGTTGTCAATTGATGGTAAAAAACAAGAAGGGATGTTCCAGATATGCAGAACGAACATTTGAGAAACGTAGCCATCATCGCCCACGTTGACCACGGCAAGACCACCCTGGTGGACGAGATGCTGAAGCAGGGCGGCGCTTACCGGGAAAATCAGGAGGTCGTGGACCGTGTCATGGACTCCGGCGACTTGGAGCGTGAGCGCGGCATTACGATTCTGGCCAAGAACACCGCCGTCCGCTATAAGGACGTGAAGATCAACGTGGTGGACACCCCGGGCCACGCCGACTTCGGCGGCGAGGTGGAGCGTATTTTGAAGATGGTCAACGGCGTTATTCTGCTGGTAGATGCCGCTGAAGGCCCCATGCCCCAGACCCGTTTTGTGCTCTCCAAGGCTCTGGAGCTGGGCCATCGGGTCATCGTGGTGGTCAACAAGATCGACCGCCCCGATCAGCGCATCCACGAGGTCATCGATGAGGTGCTGGAGCTGCTGATGGACCTGAACGCCACCCCCGAGCAGCTGGATTCCCCCATGCTGTTCTGCTCCGGCCGTCAGGGTACCGCTTCCTACTCTCCCGACGTGGTGGGCACCGACCTCACCCCGCTGTTTGAGACCATTCTGGAGTATATCCCCGCTCCCGAGGCGGATGTGGATCAGCCCTTCCAGATGCTGGTCAGCTCCATCGACTACAATGAGTTCGTGGGCCGCATCGCCGTGGGCCGCATTGAGCGGGGCACCCTGAAGCAGAATCAGGAGATCATGGTGTGCAACTATCACGATCCCGATGCTACCCCCAAGAAGGCCAAGGCCGTTTCCATCTATGAGTTTGAGGGTTTGGCCCGGAAGCAGGTGACGGAGTCCACCGCCGGCAACATCATTGCCATGAGCGGTATTCCCGACATCACCATCGGCGATACCGTCTGCGCCCCCGGCGCCGTGGAGCCGCTGCCCTTCGTGAAGATCAGCGCTCCCACGCTGGAGATGACCTTCTCCGTCAACGATTCCCCCTATGCTGGCCGTGAGGGTAAGTTCGTCACCTCCCGCCAGCTCCGGGATCGGCTGTACCGTGAGACCCTGAAGGACGTTTCCCTGAAGGTCTCCGATACCGACCGTGACAGCGCCTTCAACGTGGCGGGCCGCGGCGAAATGTCCCTGTCTATCCTCATCGAGACCATGCGCCGCGAAGGCTATGAGTTCCAGGTCTCTCCCCCCCGTGTGCTGTACAAGGAGATCGACGGCAAGAAGTGCGAGCCCATTGAGCGTCTGGTGGTGGACGTACCCGGCGACTGCGTGGGCAGCGTCATCGAGAAGCTGGGCCAGCGCAAGGGCGACCTGGTGGAGATGACTCCCGTGGGCGACCGCATGAAGGTGGAGTTCCTGATCCCCGCCCGCGGTCTCTTCGGCTACCGGAATGACTTCCTCACCGACACCAAGGGCGAGGGCATCATGGCTTCCGTATTTGATTCCTATGCGCCTTACAAGGGCGATATTTCCCGCCGCGGCATGGGCAGCCTGATCTCCACCGAGACCGGCGACTCCATCACCTACGGCCTGTTCAACGCGCAGGAGCGCGGCACCCTGTTTATCGGCGCCGGCGTCCCTGTGTACGAGGGCATGATCATCGGTGTGGCCAACCGGGGCGAGGACATCGTGGTGAACGCTTGCCGTAAGAAGCAGCTGACCAACACCCGTGCTTCCGGCTCTGATGACGCCCTGCGTCTGGTGCCTCCCCGCCAGATGAGCCTGGAGCAGTGCCTGGAGTTCCTGGCAGACGACGAGCTGCTGGAGGTCACCCCCAAGAGCCTGCGGATGCGCAAGGCCATTTTGAACCACGAGCAGCGCATGAAGTCCCTGAAGGGCAAGAAGTAAACACACCTTACAGCCCGCCGGATGACCTTCGGCGGGCTGCATTTTGAAAAGGAGGACCTTATGAAAAAATTACTGGCTGTCTGCGCGGCCGCCGTGCTGCTGTTGAGCCTGGCCGCCTGCGGCAAGACCGATACGGACACCATCACCGACAGCAAGGCCGACAAGCCTGCGGCTGAGACGGCGGGCGTGGGCACCCACCACGCGGAGATCGACATTCAGGACTACGGCACCATCACCGTGGAGCTGGACGGCGACGCCGCCCCCATTACCGTACAGAACTTTATGGATCTGGCCAATGATGGGTTTTACGATGGCCTGACCTTCCACCGCATCATCGCCGGTTTCATGATGCAGGGCGGCGACCCCAACGGCAACGGCACCGGCGGCTCTGAGAACACCATCAAGGGCGAGTTTTCTTCCAACGGCGTGGAAAATACGCTGTCCCACACCCGGGGCGCCATTTCCATGGCCCGGAGCCAGAACCCCGACAGCGCCAGCTCTCAGTTCTTCATCTGCCACGCAGACAGCGCCTTTCTGGACGGCCAGTACGCCTGCTTTGGCTATGTGACGGAGGGCATGGACGTGGTGGACGATGTGTGCGAGGCCGCCCAGCCTACGGACGGCAACGGCACCATCCCTGCGGACCAGCAGCCGGTCATCACCGCCATCCGGGTCATAGACTGAGTTGAGCGATAAAGGTCCCGCTGAAATTTTCAGCGAGATTTTTGCGGAAGGTGGGAACTTTTTCCGGCTGCCCTCCGTCTATCCAGGCAAACGGAGCATTCTTCCGGAGGCTCCGACCCTGACGAAAGAAAGGAAGATCATCTATGAAATTTTCTGTGAAGCTGATCGCAGCGGCCCTGTGCGCCGCTATGCTGTGCGTCCCCGCTCTGGCAGCCGGGACCCAGCGGAAGCTCCCGCTGCTGGCTCAGGCGGCTGGTAACGCCACCGGCGCGGGGGCCTACGTCCCGAACCCTCAATATACCGTGATCTCGGGAACCGTTGCCCATCAGAAGGACGGCGGCTTGCTGATGAGCACGTCCACCGGAGAACCAACGGAGGACTATATCCTGTGGACGGAGGGCGTTATGATCCTGGACGCCGTCAGCGGCGAGCCGGTAGATGCAAAGTCCATCAAGGACGGCAGCACCGTCTATGCGTGGCTGGGGGCGCAGACTGCCGTGGCCATGAGCCTGCCCCCGCAGGTCACACCGGAGCTTCTTCTGGTGAATGTCCCGGCGGACTACAAGGTTCCTCAGTACGATGTGATCGTCCGGTCTGACGGCCTTACGGGTTTGGGAATTCCCAACCGGAGCGGTATGTCCGTTACCCTGTCCGACGGGACGGTGTATCAGGTGTGGCAGGACGCGCAGGTGAAACCCTATCTTACCCGCAACCGGGTGACGTATCAGGATCTGCTGCCCGGCACCCGGGTTCTGGTGTGGGCCGATGACAAGGGCCAGGCCAGCAAGATCATTATATTTCCTTACGAGTACAAGGGAAGTGTTTCTCTGGACGGCTACGGGCGGCTGTATGTCAGCGGCGTTGCCGTGGTGGAGCCCTCCGCCCTGCGTCGGCCCTACGGAGATGAACGGCTGTATGTACCCATCCGGACGGTGGCGGAAGCCGCCGGGTACAGCGTCTCCTGGGATAAGGAGTTTGGCGTGACGGTGAAGGACGGCGGCGAGATCGTTTTCCAGATCTGCCCGGACACAGATCTGGCCCACGGTCCCGCCACGGCTGACCGGCAGAGTCTTTCCGGCCCTTGCCTGATCGCCAATGGCATCACCTATCTGGAGGCCGGGGACTTGGCCCATCTGCTGGGGATGTTCTACGGCGGCTGACGGCGATTATTACAAACATGATATGAAAAAGCCCCCTGCTGAGATTTTCTCAGCAGGGGGCTTTTACTGTCTGGACGGGCTGAATCTGGGGAAAAACAGTTCGGCGGGTCACACATAGTCGTACAGGCCCCGGACGGAAACCTCGCCGGAGGTCAGAGTCTCCGTGGAGCCGTCCTCCCAGCGGACGGTCAGACCAAAGTCATCGGAAATACCTGTGGCGGTGCCGATGCGCTCTCCTGCACCGGAGATGACCTTTATCGGATTGCCCACCGTCAGGCAGTCCCGGCGAAAACGGTCCAGATAGGCGGCGTTTTGGGCGGGGAAGTCGTCATATAACGCATTCAGCGACCGGATCACCTGGGCGGCCAGCTCCGTCCGGTCCGGGGCCGTTCCGAGGGCCTGCGCCAGAGAAATGGCGATGGGGGCCACCTCCGGGCCGAAATCGGCTTCATCCTGACTGACGTTGATCCCCGCGCCAATGATGACGCAGGAGAATTCGCCGCTCTCCGCCTCCCATTCCAGCTCCGTCAGGATGCCGCAGAGCTTTTTCCGGTTCAGCACCAGATCGTTGGGCCACTTGATGCCGGGGCGGACGCCGCAGACGGCTTCCACCGCGTCACAAAGCGCCACGGCGGTCCAGGCTGTCAGGGTGCTGATCTCAGAGAGCGGGCACTGGGGGCGGAGGGCCGCCGATAAATACAGCCCCTTCCCGGCGGGGGACACAAAGCTCCGTCCCCGGCGGCCCCGGCCACCAGTCTGCTGGTCTGCCAGAATCACCGTTCCATCTACGGAGCCGCTGACCGCCCGCCGTTTCAATTCGTTGTTAGTGGAGTCGATGGTGTCAAAGTACAGCAGTTCCCGGCCGATCCGACGATCCCGGAACTGCTCCGACAGCTCCTCTGGCCGGAGCCGCGCTGTCACGCGGGTCAGGCGGTAGCCCCGGTTGGGGACGGATTCAATACCGTAGCCCTCTTGCCTTAACTGCTCCACAGCCTTCCACACCGCCGCCCGGCTGACACCGGCCTGTCGGCTGATAGCCTCGCCGGACAGAAATTCCTCTGTATGCTCCCGCAGGAGTTTTAAAACGATTTGCTTCGTCATGGTACATCCCTCCAACGGTACTATACGGCGTCCATGCCGGATTGTCAACCTGATTTCCACAAATGGTTGACAATCGAGACCTCGTCTGATACACTTTAGGCGCATCAAACCGAAAAGGAGCTTTTCATTATGAATCATCATGATATGACCCGCAATATGGTCCTCGCCGCCCTGTTTGCAGCCCTGACCGCCATCGGCGCTTTCTTACAGATCCCCACAGGCACCGTACCCATTACGCTGCAATTTCTGTTTACCGCATTGGCCGGTCTCCTGCTGGGGTGGAAGTGGGGAGCCATTTCTCAACTGCTCTATGTGGGCATCGGACTGCTGGGTCTGCCGGTCTTTACGCAAGGTGGCGGCATCGGCTATGTGCTCCAGCCCAGCTTCGGCTTTTTGCTGGGGCTGATCCCCGCTGCCGCCGTGATCGGTGCGCTGACTACCCGCCGCACTGGTTATCTGAACATCCTGGCGGCGGTTCTGGTGGGAGATCTGATCCTCTACGCCGTGGGAGTCCCCTATATGTATCTCATCCTGCACGTTTATATGCAGTCTGCCAAGACCTTTTCTGCGCTGCTGGCGGCCATGCTGGTGTATGTGCCTGGCGATACGCTGAAGATCATTGTGGTGACAGCGCTGGCGCCGGTTCTCCGCCGGACCCTGGCAAAGGCGGTGCCTAACCTGTAAAAACGAGGTCATCCGCCTGCGAGAACGGCAGAATGACCGGCTCCCTCTTGCTATCCGAAGCCGGGTATGATAAAATATTTTATCAAATTTTGAGAATTCGGCGGGAGGGCTGTCTATGAATCGCATTAGCAAGGAAAACTATTATCTGGATATTGCCGAGACCGTCTTGGAGCGGGCTACCTGCTTGCGGCGGATCTATGGCGCCATCATCGTGAAAAACGACGAGATCATTTCTACGGGTTACAACGGCGCCCCCCGGGGCCGGGCCAACTGCGTGGACATGGGCTATTGCTCCCGGGAAGCCATGAAGGTGCCCCGCGGCGAGCGGTACGAACTGTGCCGCAGCGTCCACGCCGAGGCCAACGCCATCATCTCTGCCTCCCGCCGGGACATGGCGGGCGGCACTATCTATCTGGTGGGCCGCAACGCTGCCACCGGGGAGCTGCTGAATGACGCTACCTCCTGCCTTATGTGCCGCCGCATGATCATCAATGCGGGTCTGGACCGGGTGGTGATCCGCCGGACGGAAACGGAATTCGAAGTGGTCCCCGTGGAGGCATGGATCGCGGAGGATGATCTGCTGACCCCGGAAAATGTGGTCATGGACCTGAAATGAGCAGGAGAGCTGCGGAAAGGAAGTCATTTCGTTGAAGGCGGGACTTGTTACCTTCTATCATATCCACCATTACGGCGCTTTGCTTCAGGCGGCGGCCACGGAGCGGGCTGTGGAGCGCTTTGGCTGGGACTGTGAGATCATTGACTACTTCGTCAATCAGGACAACGCCCTGTTCAAGCGGCCCACCGGCTTGGGTTCCGCCGCCCATGACGCTCACACGGCCCTGCACTATCAGGCGCTGTCGGAGCGTTACCGGCGGTTTGAGAAGTTCAGCCGGGACCATCTGCGGATCTCAGATCGCCGCTATGGGCGCTTTGACGAGCTGGCCGGGGGGCCGCTGCCCTATGACCTGATCCTCTCCGGCAGCGACCAGATCTGGAACCCCAAGATCTTCCCGGACGGCCGGTTCGACCCGGTGTTTTTCGGTACGTTTTCCCAGAAGCGCCGCATTGCCTACGCACCGTCCTTCGGTGTTCCCACCATTCCGGAGGGGATGCAGGCGGAGCTGAAGGGCTATCTGGATGGCTTTTCCCACCTCTCCACCAGGGAGACTCAGGGGAGCGCCATCATCCGGGATATCGCCGGGAAGGACGCCCCGGTGGTGCTGGACCCCACCCTGCTGCTGACGGCGGACCAGTGGGACTCCATGGCCGATCATCCGGCCAATTACCCCAAGGGCGGCTATATTCTCTGCTATTGTATCAACCGCCCCGGTGCGCTGACACCCTATCTGGAACGGCTCCATCAGGAGACGGGGTTGCCTGTGGTACAGCTTTGCGGCATCCGCCAGAAGGTCCATCCCAAGGCAAAGCAGATCTTGGACGCTGGTCCGGCGGAATTTTTGGGCCTGTTCCAGAATGCCGCCTATGTTGTGACCAATTCCTTCCATGGCACGGTGTTCTCCGTCCAGTTCCACCGGCCCTTTTTCACCACGGTCTCCCCGGCGGAGCTGTCCGCCCCGGAACGGTCCCGGACGGTGAGCATCCTGAGCCGGTTGGGTCTTGCCAACCGGGTCATCGGTAAGGGGGATACGGCGGAGCTGCTGGACCCCGTTGACTGGGAAGCTGCCGAAGCGGCTTTGACTGCCGCCCGGAAGGATTCTCTGAATTATTTGCAGGCAGCGCTGGAAGACCGGCCCTATGCGCCGGAAGCGCCGCTTTCTCCTCAGAGCTTTGCCCCGAAGCTGGCAGAGCGGAGCCGCTGCACCGGCTGTACCGCCTGCGCCGCAGGCTGTCCCCATGACGCCATTACGATGGTCCGGGACAAAACTGGCTTTGATTTCCCGGAAGTGGATCTGGAAAAATGCGTCCATTGCGGACGCTGTACCCGGCTGTGCCCAGTTTTGCAGAAGCGCGGTCCGGCGGCTCATCTGCCCGCTGCCTTCGCCGCCTGGAACCGGGATGACGCCGTCCGGAAGGACTCTACCTCCGGCGGCGCGTTCACTGCCATTGCGGAATATGTGCTGGAGGGCGGCGGCGTGGTATACGGCGCTGCCATGGACGGCCATCAGCATCTGCGGCACATCCCCTGCTTCCGGAAAGAGGATCTGTGGCGGCTGCGGGGAGCCAAGTACGTTCAGAGCAATCTGGACGGTGTGTTCCGGGAGATCCGGGAGGTGCTGAAGACCCGCCCGGTGCTGTTTTCCGGTACACCCTGTCAGGTGGATGGGCTGTACCGCTTTTTAGGGTGCCGCCCGGAAAATCTCACCACCTGCGATCTGGTGTGCCACGGCGTACCCTCCCCCGGTGTGTGGGAGGACGAGGCCCGGTTTATCGAAGGAAATAAACGGCGGCGGCTGGCAAATGTCCGCTTCCGCAATAAGGTAGAGGGGTGGAAAAACAGCCACTTTACCGCTGTATATGACGATGGCACCGCAGATTCCGCACCCTTGTTTGCCACCGGCTTTGGCCGGGCCTTTGGCCGGGCGCTGTTCCTGCGTCAGAGCTGCCATGACTGCCAGTATACAAATCTGAACCGTCCCGGCGATTTTACGTTGGGGGATCTGTGGGGCCTGCGGCCGGATGAGTTTCCGGAGCAGCAGCACGCGGGCGTCAGCCTGCTGCTGGTGAACACGCCCCACGGCAGCTATCTGTTTGACCAGCTCAAGCTGAACTGCCAGCCCTTCCCGGTGGAGCGGGCTGTGGCGGGGAATCCCCGGCTGGCGCGGCCCATCGGCCCGGCGGCGGACCGGGCATCATTCTTTGCCAGCTATGCGGTAGAGCCTTTTGAGGAGGTCCGCAGACAGTTTTTCCGGCTTCCCAGTCTGCCGGTGCGGGCGGCGGGAAAGCTGTTGTCTCCGGAGGCCAAGGCGAAGCTGAAGGCCAAGCTGCACAGATGATTTTCACACAAAAAAGCACGTTCTCTTTCAAAAAGAGAACGTGCTTTTTTCAGGCCAGCGCCACGATGAGCCAAGCAAGGCCGATGGTCCCGGCGCCGATCAGGGTGTATACGATGGGGTTCAAAGTCCGCCATCGGCTGGAAAAACGGCTGGTCCCGCTGGACGCATAATTATGGGCCACCCGCCGGGCTTCCTCCACCAGCTCCCGGGAGGTGATCCCCTCTCCTGCAGCGTCATTGCGGACGATGAAGATGGCCTGTTCAAAAAAACGATGCTCCGGCGCGTCTACCACCACGACCCGCCGGGAAATGCCTTTTACCATGCGTGCTGTCCTCCTCAGTTGATCTGTTTCCATTTTCCCGCAAGGGAGGGAAGTCTATACCAACCAACAGCGGCTTTTTGAAAATTTTCCTCATACCGGCTGCTCCGACTCCGGCAAGCGGTAGAGCACCTGCACGGCGCAGTCATCCTGCAGCCGTTCCCGGCGGATACTTTCAGAGAGGATCAGATTGGCCAGCGTCTGAGGATCGTCCCCACCCCAGCCCGCCAGCAGGTCTTGGAGCCATTCGTCACGGCTGGGGTCTGCCACGCCGTCGCTGATCATCACGGCGAAGCTGCCGGGCTCCAGCGTCACGGTGGTTATATCCGGTGCGGCAGGAGTGCCCCGAAGTCCCACCGGCAGGCTGCTGCCGGTGATCCGGCGGACGGCGCCGTTCTTTTTTAGATAGCTGGGGGCAGCGCCGAACTTGTAGAAGGTGGCCTCCGAGCCTTTCAAAACGCACAGATCCACCGTGGTAAAGCTGCCGGTCTCCGCACCCCGGAGGGCCATAGCGGAATTCAGGGTGGTGAGGGCAGCCTCCGGCTGGATATCCGCCTCCAAAAACTGCCGCAGCAGCCGGCAGGTGAGGGAGGACTCCCGCCGGGCGGCGTCCCCGCTGCCCATACCGTCCGCCAGCAGCAGGCACCAGAGACCGCTGTCCGTGCGGAAGGCCTCCATGGTGTCGCCGCAGACCATTTCCCCCTCCTTGGGCCGCAAAGCCGCGCCGATAACGCAGGCAGGGATCTCTCCAAAGGCGGGGGCCGCCCCGCTGAGACCGGCGGCCGCCGCCGTCAGCAGGTCCGACATCTGGGCGTATTGCCCCTTGGCGCTGCGGCGCGTTTCTTCCAGTTGGCGGCGGTACTGCTTCCGCAGCAGAAAGGCCGACAACTCCCCATTGATGGCCTGCAGCAATTCTGACAGATGGATGCAGCGGTCGGCGAAGTGAACGGGGAAGTCCTTGGCCTTGGCCTTTCCGCGCTCGAGGAGGTAGGGAGTAGCGTCATTGAGGGCGTTGAAGGTGGCGGTGTAATCCTTTTGCCAGCACAGCTCGCACAGGGCGCACCCCCGGCATACCTTTTCCGCCGCCCGGTCAAAGATGACGGCGGGGTTTTCCTCCTGAGGCGGCGGGGTGCGGCTCATGCTGTCATATAGCTCCCGGAGCGCCTCCGCTGCCCGGTTGAGATGGGTTTTCAGGGCCGTGCGCTGGGCGATGTCCGGGGCCGCTTCCCGCAGAAGCCGCTTTCCGCCGAAGATCCGCCGGGGCAGGGCTAAAAACAGCAGGGAACCGGCCACCGTTTCCAGAAGAAGCGTCTGGGCCAACTCCTCCCGAGAGGTCAGCATGGCCGCTGCTGCTCCGGAAAAGAAGGCAAGCGCAGCCATGCTTCGCCGTCTGCATTTCGCGGCGCACAGTCCCGCCACGCCGTAGGCGGCGGTGAACAGCCCGCTGGTTCCGGCAGAGAGATCCGTGATGAGTCCCAGTCCCAGCCCCGCCGTCACGCCGGTCATGGGACCTTGATCATAGGCAGTGTAGGCCAGCAGGGCGCACAGCAGGACCCGGCCCACGGAGACATTCAAGATGGTCAGGTCTCCTAAAGCCAGCGTCAGGGCCGCCCCTAAAAACAGCAGCCCCTCCGGGGCCAGCCGGTCCTCCTCCGGCTGGAACAGCCGGGTGAAGAAGTGGGCGGAAACGCCTGTCAGGGCCGATGCTGCGGCACAGGGGGCGGCGTGGCTCAGCGGGTCTAAGGATTGCAGCACATAAATACCGCCCACCGCCAGTACCATCCCGGCCGCCAGCACCGGCAGCACCCAGGGCTTTTGCAGAAAGGCAGTGTCCCGGAACGCCGTGGCGGCAGTCAGGATCAAAATGCCTACGGCGGCCAAAGCCAGGACCTGCTGAAAGTCCAGAAACAGCAGCGCTCCCGTCACGCCGCCCAGCAGCGCCGCTGCCCCGTCTGCCCCCGGTCCGGCTGCCGCTATGCAGCCCAAGGCAAAGGGGGCATAGCCGCCGGCGGTCTGGCTGGCGGTGAGGGCCGCCGTCAGGAAAAAGCGGATGCCCCAGTTCAGCCATCGGCCGGACTGGAGCCGTTGGATGCTCATAGAACCATACTCCATGAAGGATTCCTCCTTTTGTGTAAACGGAAGGTTATAGTCCCAGTTTACAGCCTGTCCGGGAAGAAAAGCGTCGCAAACAGGATCGGGGGACGCAATTTCTGTTATCCTTGCATTTTTGCCGAAAATCCGCTAAACTATTGAAATCAATGTGCTGCGGAAAGGGGTGTGCATCATGCGCATCGGAACTGTGGAGATCTCTTCAAAATTAGCGCTGGCTCCTATGGCAGGGGTGACGGATGCCGCTTTCCGGCAGATCTGTTCCGAGCTGGGAGCGGGCTACACTATTACGGAGTTGATCTCCTCCAAGGCTCTGTGCTACCATGACAAAAAGACCTTTTCCCTGCTGACCCAGTTTCCCGGAGAGCATCCCGCCGCTGTGCAGATCTTCGGCAGCGACCCCGTCTGTATGGCGGAGGCCGCCCAGATCGCCATGGAACACACCGGGGCGGATATTTTAGATATCAACATGGGCTGTCCCATGGGTAAGATCGTCAACAACGGTGACGGCGCGGCACTGATGAAGGACCCGGAGCTGGCGGGACGCATCGTGGAGGCGGTGGTGAAGGCCCTGCCCGGCGTGCCGGTCACGGCCAAGTTCCGCCGGGGCTGGGATCTGGGTCACTGCAACTGTGTGGAGTTTGCTCAGACTCTGGAGCAGGCGGGAGCCGCCGCCGTAGCGGTCCATGGCCGCACCCGGGCGCAGGTCTACGGCGGCACCGCCGACTGGAACTGCATCCGGGCGGTGAAGGAGGCTGTGTCCATCCCCGTCATTGCCAACGGCGACATCTGGAAGCCGGAGGACGCGGAGCGGATTCTGCTCCACACCGGGGCGGACATGGCCATGAT
>OLIU01001034.1_pt1 | contig 12073 bp, 10 predicted proteins | sample 1603321 | NCBI WGS metagenome assembly OLIU01 (sample SAMN03922508, study PRJEB24848) | human gut metagenome | isolation source: stool sample | host: Homo sapiens | place: Germany | collected 2011-11 | reverse complement strand
CCAAAATGTGCTCCGTGGGCTTCATCCACGATAAGCGGAATCCCATGTTCATGGCACACCTCTGCAATCTTTGCCACGTCTGAAACAATCCCCTCATACGTCGGGGAAGTGAGGATCACTGCCACCGCATCCGGATTTTCATATAGCGATTCCTGCACCTGCTCTGCTGTGATCTGCCCCTGGATTCCATTTTTTGTGATAGAAGGATACAGATATTCTGCCTGCAGTTCATTCATATATAATGCATGATAGACTGCTTTGTGACAATTTCTTGCGACTAATACCTTGTCCCCGCGCCTTGTGGCAGCACTGATGGTAGCCAGCAATCCACAGGTACTTCCATTTACAAGAAAAAAGCATCGTTTTGAATGGTAAAGCTCTGCTCCGCGCACTTCGGCTTCCTTTATCATACCGGTCACATGATGCAGATTGTCAAATCCGTCAATCTCCGTGATATCAATCTCATACGGATTGGGAAACGACAGACTTTTTCTTTTGTGTCCCGGCATATGGAACGGATAATAGTCCGACTGCGCATATTCCTCTAAATCATCTATCAAATACTTCATGTAAGCCTGCTCCTGATGTTCGATATCCATATCAGTATATAATACCAGATACATACTGATATACCCTAGTATAACACACTTTCCCCACAGATTCAGCAATGACTTGCATTACCATCCACTCATTACTCTTGAAAAAAAAGTATTTCCTATGCTATAGTATTTTAGATTGCGGATCAAACAATAACATTCCGGAGGTATAGTATGGAAAATGCGCTTGTGATCCTCTGTGGCGGAAACAGCACACGGATGGGAACCGATAAGGCTCTTCTTCCTTTTGGGGACACCTGTTTAATTGAATATCTTGTCAGAAAATTTCAGCCGTATTTTTCCAGGATCTATCTCTCGGTAAAAATAAAGGGGGATTACTCCCATCTGAAGCTTCCCGTAACTGAAATCCCGGATATCTATCCGAATCAGGGACCAATGTCCGGCATTTTTTCCGGCTTATCCATGATCGATGAGGAATGTGCATTTTTTATGTCTGTAGACACTCCGTTTCTGGAACCGAAAACAGGACTGGTCCTGCTCTCAGAGCTCGGTGACGCCGATATCTGCACACTTGAGGGAAAGGCTTCCTATCTCGAAACGGCAACTGCAGCCTACTCCAAAAATTGCATTACAACCATTGGAAAATGTCTCCTGCTCCACCAGCTCACGTTCAACACGCTGCGGGAAAAATGCAGCACCAGATATGTGACTGAGGGTGCGATCGCCGAGGATGCACCGACACCGATCGATATCCAGTACTATAATCTGGACACCAGAGACAATTATTATCATGCGCTTCGTATTTTAAGCGGAATTGTACCGCCAGATTCTTCCCAGGCGCTGATCGAATATTTCAAAGACACCAGAGATTTATTTTTGCATACAACTCCGGTGATCTCCTTTGTGGCAAAACCGGGAACGATCATGACACCTCTCATTGAGCGGCTGCTTCCTTTATTAGAGCGTGAGGGGTTAAAAGTCGTTCACCTCATCAAAGAAGATTCCTCTGTCGTATTCAAAAACGTCTTTTTTGAGCCGACTCTGGAAAATCTCTCCTCGTCGCTCTCCGGTGCCGACCTTGTTCTGACGGAAAATTTTGGAGCAGATGCGCCGAATAAAATTGAAATTCTGCGGAAATACTGGTCGGAAACACCGTTATCTGACGAAAAAGATCTGATCGCTGTATTTGCTGATTTTCCATATCATGCAGAGACTACCCTTCCGGTCTTTGATCTGAACAAACCAAAAAATATTGTCACATTCCTCCGGGAATATCTGGGCAGACAATAAAACCAGAAATAAAGGCTGCCTGTGGGCAGCCTCTTATAAATATCGTTCCAGATCCGGCATCCAGTCTCCAAAGAAAACCTCATCTCTGCACATTGCATTCCAGACAGGTCTCAAAAACAAAACCATCCGGCGCAATACTGTTTCCCAGGAAACATTCTCTATTCCCTGCTTTCTAACATATTTTTCCCACCGTTTTTTCATATAAGTGTAAGTATCGTAAGATTCCAGCATTTCAATCCTTTTTTCCTGTGGGATCACTTCCTCGTTTCCACACAAAAAAGACAGTGTCTCGTAAATATGCCTTCCATCGACAGTTTCCTGCTCCAGAAGACGAAATGTTGTATCGTATACCTCCATAGAAGGTATCAGTTCTAAAAACTTTAAAATAGAAAAAAGCTGCTCTGCCAGATATGTCTCAACCGGAAAATGCTGATATACTGCACACTTCTTCTCAAAAAAGACTGACTGCAGCTTTTGTTTTTCCGGTTTTGCTGCATGATAAACCAATGGACTGATACGAATTACAAGCGGAACCTTCATCTCTTCCCATTCTCCGGTTATGTAAACCAGATAGCCCTGTTCCTCTTTTTCCACTGAACAGCTCCAGCGGATATGTTGTTCCCGTTTTGCACAGATCTCCTCTGCAAAGCCGGTGATCCACTTTTCGTCCAATACCTGCTGTTCTTTCCCATTATCCTGCCCGTATACAAAATGAAGTGGCTTCTGCCACTCCTTTCGATAACTGTCGAGGTCAAAAGCCTCACGGTTTTTCAGCCATAACCGCTTTGCAAAATCGGTTTCCAGGATCTGGAACATCAATGTTTCCTGCAAAAAAACTTCCAGCAGATCTGCAAATGGGATTTGATATTCTATGCTCTTTTCTTTTAACTTCTTCTTCGTAAGTAGGTTCTGTTCCATTTAAAGCCAGACTCCAATCATATTCTGAACTTTTTTCACAACTTTACGCTCTTTTGCATAATACATCAGTTTTGCGATATCTTTCTTCGGGTCTTTTATGTAAGCCATCAGTCCTTCTTTGAATCTTTCCCGATCCATCTTGTCCTCGTATTTTAAGCATTCACAGATCAGTCTTTCCTTTTCAAAAATCCGGACTGTCACATTGGAAAGCTGTATTTCTGTCACTCCAAGCTCCAAAGTATCCGGCTCTGCATACATCGGAATGATCTTCGGATAATCCATTTTAAACCGTGATTTGGAAGTATTCTTATCCACCGCAAGCCGCCAGCCATACGGTTTCTTTTTGATATAGCCATACGCATATAACGCATTTTCCAGATTCAGCACGCAGTCCGGAAACAGCTTTGCCACAAGCTCCTCCTCTGTAAAATCACTGAGATGAACTGCATAATAACCGCTTTTTACGCGCAGAATATCCCCTTTTTCCACAAAATCAAGGATTCTGCGATAATCGATCCCCAGCCCGGCAAGCTGGCTCTTTTTTACAATTCCGCCATTATCCAGAATAAACTTCTTTACTTTGTCTAACAGCAACTCTCTTTTTTCACTGACTGCATATGACTCCGACATGCTTTATCTCCATCTTCTGCGTCTTCTACGTTTTTTTCTGATTCTTCGTTTCTGATCTTTTCTGTCTCTACGAACGGCTCTGTTGTGTTTGATAATATAGTAATTATCGTAAAAACGTTTTAAGAAAAATAAAAGAACACCAAGCAAAATCACTGCAACAATGAGTAAAACCACAACAATCGGTTTCACCTGCACCGTGGAGACTGCTTCCTGTTCCTCCTCCTCGGTCGACTCATTGTCAAATGCGTAGCCCTCTACCACCACGCCGGTTGTCTTAATATCTGCTTTTCCTACATTTCTTCCCGCATAAGTATATGTGATGCTTCCTGCAATCTCCGGATCACTATCGTTATATTCCACAGAAGATGAGGTATCTGAAAATTCTGCTGTTTTCGGCAGAACAATGACGGCCTCTTTATCAAGCTCCACAAATGGTGCAATATTGTCCAGATTACCATTATCCACCGTTGTCTCTGCGCTGTAATCCGTATCATTTTCCGCTACATTCAGCACCTGAAAATTGTCAAATGCGTAATCAAATAAGTTTACTGTATCAATAAACTGATTCGGTGACTGCGTGTTCATTACCACACAGATCAAAGTCATTCCATCTTTTTCCGCATAAGTCACCAGAGTGCTGTTTGCGGTCGCCGTGTATCCGGTCTTTCCGCCGACACAGTACGGATATAAGTACTTGCGGTTCGCATTGTGGTAAGTGCAGAGCATATCGTGATGATTTCTTAACACCGTTTCCTCCGCATGCTTATTGGTCGGAGGGATTGTATACATCTTCGTCCCGATGATAATACGAAATGTCTCATTCTGATAAGCTGCCTGCGCGATCAACGCCATGTCATGTGCGGTCGTATAATGATTTTCATCCTGTAAGCCGTGCGGATTGGCAAAATGTGTGTTAGTACATCCTAATTCTTTTGCCTTGGCATTCATCATGTCCACAAAATTTTCTACCGTGCCGCCCACATGCTCTGCGACAGCGTAGGCACATTCATTTGCCGACTCTAGCATGACACCGTAAAGGCACTGCTCTAAGGTCATCTGCTCGCCGTAATCTCTGGCAATTCCCGATCCTTCCGTGTTGTTGATCGCATCATCCGAAAAAGTGACCATGTCACTCAGATTGCCATTTTCTAACGCCAGCAGCGTGGTCATGATCTTTGTGATACTCGCCGGGTAGTGTGCTTCATCACTATTTTTTTCATAAAGGATCGTGCCTGTGGACTCTTCCATCAAAATAACACCCGGTGAGAGTGTCTCCGGCGCATCCGGCCAGTAGTCTGCCGCCTTGACGTCCACTTTTCCAAGACATACAGCAGATATAATCGTAAGGATCAGGCATGCCGCCTTTTTCCATCTATTTTTAAACTTCATATGAACTCCAAATCTATATTAAATCTATTAATTTCGCACAATCCGTCCCATGTATACACAATTTTTACGGATTGTTACTGTTCACCCATAACTCGTTCCTGTAACAACAACGTTACTCTATCAACATTATTAGTATAATAGTTGGAAAAAATACATGCAACCACTTTTCATCATTTTATGACTTTATTAATTTGTCAGATTATGCAATGTGTGCTTGAAAGTTGGGGTTTCTTTATTGTAGAATGTAACTGATCGCTTTGCGCTTAGATATATTTGCTGCAAAAAACGAAAATACATTTTGAAAAAATATTAGTTTACATCATTAGAGAGGTTGTTTTATGAGATTAAGAAATATCCCTGGCGCGGATGATGCCATTTTAAATAGTGAATACTGCATCAAAAATCCAGAGGAGCAGAAAGGGCACTGGCAGGATTGCTTTGAGACAGCACAGCCGCTTCATATCGAGATTGGGATGGGAAAAGGCCGTTTTATTATGGACATGGCTGCCCTGCACCCAGATATTAACTACATCGGTATCGAGCGTTACTCCAGCGTACTTTTACGTGCTTTACAGAAAATGGAGCAGAATCCGCTTCCTAATATTAAGTTTATCTGCATGGACGCTGCCGATGTTGCAGAGGTTTTCGCCAAAGACGAAGTCGACCGTATTTACTTAAACTTCTCCGATCCCTGGCCGAAAGACCGCCACGCCAAGAGACGTCTCACTTCCAGACAGTTTTTCGCGCGCTATGACCTGATTTTGAAAAAAGATGGACACCTTGAATTTAAAACTGATAATCAGGATCTTTTCACATTTTCATTAGAGGAAGTTCCGGAAGCCGGCTGGAAATTAGACGCTTCCACCAGAGACTTACACCATGATCCTATCTTAAACGAAGGAAACGTCATGACGGAATATGAAGAAAAGTTTTCTTCCAAGGGAAATCCGATCTGTAAATTGATCGCATCGAGATAGAAAAAACGCCCGATACCAATGGTTTTACACCATTGATACCGGGCATTCTATTTATCCTTCAATTGCAATGTAACGTTTTTCCGGAACAGCTTTCTTCTGTTCTTTCGGAACGTCCAAGGTCAGGATACCGTTTTCGTATTTCGCATGGATATCTTCCTCTTTCATGTTCTCACCAACATAAAAGCTTCGGCTCATGCTGCCTGCATAACGTTCACGTCTGATGTATTTGTCATTCTTATCCTTCTCATCCTTATCGAGTCCCTTCTCGGCACTGATAGTCAGGTATCCATCATTCAACTCAAGATGAAGCTCATCTTTCTTGAATCCCGGAAGATCAATTGCTACTTCATAGCCATTATCTTTCTCCTTAACATCTGTCTTCATCATATTCTTTGCATGTTTGCCATACAATGTTTTATCAACATCTGGGAATGAAAAATTCATTAAATTGTCAAAATCATCAAATAAACTCTCTCCAAAAATACTAGGCATCAACATAAGTCATCTCTCCTTTTCTATCTGTCCACTTTTTTGTGGATATTCGTATGCTCATTAACCTTGTTTCTTTGGAACTAACAGATTAAGGAACTCGGGGAATCTTTCTTTCTCTTTTGTTCCCTCTTCCTTTGTTCTGACTATGTTATACACCTGTTTGTTAGCACTGTCAAGAGGTGAGTGCTAATTTTTTTGTGAACTTTTTGTGATTTTCTTCAAAATTTTAAATTTGAATTCAAACATAAAAAAAGCACCGACCCCATAGCCTATGCTATAAAACCGATACTTCGTAATGCGCCACCAGGGGTTCGAACCCTGGACACCCTGATTAAGAGTCAGGTGCTCTGCCAGCTGAGCTAGTGGCGCATGTCTTTCAGCGACGAATGTTATTATATAATACTTTTTTTAGAAATGCAACTATTTTTTTATAAATTTATTTCGCATTTCACTATTTTATGGTATTTTATAACTATGTGTGTCCGGCTTGATTTTATATCAAAATAAATACGGCACCATTTTATAAGGAGGTTTCACATGCGTGTTGAAGAACGATTATTAAAATATGTCTCTTACTGGACAACTTCTGACGAGGAATGCCGACAGATTCCATCTTCGGAAAGACAGTTTGAGTTAGGAAAAGTGTTAGAACAGGAATTGCGAGATCTCGGTTTAGAGAAAGTCACTTTAACCGATCACTGCTATGTTTACGGACTGCTGCCGGCAACGAAAGGATATGCTGACAAGCCTGCTGTCGGTTTTATTTCCCATATGGACACTGCTCCTGATTTTTCCGGAAAAGATGTCAAACCACAGATCATTCCGGATTATGACGGCAATGATGTTCTTTTAAAAGGAAGCGGCACTTATCTGAAAGTATCCGATTTCCCTACACTTAAAACATTAAAAGGCCGCACACTGATCACTACAGATGGAACAACCCTGCTCGGCGCTGACGATAAAGCCGGGGTTTCCGAGATCATGACGGCAGTGGAACAGATCATCACAGAAAAAATACCTCACGGCGACATCTGGATCGGCTTCACACCGGACGAAGAAGTCGGAAGCGGTGCTGATTTATTTGACCTTGACTATTTTAAAGCCAGATTTGCCTACACCGTCGACGGCGACTACGAGGGCGAAGTTGCCTATGAAAACTTCAATGCGGCAAGTGCTTCTTTTGAGATCAAAGGCGTCAATGTCCACCCTGGAGAGGCAAAAGATATTATGATCAACGCTGCCCTTGTCGGCTGTGAGATTGCATCTCTTCTTCCTGAAAATGAGACTCCTGCCCATACCGAAGGCAGAGAGGGATTTTATCATCTGACTGATTTTAGCGGAGACATCGCCCACGCCAAAGTGAATTATATCGTGCGCGACCATGACAAAGCCACTTTTGAAAAACGTCTTGATACACTGCGTGGCATTGAGAAAAAAATGAATGAAAAATATCACGCAGACACTGTAAAATTGAACATTCAGCATTCCTATAGCAATATGCTGGAAGTCATTGAAAAGAATGAATATGTCGTTGCAATTGCAAAAAAAGCAATCAAAAACGTTGGTCTGGAACCAGTCTCCCGCCCAGTCCGCGGTGGTACAGACGGCGCCAGATTAAGTTTTATGGGACTTCCTTGTCCGAACCTCGGAACCGGCGGCTATGGTTTCCACGGACCATTTGAACATATCAGTGTAGAAGGTATGGATACCGCTGTTTCGGTTATCAAAGAAATCGTAAAAATCACTGCCGAATAATGATCGGGAACGTTTTTCCTGTTACACAAAAAATCTGCCATACAAAAATTGCATTTGTATGACAGATTTTTTATTCTCTTAAATATTATTTTTTACTTTACACCGAAGTCTTTCTTCTATTATAAGTTTGCAATCAATGCTGCGATCTCATCCGGTGTCATAACCTTATTCGGATCTGACAGATCAGGCATTGCCGGCTCATCATCTACAACAGTTTCATCTTCCAATGGAATCTTCTCGACCGGAACATTATCATCCGAATCCGTCAAAGTATCTACCATTATATCATCATACTTGGATAAATCTTCCTCCGGAGAAGAAACTTCTTCTTTACCAATTGATGGTTCCTCCATATCAGATGGAACTTCCTCGATCGGTGTCTCCTCCATCACGGACGGTTCTTCTTCAATCGGTGTCTCCTTCATCACGGACGGTTCTTCTTCAATCGGTGTCTCCTTCATCACGGACGGTTCTTCTTCGATCGGTGTCTCCTCCATCACGGATGGTTCTTCTTCGATCGGTGTCTCCTCCATTGCAGACGGTTCTTCTTCAATCGGTGTCTCCTCCATCACGGATGGTTCTTCTTCGATCGGTGTTTCCTCCATATCAGATGGAACTTCTTCGATTGGTGTCTCTTCCATCACAGTTGCTTCTCCAGCAGCCGATGGGATCTCCTCAACTGCGACTTCCTGAACCTGTGGTTCTTCTTTTTCAATTTTATTCTCTTCTGCCAAGATACGTTCCTCGGTAAAAAAGTTCTGTTTTGCAGACTCTGCTGCTATCTTTGCATCAGCTCCGATCGTATTCAATGTATTCTGCAAAACTTCCAGCTGCTGTAATATTTTATTCTGATTGTCTAAAATATTCTGTGCATATGCGCTGTCATTTTTATTAGTTTCCGGTGCCGGATGTGAAACATTGTCTGATAAAACAGCCTCTAACATCGAAATCTTTTCCATGATGTGGTCATTGGAATTCATCAGTGCATCTGCATTCTCTTTACTTCTTCCAATGGAAACCTTTGCTACTGCTTTCTGTGCGTGGATAATATCCTCCACATTTGCTTTCCGGGACTGGTTTCCTTTTTCAATGAGTTCATACAGATCATCAAATGTTTTCCTCAATAAAAGATAAGACGCTTTTTCTGATTTAAAAATACTATCATACTGTTCTTCTTTGCGATTCTTTTCTGCCATCAGATAAATCGAAATGGAATCTACCAAAAAATAGATTGCAACCAGAAACAATGCTGTAATGATCGCCAGAATAATAAATTTCTGAGGCATATTGATCATTGCATATAAATCTGCAACCAGTAAAACTACCGCAATTAACAATGTAATATTTATGCGGAACCTGACATTTTTTTCGCTGTTCTTATCCATAAGAGCTACCTCCCACTATTGCGTCCTCCGTGACGCTCTCTGTGGCTATTTTACCATAACTTACACGAGATAGCTATATGCGAAAACAACAATCTTCAACAGAATACGACCAAAATTTCTTTTTATAATAAAATAAGCTGTCCGATCAGCTCTGCTCCTTTATAAAGATCGTCGACAGTTGTGTATTCACGTGTCGAATGTGCATTATACATTCCATTCGATAAAACAAGCCCTTCTATTCCGTTTTTTGCAAAACTGTTGTTATCACTTCCGCCGAACGTACCTGTAAGTTCACCGGAAAATCCTAAGATTTCACAGGCTTTTTGAAAATCGGTCACTGACTTGCTCTCAAGTGATGTCTCATAGGCAATCAGATGGATCTGGCTTGTCACCTCCGCCGTGGCATTGATCTTCTGCGCCTCCTCTGTGAAAATCCGTTCCGTCATACGCACTGTCTCCAACGCTTTCCCATGATCGTAACTTCTGATTTCTCCGGTCAGCACACAGCAATCCGGCACAATGTTTGTCGCTGTTCCACCCTGAATCGTTCCGATATTAAACGTCGTCTCTTCATCCACATGCCCCATGCAGAGGCGGCTGACCGCATTGGCCGCTGCAAAAATCGCATGGATCCCGTTTTCCGGTTCAAATCCGGCGTGCGCCGCTTTTCCTCTTATCTCAGCTCTCACGGAAATGATCGACGGCGCACGTCGCGCAGCGTCACCAACTGCCCCGGACAGATCAAGCACATACGCCTGTTTTGCGGTTACTTTCGAATAGTCAAAAACATCAGAGCCTTTGACATATAATTCCTCACCAATTGTAAACAGAAGTTCAATTTTTTTATGAGGTTTTCCACTGTCAATCACAAGTTGTACACCATAGAGAATTTCCAGAATACCACTGATGTCATCTGCACCAAGCACAGTATCCCCGGCAGAATGTATTGTTCCGTCTTTTTCCAGAACGGATTTTTTGCCGCTCCCCGGTTCTACAACATCCATATGTGCGCAAAAAATAACCGGATCTCCTTCTAATTCTCCATCTAAGACAGCAAAAATATTTCCGGTGTCGCCACCATAATAAGCTCCTGCCTGATCTTCCTCCACAGAAAATCCCATGCTTTTTAGTCTGGCAAGCAGCCAGTCTGCGGTGTTCCGCTCGTGAAAACTGATGGAATCAAAGGATACCAGTTGTTTAAAATCTTCTATGATGTTCTGTTTCCATGCCATGATGAGATACCTCTTTCCGAATTATTTAATCTGCATTTAATTTAGTTTGATTTGATTTAAATTTAATCTAATCCGCAGTGCACGCCGGGAAAATCGCAGATTTTCCCGGCTGTCGGGCATTCGCCCTCTTCATAATATAAGGAATAAATTATTGCCTGCAAGCAGTCAAATTTATTCCTCACATTATGAACACTGCTCATTATATTACATATTCCGGTTCATTCAGCAGCTGCATTTTTCTCAGGAATTCTTTTGTCCGTTCATTCTGTGGATTGGTAAATACTTCCTTCGGCGTTCCATACTCCACGACATGACCGCCATCTAAAAATATCACTTTATTGGCAACATGCCTTACAAAGTTCATTTCGTGAGATACTAAGAGCATCGTATGTCCTTCTGCCGCAACATTTTTGATCGTTTCAAGTACTTCACCGACAAGCTCCGGGTCTAAGGCTGAAGTCGGCTCGTCGAGCAGGAGCAATTCCGGCTTTAGGGCAAGTGCTCTGGCAATTGCGACACGCTGCTGCTGTCCTCCGGACAAATGTTTTGGATAATGATTTGCCCATGATGCCATTCCAACACGCTCTAATTCTTTTAAAGCAATTGCTTTTGCATCCGCTTTGCTCTTTTTCTGAACAACCATAAGACCTTCCATAACATTTTCCAACGCTGTCTTTTTCTCAAACAGATAAAATCTCTGGAACACCATGCCCGTGCTCTTACGGAATTCCAGGCTGTCTTTGTGTTTCTTGGAAAGATCGACCGTTTTTCCACCAAAAACAGCCTCCCCCTCCTCCGGGATCTCCAACTGGTTGATACATCTTAATAAGGTTGATTTTCCTGTACCGGACGGACCGATAATTCCGACAACATCGCCTTTTTCAATTTTTAAATTAATATGGTCTAATACTTTATTCTCATGAAAACTTTTGGAAAGGTTTTTGATCTCTAACATTTTTATACCCCTCTCTCATCCTCGGATATCTCTACTTTTGCCACCTGATCCGGAATCTGCATTTTCTTCTCAATCAGCCTGATTCCCTGCTCGATCACAAATGTGATCACCCAGTAAATGATCGCAAGTGAAACATATACTTCAAAATAACGGTAAGTTCTTCCACCAATGATTTTTCCCTGTGCTGTCATCTCAACGACTGCACAGACAAACGCAAGGGACGTTCCCTTTATCAGTCCAATAAAGGAATTTCCAAGTCCCGGGAGCGCCACGCTTAGCATTTCCGGAAAAATGATTCTGCGAAACGTCTGGAAATATGTCATTCCGATCGCACTTGCAGCCTCGATCTGTCCGACATTGACAGATGCCAAAGCTCCCCGGAAAATCTCTGCGATATACGCTGATTCATTGATAGAAAGTGCGATGATCGCATACACAAAACTGTTAAGGAAACAATCGGAGTTGGTGTAAACGAAAAAGCAGCCTTGAGTTC
>OLIU01001017.1_pt1 | contig 12272 bp, 9 predicted proteins | sample 1603321 | NCBI WGS metagenome assembly OLIU01 (sample SAMN03922508, study PRJEB24848) | human gut metagenome | isolation source: stool sample | host: Homo sapiens | place: Germany | collected 2011-11 | reverse complement strand
GGATATGCTGAACAAGGCAGAGGCAATTCGCTGTATCCGTGTCCAATCGCTTATCAATGAAGAATTCGGGTTTCTGGACAAGAACAAGCAAAAGGTAGATTTCCTCGCCTACTTCCGGACAAAGGCACGAGAAAAGTATGAGAAATGGGATTGCGTTTACAACCACTTCGTAATATACCGATATTACCCAATATACATTAAGGAGGCTGTGGGTAGTGTAAACGAACTGTATTAAGCTCAATTTTGTTCGGTCGTTATTGGCATCCATGGACGCCAATAACGACTGTTAATTTGTCACTGAACACAACTTTACAAAATTTAATTTCATCCATTCAGACGGTACGCCTCCTTGTACCCGTCCATCAAGACACGCTCTATTTCGGAAGCCCTGTACAGGATTCTGCCGCCTATCTGGGTATATGGCAGTATGCCGTTGTTGCGGTAGTCCTGGAGGCTCCTGCGGCTGACTTTAAGTATCACAGCCAGTTCCTTGTCGGTATAATAGCGTTCCCCGTCCAGCGACGGCTTGTTGCTGTCACGTATTTTCTCCACCCTTTTAGAAAGGTCTTCCAGCGACGAGAAAAAGGCTCTCACGCGCGTGTCGTTTTCCGGTGTCAGCAGCCGGATGTTGTCGTTGTCAGTCATAAGCATGCTACTTTAGGTTGTTAATATTATATTCTTTTCCCTTATCAACGGCCATACGCCGTTTCATTCCCACCACGGGGAAGACGGCCTTCACGTCTTCTGGTCTGTAGTACACCTTATGACTTATCTTGGTGTAAGCCAGCGTTCCGTTCTCCCGCATCGTCTGCAAGGTTCTCGGGCTGACGCAGAGCAGCCTGCACACGTCATCGCTATCAAGCCACTCCCTTTCTCCTAAATCCTCATGCTCCCGGCAGAGACGCTCCACCTTTTCCGCAAAAAATTCGAACCCCGAAAACATCCTCTCGAAAGTTGCCTTCTCTATGACCACTACTTCCATAATTCCTAAGTTTTAAGTTTGACATTTGTTTTTACTATAGCCGGAACGGCGGACAGATGATACCGGAAAGGATTTCTGGTGTCCGTAAAAGCGTTCCGGAAGCGAAGAAAATAAAAAAATCAAGACGGGCTGCCAACCGGACGAGAGGTATCACCGGCAGACATCCCTTTTCACCGGCAAGGGATAATTCCGGTTGGTGAAAAGCAGATAAGGACACACTTATTTCTTTGAAGCAAAGGTAGCTGTTCCCCACCGGGGCGCAAGGCCGGGGCCCCACGGGTCGGCGGGGAAAAAATCATCCTCGCTGCGCTCCGGTATTTTTTCCTGCCGAGCCTTGACGCCTTTCCGGCGGGAGAACGGCTGTAAGGCATACAAAGAAACAAGAGTGCCCACACCACGGGCCGGATGTCTAACTGATAAAATCAAAAGGATATGGCAGCAAAAGAGGTAAAAGAATTCAATGAATGGTTCGGCCGTTCATACGCGAGAATGAAAGAGAGACTCTCCATCTATGGAAAAATCGACGAGGACGCGTTCCATGACGCTTATCTGGCGGTCAGGAAGCAGGTGATGTTCTCCGGTGGAATCGAGGACTGGGAATCCTACTTCTTCGGGTGTTACCGGAGGATGCTACAGTCGGGGACGAGGGACAGCGGCCGCTACGACTTTCCAGGGGACGAGTATTTCGTGAAACTGGGAGAGACCGACGAGGCGGAAGAACCGGAGAAACGGGAAGAGGTGCTTACCGGATGCGACAGGCTGGTGAGGGACATACAGAATTTCCTCAGGCGGCACTTCTCCTACGAGGATTACAGGATATTCATGCTGCGGTTCTACGAGACCGGCAGTTCGTTTCGAACCATTGCCAGACACATGGGCGAGAAAACCTCGGTGGTGACACGACGGGCACAGGCGATGATGGAATCCCTGCGGGCAAACCGTAAGTTCATCGCCAGAAGAAGGCTGATCATGGCCGGAGAGGCGGCATGACAACTATGATGACATATGTATAACGACTATAAAATATGAATGATTATGAAACTGACAGTTTATGACAAGAGCAATTCCCACCCGGCACTGACCTACAAGGGGAAACGGATCATCACGGTATGCTGCGACGGCAGCATGTACCTGAGCAGGATTTTGAGCAGGGAGCTGAGCCTGCACGCCGGCAACAGGCTGTGCATCGCAAGGGACGATGACAGGCCGAAAGACTGGTACATGTTCATCTCGGACGACGAGAACGGCTTCACGATATGGAACGACCCGCGTTGCGCTCGCTTTTCGAACAGCTTCATAGCCGGCATGATACTCGATGCGGCGAAGGTCGAGAAATCCGCAGGGTTCATGGTGGCAAGGGAACCGGTGAAAGTGGACGGCAGACTCTGCTACAGGATAATCCTTGACAACCCGATACCGAAAGGGCTGAGAACCACCGGTACGAGATAAGCCCGGTACCGGGAAGAAACGAGGGACATCCGGAGGAAGGAAGAGATTCCAGCCTCCGGGTGTCCCTTTTTTCATGCGGCCACACGCGGAATCACAACGGTTTCAGGTTGATGCGGCTGGTGTAGATGGCGTTCAGCTCGTCACGGTACTGTTCCAGATGGGCCGAGAGGATATTGTCGATATAGCAGGAGATGCTGAGTGTGGGCGCTATCACGGAAAGCAGGGTGCGTACCCGTTCATAGTTCTCGCTGCTGACATAGGTCTGCCGGCGCTCTTTCACAACGTTGTTGCCAAACAGATGTTCGGGATACTCCTGAAGACCGTTCCTTTTCCGGCATGTTTTCTCCCGGAGAACCGGAGACGGCGTTTCTTCCTCACTGCCGGACACACCGGAACCGGGAGCTTCCACCTTGTCAGGTTCGACAGGAATCCCGGACAGGTTTTCCGTTTCCGGTTTCTTGTCATATTCTTTTTGGGAGTCGGCAGCGTTGCTCCCATAACGATTTTCCAGGACGGAGGCGAGAATATCCCCAGCCATTACGCGGCGTATCTGCTCCGCGTCGATTTTAACTTCCTTTCTCTTTACCATAAATCCATATTTTAGATAGTTGGACAATTCTTTTTCCGACAGTCCTGCATTTTCTTCCCGTCGTGAATGTAAGAATACCACCCTTATTACATGTTTGCATTATCTGGTGGGTATGTGCATCCGACCGGTAAGTCGGTCATGTATCCAATCCACCACGTGTTCCGTCTGACATTAAGCCGGTCACGCATTCACGCATGGAGTAATGGTTACCTTATTATGTTCTTACATATCCCCGTCCACCCGTTACCGGACGGTTTGCGGCAACCAGACATCCCGTACTTGACGAACACATGGATACTTGTGCGACCGAACACATTCTGACATGCGGCAAAATAACGATAAATTTTCCGGATTGGCACTATCATGACAGCCTTCTGACGGTCTGTGACACTGTGTGTCATCCTGTTACACCGCCCAAGTGCTCCGGTGACTCCGGTTTTGGGTATTCAAAAAGTGATAAGGATGGCGGCGGAAGGATTTTATAGGTGGGAAGTGGATGAGATGCCATATTTTGATTTTTCGATAGAAAAATTCATGTTCAAACGAACATGGCAAGTTGTGTTTTCGTTAAACGAGAACAGGACGGTTTAACGGCAGGTATGCCGCCAAACCGTCTGTTAATCAGGCTCCGAAGTCGCCTAATTTTTCACGAAAACAAATTTTTCTATCTTAGAATGCTTTTCCAATAAATGACAAGAACACATTGTGGTTAGCGAAACATTGGATAAAGTTTACGGAATTTTGGATACTGATGAGAAAATAACGTGGCATACAACCCGATATATATTTATCTTCAGCAAACTAAATGTCGGCAAACCGATCCCCCCTACGTAAATGGTCGATAATAGCGCTCAATTTATAAAAAAACACTATTTTTTTACAATTACAATGAAGAAGGCATGCATTTTGACACACCTTCATTGAGATACAGGAAATTATTTCACATCCTGCACACCGCGCACATAGAACAAGGTTCCGGCATCTTGCCCCGAACCGGTTCCGGGCATACGGTAAATCGTGTTTTCACGGAGTATCCATACCGGATAGTCGGTAGATTGCGGACCGAGATTGCCACTGGTGGTTCCCGCCACTATCGCTCTGCTGCCATGATTATTGTCGTTGCCGAAGAACCATGAGTTCGGGAATGCCATGGTGAGTATGGCAGCTTCCCTCAAGTTGGGGATACGCCAGTGATGGAGGTCGGAACCGTCGTTATCCTCTCTGTATAGGTAGGCAAGACTTTCCTCCGCACCTCTGTAATAAAGGTTGTGGTTCTGCCCGAACTTGTCGGGCGACCATTGTCCGCTCATCTGATACCATGTACGCGGTTTTCCGTCTATTTTAGGGTTCCTGTCGTAATTGCTCGGACTGCTATATGAATTATATCCCACCTTGTTTTTGGCAATGCGGAATTCGCGGTACAGCCAGTTCTGCTTCTCCTCATGGGTGTGAGCCGTAAGTTCACCTATACTCAAAGGCTCTCTGAAGGCATCCATGTTCATCTTATCCAGTCGCACATAGTAAGTCTTACCATCCACGCGCTGCTCTCTGGGTACAGGCTCGCCGTTCCGGGTATGCGATATTACAAACAGGTCGTCTTGAAGAAGGGTGTTCTCCGTCATCTTGTCGCCTGTAAATGCGGCTCCCGAACTTTCCGCTCCATGCATACTGAGCATTCTCGCCATACGTATGCCGTAATATTGCTGTGCGTTTCCGCCTCCGTATTTTCCTTTGGTACAGCCCTCTTCCGCCCAGAAGGTGTTTGCTTTGCCGGCAGTTCCGGTGCTGCTCATAAAGTGTACGATGTCCACTCCTTTCAGCCAACTTTCAGTGCCTTGGTATTCCACGGCGATATGCTTTTCGTATAGCGGACTGTCGAACACCGGACGACCACCAAGAAAGCAATAGGTATATTGGTCAATGGCGGGCACGAACCAGCGTATCTCTTCCGGGTCCAGCACCCCGTTGCGGTTGAGGTCTCTGTTTCGGGTATAGACAGCCCACTGTCCCCTGCGGTGCTTTCTGTTGCCGTCTATACCGTTGTTGTTGTTTATGACATCGTATGTGGGGTACTGGTCGTAGCATTTTCCGGTGAAATAGCCTGCTGCCGTTGTCCAGTCTATGACACGTGTCTGGTCGTCTTTATATTTGTTGTACCACAGCATCGTGTTGTACAGACCGTTCACCATCGATGCCTTGTCTGCCTCAAAGTACTGGTCGTTGGTATAGCTGTTCGACTTGTCGCTTTTGTATTGCGCACGGAACTCGTCCACACGCTCTATACCGTATGCCACATTTGCTATTACCTGTCCTCCGTAGTTGTCGGTGGCATAGTGTGTCTGTATGGACGACTGCATGACTACCAGATGCGAGTTGGTGTACCAGCTCTGTTGGTCGGCACTTACCTCGTCCACATCCATGAAGAAGAACAGCTTGCGTCTGTCCTGGTTGCAGAAATCCTTCCAGCTGAGCTGTGCGTTCGTAACCGGATTGAAGTCGTAGTAATATTCATCCACGAAAATGGTGAACGTCATGCTGCTATTCTCTTTCGGCTGTCCGTCGGCTTTCCATTCGGCAAAAGACCTCCACACCAGCTTGGCGAACTCCTGGCAGTTGAGTAAATAGTGCTTATGAGTGGCATCCTTCTGTTGCGTAAGGGTGATTTTGTCCTTTCTGTATGTCTGCTGGTTTTCGTATCCTCCGTATGTATGCGAGTATTCCACACCGTTTCCTGTTGTTGGATCAATCAGTGATTGCGAAGGATTGGTCAAATCTCCGTGCCATGCAAAGTGAATCCAGTCCATGTCCCATCCTCGTATGGAGGTCATTTCGTTGCCGTCCTTGTCGAACAACCCGTATTTTCCGTCCGGACCCTGTTTCAGCGCCACTCTCTTTTCCTGGAAAGGCGTGGATATGGCAAATCCGAATCCTTTGTCGAGGTCGAAAGGCATACCGCTGAAATCCACCGTATAGTTTATGGCTGTAAAATGAGAGTCAAGCTCATATAAATGTCTTGAGTCTATCACCTGACCTTCCGCACCGGGCTGGTTTTCCTGTTCGTATATGTTTCCTCCGTCCTCACGTGTAGCCTCCAGCTTGATGTATTCTGCCCCTGCCACTTTCAGCGTGTAGGTATAATGATGGTTACGTATCACGTTATAGTCATTCAGCTTGTTCTTGAACTTGTCGAAATCCTTCAGTTCGTCCCCCTTTGGGCAAGGGTCGGCTGTAAGGTTGAGGTTTCCTCCTCCCACATACCCCAAGTGGACGTAATATATAACCCATGCCGCACGGGTTGTCTTATGTGCTTCCTCCGGCGTTGCCACAGGCTTCTGTCCCTCCCCCCAGTAGGGATATCGGTCTATCGGGTGAGTCTTGTCGTACATCATGCTATGAGGGTCATCCTTGATGCGTCGCTCCGGTTCTTGCGGATTGTAGTAATATCCTTTAATTTTCACGTAAGTGGCATCGTCGGGCGCATTAGCAAAATCACCGTTTATCACGGTCAAGGTGTCGTTGTCCTGTCCGGGAAGTTCCGGGTCGTATGGCTCGTCCTTATCCTCCCCATGGGCATAACTCTTGTCTTTCAGTTCGCGCAGCCCGTATGCAAAGGAGGAGAACTTGTTGGGATATTTCACGTCGAATGAGTCCATAACCTCCTGTGACGTTACTGCATTTTCACCTTTCAGACCGTACTCCCTGTTATATTGTCCGGCAATGGCCGCCTCATCCAACACCGTGCCGCCTTTTCCCTGCTGTCCGGGTCTGGGCTTTGCCTGATAGTTCTCGAACTGATAGTAGGTAAACTCCCATCCGCCTCCGTCTGTTTCGATCAGGTCTCGTTTGAACTCTTTGCTGTTGCCAAGCATCTTATCCGGCATATGCCACTCCCTTGCCTTGAAGCTCCATAGCGGATACTGCTGTCGAGGCAGATTGAAGACCTGCCACGAGGTAAGACGGAAATACGCCCCGTCGGTAGAAGCCAGTGTTCCGGCCGGCTGTATCTTTATGGTCCCCTTGGTGTCCAGGCGATTCACGAAAAGTCCCGCCGCTTTTCCTTTCTCGTTTTCATGCCCCATCAGGCGGTAAGGCTCACCGGTCTTTGCATCATATAGGGTGAGCTTGTCATTGTCTTCTGCCTTCATGGTGACGAAAGGAAACTCGGTAGGCTTGCCCAGAAAGTTGTACAAGTCCACAGTACGGAAAAATCCGCTCATCAGGTGGTGCCCCTGCATACGCTCCACGTTCACTTCCTTTCTGTCATTCACTTTCAGACGAGCCACCACGTCGCGCAGATAGTAGAGTGACGTTACCGTATCGCACATCTCTATCATGTCTGCCTCGTTTTCCACTCCCTGCATGTTGGAGTAGCCCAGATTGGCTATGGCATAGAGCTGTGCCGTCTGACAGCTCACGGCAGGTATGGTGATTTCCGTTACCTTATACTTTTTTCCACCCTCCGTAATATCGGATAAGTTGTTCATTACATCCGAGAAATACCTTCTGGCTATGACGGGACATTGTTCGGGAGGAACGCTTCCGTCAGGGTTCTTGCGGTCTATCACAAACAGATACAGCGAGTGAATGTGCTGGTCGGAAGCCTCGTCGGACGAGGCACGGGCATTTACTTCCATACTGCTGTAAGTGTCGGGTGCGACGGACAAGGTGAGTTCACCCTCTATACCCTCCACCACTTCCAAAGGGCTTCCTCCCCCTTCTGTCTGCGGCATAAAATCGTCGTGGCATGAAGCTGCGAACATACATAACAGTGCCAGTGCAGGCAGTATTCTTACGGGTATCATTGAGATTAATTTCTTCATCGATGTGTGTCGTTATTGTTTTATTCAAATACGGGAATATCATCTATATCATGCTTCAGCCATGGCACAGACATGATATGCAGGTCGAGCGAATTGGTAAGCGTACTCACCTTGCAATCCAGTTTGTAAGTATAGTTTCTCAGCAATCCGTGATGACGTTTGCCGGGATAGTGGGTTTCGTCATACAGCCGTGCTTTCGCCCGCTTATGAACCTCCGCCATAGAACCGTCGGCTGATGAGTCGTCTTTTTTCTTGAAGTGATAATACAGCGTCACCAGCGGATCGTCGTCCAGAGTGATTCCCGCCCACTGGTAGCTATACACATAGTAGCGCACGGGTCTCTGTGTTTTCGACATTTCTCCGTTTTCCAGCGGATAACGGCACACGGTCTTGTAGTTTCTTTTCTCCATTCTCATCAGGATAGTCTTTGTTCCGTCCTTTCCGGCATCGTGGTAGGGATACTCCTTGAGCGTAAGGTCTCCAAGAAAAGGATTCTGGTTCTTGTAGTTCTCCACCTTTTCCTTAGCCTTTACGGGATTGTCAGGATTGTTGTCGAGCGACTGCGTTTCCGTATTGAACAGCCACGTGTTGTCCACCAGTCCCTCTACCGTGATACTGTCTATCACCACACGTTCCGCCTCAGACACATCTTTCCACTCGAACTCGAACCAGATGCGGCAGTATATGTGTTCCACATGTACGATAATGGAAGCGTCGAAATTTCTGCTCAGCGGAAGATAACCCGCCATCAGCGGATTCTCTATCCGTCGCGACTCGGCTTTGCCGGATTCGGCATTGAGATCGAGTGCATATTCGTATTTGCGCCAGCGCATATATAAGTTTTCTCCGGTGAGGTTCTGCGGGTCCGTAAGTTCATTCTTTATCTCCTCCGTGACATTTGCCACCACGAATATCTCCGTGTTCTCGTCGAAATGCGTCTTGTCCAGATGGTCGGTCACATACTGGTTGTTTTCTCCGGTAGAGTAATCCAGTCCGCTCAAGTCCTTGTATTCCATTACGCGAAGCTTTTTGCTTTGGAACACCGCATACAGCAGGTTGCTCACCTTTCCCTCCTCCAGCATTATTTCTTCGTCGGCGGGAGTCGCAACACGCGAAGTCTCGCCCTTGCCGGCAAAAGAAAACACCAGACTGACGCTATCTCCTCCGGCATCGTACTCGCTGTTGTCTCCGATTATTCCTACCTTTTGGCATGAAGCCAAAAGAAGAAAGGAGATACACACGTTGAATATATGATATATAGTTTTCATGTTCATCTGTTGTTTAGAAAATGTTTTTCGGTCGCCATACCCCGTCGTCCCATTCGGGCGACACCTCTTCCAACTGCCATTTGTGGAAATCCGCCTCAATCCTCTGGTCGGTTACCGAGATGCGTATCTTCAGATGGTCGTTTCGCAGGAGGTAGGGCAGAGGAATTTCGCTGAGACGGCCGTCCTCCAGTTCCACCACCAATTTCGTGATGCGGTTTCCTACGGCATCGGGCATTCCCTGCTGTGTTTCTCCCTGCATCGCCTCACCATAAGAGTTCTGGCAGAGATAGAAGTCGGATATAAGTTGCGGATTATCCTTGCTGTCGTGCTCGGGAGTTATGACTGCCTTCTCTTTAAGAACCTCTACCGCCTCCGTACCCACGCGGGTCTCTCGTTCTACCATCTTTTCAAGATTCATCGTCAGTGAAGGATTCCACCCTGCTGTAGGGATGCTTGCATCTCCGCCCACCCAAACGGGGCAGTCATCGCTTATGTCCCACTTGGGACCTAAAAAGCCGTTGAGCGTATAGTTGAACAGACTCATTCTCTTGACAGCCACCACCTCATCGTCTTCGCAGTTCTCCCTCCATACCAGCACGCTAATCTTTGCTAGCGAGCGAAACAGCGGTATGCTCACGATGCGTCCGCCCGTCTGATTGTCTTCGGGATGAAGCACCAGTTCCTTGTCCTTTTCGCCCTGACTGACGTATGCCTCCATATAGTTTGCCATCGGGAATCCCGAATCTCCGGTGATACTTCCGTCTTCAGTCTGAGGAAGCTCCCCCATGCTTTCCATCGGCCGGGTTATGGTCATTCCCAAGCTGCTCAGCGTACCTTCGGGGCAGGTAGTGGTGAGCAGCCTCTGCACATAGCGCGGCGGATTTGCCACCATATAGAAACGTTTCTTACCCGTACCGTTTATAGCCATCTCCACCCGTAAAGTCCCCTGCGCACCATTGCCGTTGTTCACCAGCGTGTCGCAAAAGAAATCGGGATTGGCGTGAACATCATCGTAGGCATAGATATACAGCTTGCGTATGAGCTTTTCCTCATCTGTCGAAGCGTTCGTTTCGGCAATCGAAGAGACCGAGACCTTTAGTGTTCCCGAATCTTCCTGCCAATCTTCTTGCCATATTCCGCTATCCTTGCCGCACGAAGCAAGCCCCAGCGCACAGGCAGCGGTGAAAAATAAAACAACAGTTTTTCGCATTTCTTAATCCGTGTTTATAAATCGCCCGGTTGCGGGCGTATTATCCAGTCGTTGATCTTGATTTTCGCCACGAAATATTTTCCGGCAGAATCCTTTTGCAGGAAGAATATCATTACATACTCGTCCTGACGGTCGAAGTACTCCTGTGCCGTCATGTCATATCCCTCCATCTTGGTAAGCAGCAGATAATCGATGAGATTGATATCGGCAATCCGCTCTCTGCCCTTGCGGAAGATATTCAGTTTCATCTCGGCATTCTCCATCAGCCGCATGGTGTTCAGCTCCGCCGCCACAGCTTCCGATACGGTTCCGCCTTCGCCCAAATCCTGCCATGTGCTGAAATACGGACGATATACCACCGTTTCGTCGGGCAGGAGGGAATTGTCGTGTGCGGCAAAGCCGTTGTCGGCGGTAATGGTAAAACTGATGTTCTCGTCCTTCAGCGGCACTCCGTCAGCCCCCTGCACCACGATTCTGAACTTGTTTGTCACTTTCGCAAGGTTTACCTCAGTGGTGTCGGACACGTTTTCCCCAATGACCATCTCCACTTCTCCATGCCACAAGGCATCCAGCTCTTCATCCTGTATCCCATCGGCCTTACGCTTCATCCTCACGGTAAGCTCTTGGGGCGAAGCCACATCCTCGGCAAATTCATACGAGCGCGCATATCGCCCCGCCCATGTCACGAGCCGGTATTTTCCGGCAGGAAGGCCGCAGCGGATGCGGTAGCCGTCGCCGAAGGAGACAGCCGCCTCGTCGCTGTAACGCATCACGAAACGGTCGTCCTCGTCGAACACATACACATCCAGCTTCTTCACCTCCGTCCCGAAAGCATCGGTGTACATCATGTTATAATCGTAGCCGAACCCGATGTAATGCTCGCACGGAGGAAGCTCTTCGGTAATGGTGCTGCATGACACAGAGCAGAAAGCCATTACGGCTGCCGTCATGGTTGCCATCGCACCGCATACAGATAGTATCTTCTTTATCATATTTCGTTTTTCATTATATATCGTAATCAAGTATTCTCTCCTTCCATTCGTTCACCTCCACCGTCACGTCGATGAGCGATGGCACCTCGTCGGGTGTTTTGCCGGCGGGTTTCCAGGGGTTTGCTATTTCGTAAGGCGGTTGCGGCAGTCCGAGCGAAGAGATGCTGTTCACCACAAGGCGATATATGTTGTTGCGCACCACGGCAAACTCCATTATCCCCATTTCGTTAGGGTTGTTGTTGTCGTTGTGGCGGTTCCAGTAAGTGTACCACACGGGATAATTGCCATCCTCCTTATTCTTTATGTATCGCACCACGCCCAATGCGGCAAGGTTCTTGTCGGAAGAGTCCGTCAGATCGATACCGTTGTCGCCAAGAGCCTCTTTCAACTTGTCCAACGAGGTGTATAGGGCACGGTTGTAATAATACAGGCTCTCTGCCGTAACCCTCTCCACCTTGAAGTAACCTTTGAACACCACAGCCGTGGATATGGCATTGATCTGCGCTTTTATTCCGGGAAGCGTATTCTCGGAGCAATAGAACAGACGCTTGTAGCTTTCAGTGCCATAATCTGCAAGTGATGTATAGTCGAGTGTGTCCGCCAGATGCTCGGAAGAATAGAAGAACAATCGATCGGAAAGTCTCGGGTCCAGCAGGCACATACGCTTGAATCCCCAGTCGCCGTCGTACACATAATTGCCGTTAGTCTCAAAGCTGTAGAAGTCCACCGGAGTACCCGGCTTTTCATCGGGCGAAATCAGCTTGAAAAGGTTGAATGCCTTGCTCACGTTCATCAGAGCGGCATGCGTGAGAGTGACGCTTATGTTGTTGTCCTGTTGTCCGACTTCGGGAGCGGGAACGTCCACCGCCATGCTGAAGCCATAAGTTTCTTTTCCTTTTTTATAGTCGAAGCGCTGTCTCTTATACACATCTGACGCTGCCGACGAAGGCTTAGGTGTAGAT
>OLIU01001007.1_pt1 | contig 12317 bp, 10 predicted proteins | sample 1603321 | NCBI WGS metagenome assembly OLIU01 (sample SAMN03922508, study PRJEB24848) | human gut metagenome | isolation source: stool sample | host: Homo sapiens | place: Germany | collected 2011-11 | reverse complement strand
ATCTACACCTAAGCCTTCGTCGGCAGCGTCAGATGTGTATAAGAGACAGGTGAGGCAGGTTCCTTCATGATGGAAACATTCGGAACAACTTTCCATGACTTCGCAGGTTCCACCATCGTCCACTCCGTAGGCGGCTGGATTGCCCTGGTAGGTGCGGCCATCCTCGGCCCGCGCATCGGGAAATACGGCAAAGACGGCAAGTCAAGAGCCATTCCGGGACATAACCTCACGATTGCGGCACTGGGTGTATTCATCCTTTGGTTCGGATGGTTCGGCTTCAACCCCGGTTCACAGTTGGCAGCAGCCACTACGGACGATGCAAGGGCCATCTCGCATGTATTCCTCACCACCAATCTGGCAGCCTGCGCAGGCGGTTTCTTTGCATTGGCGGTAAGCTGGATGAAATATGGCAAACCCTCCTTGTCTCTGACACTGAATGGCATTCTGGCCGGATTGGTAGGCATCACGGCCGGTTGTGACATGGTTTCTCCCTTCGGGGCGGTAATCATCGGCACCATCTGCGGCATCCTGATGATTTATTCGGTGGAATTCATCGACCGGACACTGAAAATTGACGACCCCGTAGGGGCCAGTTCCGTACACGGTGTCTGCGGTTTCACGGGAACCATCCTCACCGGACTGTTTTCCACCAGTGAGGGACTGTTTTACGGTGCAGGCTGGAGCTTTCTCGGAGCGCAGGTATTCGGTGCACTCGTAGTAGGCGCATGGGCAGCAGGCATGGGATTCATCATCTTCAAAGGACTCGACAAAATCCACGGCCTCCGCGTTTCCAAACGTGTGGAGGAAGAAGGACTCGACATTTACGAACACGGCGAATCGGCCTACGGTGCATAATGATTTTATCCCGGGCAGGTCTGACCGCCTTCCCGGGAACAACGAAACAAGAAGTTTTTTCACTCTAACATAGTTTTATTAAACCAACAATTACAACTCTAAGGTATTATGTCAAAATTGAGATTCAGAGTAGTAGAAACGGCGTTCAAGAAGAAACCCGTTGCAGTGGCAGTCCCGGCGGAACGTCCGTCAGAGTATTTTGCCAAGTATGTATTCAACAAGGAGAAGATGTTCCGCTATCTGCCGAGCAAGGTGTATGCCAAACTGACGGATGTGATTGACAACGGAGCTCCGCTGGACCGCAGCATAGCCGACGAGGTTGCCGCAGGTATGAAGAAATGGGCGGTTGAAATGGGAGCGACCCACTATACGCACTGGTTTCATCCGCTGACCGAAGGTACTGCCGAAAAGCACGATGCTTTTGTGGAACACGACGGCAAAGGCGGCGTGATGGAGGAATTCACCGGCAAACTGCTCGTGCAGCAGGAACCGGACGCTTCCAGTTTCCCGAACGGCGGTATCCGCAATACGTTCGAGGCACGTGGCTACTCGGCATGGGACCCCTCCTCCCCGGCATTCATCGTAGACGACACGCTCTGCATCCCGACTATTTTCATCGCCTATACCGGTGAGTCTCTGGACTACAAGGCACCGTTGCTGAAAGCCCTGCGTGCCGTAGACAAGGCTGCCGTCGACGTATGCCACTATTTCAATCCGGAAGTAAAGAAAGTGGTTGCCTATCTGGGCTGGGAGCAGGAATATTTTCTGGTTGACGAAGGGTTGTACGCCGCACGTCCCGACCTGCTGATGACCGGACGCACGCTGATGGGCCATGACAGCGCCAAGAACCAGCAGCTGGAAGACCATTACTTCGGGGCCATCCCCAGCCGTGTGGCCGCTTTCATGAAGGAGCTGGAAATCGAAGCGCTGAAACTCGGCATCCCCGTCAAGACCCGCCACAACGAAGTGGCTCCCAACCAGTTCGAGCTGGCTCCCGTCTTCGAGGAATGCAACCTGGCGGTAGACCACAACATGCTCATCATGGCCTTGATGCGTAAAGTGGCACGTAACCACGGTTTCCGCGTACTGCTGCACGAAAAGCCCTTCAAGGGTGTCAACGGTAGCGGCAAGCATAATAACTGGTCGCTGGGTACGGACACCGGCATCCTGCTCCACGCACCCGGCAAACTACCCGAAGAGAACCTGCGTTTCATCACCTTCGTAGTGAATACGCTGATGGCCGTATACCGTCACAACGGATTGCTGAAAGCCTCTATCTCCAGCGCCACGAACGCCCACCGGCTGGGTGCCAACGAAGCTCCTCCGGCCATCATCTCCTCCTTCCTGGGCAAGCAGTTGAGCCAGGTGCTGGAACACATCGAAGAGAGCACCAAGGACGACCTCGTCAGCCTCAGCGGCAAGCAAGGCATGAAGCTGGACATCCCGCAGATTCCGGAACTGATGATAGACAATACCGACCGCAACCGCACCAGCCCGTTCGCCTTCACCGGCAACCGCTTCGAGTTCCGCGCCGTGGGTTCCGAAGCCAACTGCGCCAGTGCCATGATTGCGCTGAACTCTGCCCTTGCCGAGCAATTAACGGAATTCAAGAAAGATGTGGACGAACTGATTGAAAAGGGGGAGCCGAAAATCTCCGCCATCCTCGAAGTCATCCGCCGGTACATCAAAGTCTGCAAACCCATCCACTTTGACGGCAACGGTTACAGCGATGAATGGAAAGCCGAAGCAGCCCGCCGCGGTCTGGACTGCGAGACAAGTGTTCCCGTCATTTTCGACAACTACCTGAAACCGGAGAGCATCCGGATGTTCGAGTCCATCGGTGTTATGACGAAGAAGGAACTGGAAGCCCGCAACGAGGTGAAATGGGAAATGTACACCAAGAAAATACAGATTGAAGCCCGCGTGCTCGGAGATTTGGCCATGAACCACATTATCCCCGTAGCTACACAGTATCAGTCGGATTTGATTGACAACGTCTACAAGATGAAAGACCTGTTCCCCGCAGAGAAGGCTGCAAAACTGTCTGCCAAGAATCTGGAACTCATCGAAGAGATTGCCGACCGTACCGCCTTCATCAAGGAGCATGTGGATGCCATGATTGAGGCGCGCAAAGTGGCCAACAAAATTGAGAGTGAACGTGAAAAAGCCATCGCCTACCACGACAACATCGTACCGATGATGGAGGAAATCCGTTACCACATCGACAAGCTGGAACTCATCGTCGACAATCAGATGTGGACGTTGCCTAAATATCGCGAGTTACTGTTTATAAGATGAAAAATGAAGGATGAAGGATGAATCCTTAATCCCTATCTCATTCTTTTGTTGGTTGTTTTAAGTTTGCAGGGGGGAGAGGTGCCGCGAGGCAGTTCTCTCTCTTTTTTCGTCCATGCCAACTGTTGGCGGTAAGCGGGAAATAACCTATCTTTGCCCGTCAGATAAAACAATCCTGTCATCATGAAGAATTTACGTAACTACTATGCAGCGTTCCTGCTGTTTGCCTTGCTGTTCGTTTCGGCTGCTGCCCCGGCACAAACCGATTTGCAGCAAAAACTGGGTCGGATTTCCGCCATTACGGAAACCCGTCCGTTGGAGTCCACCCGGTTCTCCGAGAAGTATGTAACCTATTTCACCCAGCCGTTGGACCACCGTCATCCCGAAAAAGGCAGTTTCCGCCAGCGTGTGATTGTCTCCCACGTCGGCTTCGACCGTCCCACGGTGATTGTAACCGAAGGCTATGGAGCCGCCTATGCCCTCAATCCCAAGTATCGCGAGGAACTTTCCGAACTGCTCGATGCCAACATGATTTTTGTGGAATACCGTTATTTCCTGGAATCTACGCCTGAACCTAAAGATTGGCAATACCTCACCGCCGAGAATTCTGCCGACGACCTGCACGCCGTCCGCAACGCCTTTAAAAGCATCTATCCCGGCAAATGGATTGCGACCGGCATCAGCAAGGGCGGACAGACTACCCTGCTCTACCGCACGTTCTATCCGGACGACGTGGATATTTCCGTGCCTTATGTAGCTCCGCTCTGCTACGGGGTGGAAGACGGACGCCACGAGCCTTTCCTCAGGAAAGTGTCTACTCCGGAGGACCGCAAACGGATTGAGGACTTCCAGTTGGAAGTGTTGAAACGGAAAGCCGCACTGCTCCCCCGCTTTGAGAAATATTGCGATGAAAAAGGACTCAAGTTCCATACGCCCGTTGAAGAGATATACGACTATTGCGTGCTGGAGTATTCTTTTGCCCTTTGGCAGTGGGGAACTCCCGTCAGCAGCATCCCTGCCACCACGGCCTCGGACGATGAGATATTTGCCCATCTGCTCGACATCAGTAATCCCGACTACTTCATTGCCGACAGTCCCACAGCCTCGTTCTTCGTACAGGCCGCCCGCGAGCTGGGCTATTATGGCTACGATACGAAGCCTTTCAAGAAGTATCTTTCCATCCAATCGAGCAAGGGTTACCTGCATCGCCTGATGCTTCCCGAAGAGCTGAAAGACATGCCCTTCGACAAGACCCTAAGCAAGAAAATCACGAAGTTCCTGAAAGAGAATGACCCGAAAATGATATTCATCTACGGACAGAACGACCCGTGGACGGCTGCCGGAGTGACCTGGCTGAAAGGAAAGAAAAACATCCATGTATTCGTAGAGCCCGGCGGAAGCCATCGGGCACGCATCGGCACACTGCCCGAAGAGGAAAAGAAGCAAGTGATGGAGCTGATAAATGAATGGTTGAAACAATAAAAACGGATGGTCCGTGTGGCATGAACAGACCATCCGTTTACTCCTGACAGACCATCTGTTCAACCTCAACAGATGGTCTGTTTTTTTATTCTATAATTTGTGCATCCTCAATATCGTCCACTGCCTTTACTGAAGCATCCGGTGTCTTCGGGCGGCGACGCGTAAACTTGAACCAGTTCAGCAGTTCCGAAGCCGCATAGACCAGACTGCTGATACCGATAATGATAAATGCCGTGGAGCGTACTCCCGTAGGATTGAACAGCGCAACCAAGCCGGCAAGCAGAATCAATACCGGAACCACATAAAAACCTCCCGGTACCGGCATCCAGCGACGGGCAGCGGAAAGCGAGGCAATCTGTTGCACTCCTCCCATCACCAGGATAAATCCCAATACAAATGTCAGCAAATCGGCAAAGAAACCGGGCATGATAATCAGCCACAAGCCAAACAGCAGGCTGCCCACCCCCTCGATAGGGAAGCGGCGGCGCATCTCCGTGCTCTGTGCAAAGTAGCCTATGATGCTGACAAGCGAAGGCACCAGAAAGATGACGCCTATCGTAATCACCAAGTAATCACCGGCCTGGTCGGGAAACATTACCAGCACCAAACCGATAACCAGCGCACATATCGCACGCAAAAATGAATAACTTAATCCTTTCATGAGTCTATGTTTTTTTGCGAAGATACATCTTTATCCGAATAACTCCACACGAAAATCCCGAAAAATCAGTTTACATTCAGCCAGGCATTCATATCTTCGGCCACAAAGAGCCAGTATAATAACAATAGTACAGCAATAACTACGCCTATGGCAACTAAATGTTTTCTATTCATAGTTTGTTCCTTTCTTTTTTTGAATGAATATTCGTTTTTACTACACTTATAAGAACAATATTTCAAGAAAAATGTTCTTATCCAGAAAAAAAGTCATATTTATTTTGGCAGTTAAAACAAAGTGCTTATATTTGTCGCGAAAACGAAGACAGGCTGCACCTCAGCATAAAAAAATGAACAAGTTCATTTTATTATACATTCGGTTTGCACTGTCTTTGCCCCCGATAAAACAAAAAAGTCAATGAAAACAATGTTAGTAAATACATATTGGTGGTGGCACCCGTTACAACTCCGACAGTCGTAAGGGAGCAGCGCTCGTATGTATATATGTAATATATAGTAAAAAACAAAAAGAGCCCTGTCGCACCAAGCGACGGGGCTCTTTTCGTTTAAGCAATAATGCGTTTTGATTTCTGAAATAGTAAATAGTAAATCGTCAAATAGTAAATAACATGATGAATTTCTTAGTTGACAAAGAAGGTTATTACGGAGAGTTCGGCGGGGCATACGTTCCCGAAATCCTCCACAAATGTGTAGAAGAGTTGCAGAACACCTACCTCAAGGTGCTGCAAAGTGAGGACTTCAAGCGTGAATACGACCAGTTGCTGCGCGACTACGTGGGACGCCCTTCCCCACTCTACCTGGCGCACCGCTTGTCCGAGAAGTACGGCTGCCGGATTTACCTCAAGCGTGAAGACCTGAACCACACCGGTGCCCACAAAATCAACAACAGCATCGGGCAGGTATTGCTGGCACGCCGCATGGGCAAGCGCCGCATCATCGCCGAAACCGGAGCCGGGCAGCACGGGGTGGCCACAGCCACCGTCTGCGCCTTGATGAACATGGAATGCATCGTCTACATGGGTAAGACCGACGTAGAGCGCCAGCGCGTCAATGTGGAGAAGATGAAGATGCTCGGCGCCACCGTCGTTCCCGTCACCAGTGGCAATATGACGTTGAAGGACGCCACCAACGAAGCCATCCGCGACTGGTGCTGCCATCCGTCGGACACCTACTACGTGATAGGTTCCACCGTCGGCCCGCATCCGTACCCCGACATGGTGGCACGCCTGCAGTCTGTCATCAGCGAAGAAATAAGGAAGCAGCTCCTTGAACACGAGGGACGCGAATGCCCCGACTACCTCATCGCCTGCGTAGGTGGAGGAAGCAATGCAGCCGGCACCATCTATCACTACGTCAACGACCCGCACGTGCAAATCGTCCTCGCCGAAGCCGGCGGAAAAGGTATTGAAACGGGAATGACAGCCGCCACCATCGCCCTCGGCAAGATGGGCATCATCCACGGCTCGCGCACCTACGTCATCCAGAACGAGGACGGACAGATAGAAGAGCCCTATTCCATCTCTGCCGGACTGGACTATCCGGGCATCGGCCCCATGCACGCCAACCTTGCCAAGCAGAAACGTGCCATCGTCCTCGCCGTCAACGATGACGAAGCCATCCGCGCCGCCTACGAACTGACCCGGCTCGAAGGCATCATCCCTGCACTGGAAAGCGCCCACGCACTGGGTGCGCTGGAAAAGATGAGATTCAAGCCGACGGATGTGGTGGTGCTGACGGTGTCGGGACGGGGGGATAAGGATATAGAGACGTATTTGAGTGATGAGTGATGAGTTATAAGTGATGAGTTATTTGAAAATACGAGATACAATGAAATAAAATACAAGATACAATGAAACAATATGATTATAAAACAATCAGCCGCACCATGCTCGGTGACTTGCATACGCCGGTGAGCACGTATCTGAAGGTGCGTGACATCTTTCCGCAGAGCGCACTTATGGAGAGTTCCGACTATCACGGCAGTGAGAACAACCGTTCGTTCATCGCTCTGTGTCCGCTGGCAAGTGTCAGCATAGACCACGGCACGGTTATCTTCCGCCTGCCGGACGACAGCCGCGAAGAGCATCCCATAACCGATACATACCGGGTAGAGAATGCCTTGAACGATTTCCTTGCCCACTTCCACGTGGAGGGCGAATACAGCAATTACTGCGGACTCTACGGATACACCTCCTTCAATGCTGTCCGCTACTTCGAGAATATCCCCGTGAAGGACAGCCGCGAAGCTACCAACGATGCGCCGGACATGCTGTACATATTATATAAGTACCTCATCGTCTTCAACGACTTCAAGAATGAGATGCTGCTCCTCGAGATGCTGGCGCCCGGCGAGACCAGCGAACTGGACCAGGTGCAGAAGGCCATCCATAACCGTAACTACACCGCCTACGATTTCCGCGCCATCGGCCCCACCACCTCTCCGCTTACGGACGAGGAGCACAAGGCGAATATCCGCCGGGGCATCGCCCACTGTCTGCGCGGCGACGTTTTCCAGATAGTCCTCTCCCGCCGGTTCGAGCAGCGTTTCACGGGCGATGACTTCAAGCTCTACCGTGCCCTGCGCAGCATCAACCCTTCTCCCTATCTGTTCTATTTCGACTTCGGGGGCTTCCGCATTTTCGGCTCGTCTCCCGAAACCCATTGCCGCATCGAAGGCCGCCATGCCTATATCGACCCCATTGCCGGAACCACGAAGCGCACCGGCGATGCAGAGCAGGACGCCCTCAATGCCCGGTACCTGCACGACGACCCCAAAGAGAACGCCGAACACGTGATGCTGGTGGACCTTGCCCGCAACGACCTCTCCCGCAACTGCCACGATGTAAAGGTGGACTTCTATAAGGAGATGCAGTATTACAGCCATGTCATCCACCTCGTCAGCCGTGTCAGCGGAACGCTCCGCGAAGAGGCCGACCCCGTCAAGGCCTTCATCGACACCTTCCCTGCCGGTACCCTGAGCGGCGCCCCCAAGGTACGCGCCATGCAACTCATCAGCCAGCTGGAACCGCACAACCGTGGAGCCTACGGAGGCTGCATCGGTTTCATCGGACTGAACGGCTCGCTGAACCAGGCGATTACGATTCGTACTTTTGTCAGCCGCAACGGTGTCCTCTGGTTCCAGGCAGGCGGCGGCATCGTGGCCAAGAGCAACGACGAGTACGAACTGCAAGAGGTGAACAACAAGCTCGGCGCACTGAAAAAGGCGATTGAGATGGCAGAAAAAATGTGAGTTTATGTACGATTTGACGATTTACGATGTACGATTTGCCATGCGGCGTACATTGCGCAGCCAAATCGTACATCGTAAATAAAGTAACTTCAATCGTACATCGTAAATCGTCAAATAGTAAATAAAATAGATTGTAAATACAAAAGATGAAAACAGTTATCATAGACAATTACGACTCCTTCACCTACAACCTTGCCCATCTGGTGAAAGAGCTTGGCGCAGAAGTGGATGTGCTGCGCAACGATAAATTCCGGCTCGAAGAATTGGAGCCATACGATAAAATCATCCTCTCACCCGGCCCCGGTGTCCCCGAGGAAGCCGGACTGCTGCTGAATGTCATCCGCACCTATGCCGGACGGAAACCCATACTCGGTGTCTGTCTGGGCGAACAAGCCATCGGACAAGTGTTTGGCGGAAAGCTGGTCAATCTGGAAGAGGTATTCCATGGGGTACAGACGGAAATAAGGATTAGGAGTGAGGGATTAGGGACGAGGGAGGAAGGATTAGGGATTAGTGATGAAGGATTGGGGGGAAAGGATTATGAAGGTATTTCTCTCGAAGAAGACTATATCTTCTGCGGTTTACCCAATAGGATTCCCGTCGGACGATACCACTCCTGGGTAGTGGATACGAAGGACTTTCCCGAAGCGCTGGCCATTACCGCCATCAGCCCCGAAGGACAAATCATGGCGCTGAAACATCGGGAGTATGACATACACGGCATCCAGTTCCATCCTGAATCGGTACTGACACCCGACGGAAAAACAATCGTAAAAAACTGGCTTTTCAAATGAGGCACTTCAGAAAAAGAGTAAATTCAATCGTCAAATCGTAAATCGTCAAATCGTAAATAAAAAGATGAAAGCAATACTCACCCGTCTCTTCAATCACGAAGAGCTCACGTCGGAGGAGACCAAACAAATCCTCCTCAACATCACCAAGGAAATGTATCCTGAGGCGCAGATAGCAGCCTTGCTCACTGCCTTCCAGATGCGGAGCATCACTGTGGACGAGCTTATCGGTTTCCGCGAAGCACTGATGGAGACACGCCTTCCCATCGACTTCGCCCCCTATCGCCCCATCGACATTGTAGGTACGGGCGGCGACGGAAAGAACACCTTCAACATCTCCACCTGCGCTTGCTTCGTAGTGGCGGGAGCCGGCTACAAGGTTGCCAAGCACGGCAACTACGGAGCCACTTCCGTGAGCGGAGCCAGCAATGTCATCGAGCAGCACGGCGTACGCTTCACCAACAACCCCGACACGCTGAAACGCAGCATGGAGGAGTGCAACATCGCCTACCTTCATGCCCAGCTTTTCAATCCGGCGATGAAGTTTGTCGGTCCCGTACGCAAGACGTTGGGAGTGCGCACCTTGTTCAATCTGCTCGGCCCGTTGGTGAATCCATGCTGCCCGGCATACCAGCTGCTCGGTGTGGCAGACCTCTCGCAGATGCGCCTATACACCAACGTATTCTATAAGCTCGGCATTGACTTTGCCGTGGTCAACAGCCTCGACAGCTACGACGAAATCTCCCTGACGGACGAGTTCAAGGTGATGACCCGCAACTACGAGCGCATCTACCGTCCGCAGGCTCTCGGCTTCAAGGATGCCCGTCCCGAAGAACTCTTCGGCGGCGCATGCAAGGAAGATGCCGCCCGCATCTTCGACAATATCCTTACGGGGCATGCCACACCTGCACAAACGCAATGCGTCATTGTCAACGCCGCCTTTGCCATCCAGGTGATGGAGCCGCAGAAAGAGATTGAAGAGTGCATCGCCATCGCACGCGAATCACTGGATAGCGGACGGGCGCTGGCGACACTGAAAAAATTTATCGAGATTAATAAATGAAGCAATGAAAGATATACTGTCCGAAATCATCGCCCATAAGCAAACAGAGATTGAACTGCAAAAGCAGACCGTCTCTCCGGAACAGTTGCAGGAGCAGGCCGGAGTCATCATCCGGGAGAATGCGGCCCACCGCCGCAGCATGAAGCAGGCCCTTGCCGCTTCTTCTACAGGAATCATCTCCGAGTTCAAACGCCGTTCACCCTCTAAAGGCTGGATAAACGAGGCTGCCCAAGCAGAGGAAATACCCGCCTCCTACGAAGCCGCCGGCGCCGCCGCCCTCTCCATCCTGACGGATGAGAAGTTCTTCGGCGGTACGCTGCGCGACATCCGCACGGCCCGTCCGCTCGTCCGCATCCCCATTCTGCGCAAGGACTTCATCATCGACGAGTACCAGCTTCTGCAAGCCTGCATCGTAGGTGCCGACGCCGTATTGCTCATTGCCGCCTGCCTCAGTCCGGAGCAGTGTAGCACCCTCACCACCCAAGCCCACGAACTCGGGCTGGAGGTATTGCTCGAAATCCACAGCCCTTCGGAACTCTCCTATATAAATAAGGAGGTCGACATGGTCGGTGTCAACAACCGCAACCTCGGCTCTTTCGTCACCGATGTGGAGAACTCCTTCCGGATAGCCCGGCAACTGCGCGAAGCCACCCACGGACCGGCATCCCCGCTCCTTGTCTCCGAAAGCGGCATCTCCGACCCCGAAACCATCTGCCGCCTGCGTGCCGCCGGCTTCCGCGGTTTCCTCATCGGCGAAACCTTCATGAAAACAGCCAATCCGGGCGAAACCCTGAAAGAGTTCATCCAAGACAGTCTCTTAATTGATAATTAAAAGTTGAAAGTTGATAATTGTAAATACAAAAGTCTCTCATACAGCGTTACATCGCGCAGCCAAATTGTAAATCGTAAATTGTAAATCGTAAATAAAATGTCTCCTCTCATCAAAGTATGCGGAATGACCGAAGCAGAAAACATCCGCAATGTAGAACTGCAAGGTGTAGATATGATTGGTTTCATCTTCTACCCAAAATCTCCCCGTTGTCTGTGCCAGATGCCCGGGTATCTGCCAGCCTGCGCCAAGCGTGTCGGCGTCTTTGTCAACGAAAGTAAGGAAAACATCCTGATGTATGCCGACCGTTTCAGCCTGGACTACATCCAGCTGCATGGCAATGAAGCTCCCGAGTACTGCCGTTCCCTGCGCAATGCAGGCCTGCACCTCATCAAGGCTTTCTCCATCTTGCTGCCCAAGGACCTGCTTTCCGTATCTGCCTACAATGGTCTGTGCGACTATTACCTCTTCGACACCAAGACCCCGCAGTACGGCGGTTCCGGCAACCAGTTCGACTGGAACCTCCTGCACCGCTACAACGGTCCCACCCCGTTCCTGCTCAGCGGTGGCATCAACCCCTACAGCGTAAAAGCCCTCCGGGAGTTCCGCCATCCCTATTTCGCAGGTATCGACATCAACAGCCGTTTCGAGACGGCACCGGGAATAAAGGATGTGGAACGCATCTCAAACTTCCTGAAAGAACTCAAGGGAGGTACGATTTGACGATTTACTATTTACTATTTGGCTGCGCAATATACGCCACATGGCAAATTGTACATTGTACATGGTAAATAGTAAATAGTAAATTGTAAAATTGTAAATCGTAAAATTGTAAATCGTACCATGCAGCATATATTGCGCAGCCAAATAGTAAATTGTAAAATTGTAAAATTGTAAATAGAAATAGTATGTTGAACCGCATTAACCAACTTTTCCAGGACAGCCCCAAGAATCTGCTGTCCATTTACTTTTGTGCAGGCTGTCCCACCCTCGACGGTACAGCCGACGTTATCCGTGCCCTCGAAAGAAACGGAGTCAGCATGATTGAAATCGGAATTCCGTTCAGTGACCCCA
>OLIU01000998.1_pt1 | contig 12382 bp, 10 predicted proteins | sample 1603321 | NCBI WGS metagenome assembly OLIU01 (sample SAMN03922508, study PRJEB24848) | human gut metagenome | isolation source: stool sample | host: Homo sapiens | place: Germany | collected 2011-11 | reverse complement strand
GGCATGGATAAGCTGCTGCGGGGATTTGCGAACATTTCGTAAACAGGAAGAAACACCGTTGCTTTCCGTGGTCCGGCACGGTAGAATTTTTATAGGGAATAAACTTCCCTATCGAAAGGAGGCGGGCGTATGCGTCTGATTGGTAAACTGTTGGCACTCCCCTTTGTCCTGGTTATGGGGATCCTTTATTTGGTTTGTAAATTTCTTGTTGTGATTTCCGGCGCTGTGCTGGGAATTTTATCAGGAATTGTTTTTCTGGCGGCGCTGGTGCTGTTCTTCATTGCCGGATTCTGGCCGGGGCTGTCCTGGCTGGTGGTTGCATTTCTTTTAAGTCCTTACGGTCTGCCGATGGCGGCGGCCTGGCTTGTTGGCATGATCGGCGGCGTAAATGGCTCCCTGAAAGATTTTATATTTGGTTAAACAGGTTCGGCGGGGCGCATTGGCAGCCCCGCCCTTTTTCTATAATTACGGCTGTCTGTCAAGGCAGCTTTTTGATTGGAGGGATTTCATTGAAAGATACAACGCCAATTTATTTCCATTCTGCCACCTATGCGTATGAGCATGGGGAGCTGGATCAGTACCACGCTTCCCACAAGGCAAACATTGCGTGCAGGGAGGCAATCGAACAGGCCATAACGGACAACTACCGGGATAACCGTTTAGGTACGGCATGTGTGCAGCAGGTCTTACAGCAGTTTGATCCTGGCCGGATTTTTTATGTCCTTGCCAACACGGTCCGGCAGAAAGATTATGACGGGCGCATTTCACGGGACAATAAAGCATGGGCGCAGACGGTTCCGGTCTGTGAGGATAAGGACGGTTTCGGATATGACCGGAATGTTTGCTTTGCCGTGGACCGCTGCAATCCCGGACTTACCGACCTGTTTCTCTCCCAGGCCAGGCGGGAATGTCCGCTTACTCAGGAACAAAAGCCCTCTGTCCGAGACAGCCTAAATCAACATGCCGGACGGCAGGCAGCGCATAAGGATAAACCAAAAACGAAAAAAGAACACGCACGATAACATAATGATTTTCAGACTAAGGAGGTGACGATATGGCGACCACACGGCTGATGCCTCTGCACATTGGAAAAGGCCGGGATATTTCCACGGCCATTGCAGACATCATTGACTACGTGGAGAATCCACAGAAAACCGATTTTGGGAAATTTATTTATGGCTATGAGTGTGATACCCGGATTGCCGACGCGGAGTTTCTTCTATCCAAGCGGCAGTATGCGAACCTGACCGGACGAAACCAGGGCGCGGACGATGTGATCGCCTACCATCTCCGGCAGGCTTTCAAGCCCGGCGAGGTCACGCCGGAAGAAGCGAACCAGATTGGGCGGGAGCTTGCTCTGAAACTGACAAAAGGCAATCACGCTTTTGTTGTCTGTACCCATGTAGACAAGCACCATGTCCATAACCACATCATCATAAATTCCACAACGCTGGACTGTCAGAAAAAGTTCCGCAACTTCTGGGGATCCACCTGGGCAATCCGGCGCATGAATGACAAGCTGTGCTTAGAGCATGGTCTTTCCATTGTAGAGGATCCGAAGCCCAGCCGGGATCACTATGGTACATGGCTGGGAAATAAAAAACAGCCCTCCCACCAGGAACAGATCCGCTGTGCCATTGACGCGGCCCTGGAAGAAAAGCCGAAGGACTTTGAAGAACTGTTGAAGAAGCTGGAGGCGGCCGGGATTGAAGTCAACCGGGAGCGAAAGTACCTTCGTTTTCGCTTGTCGCCGGAAGATAGATATACCCGGTGTGACACGCTGAAAGGCGACTATACCGAGCAGGCTATCAAAGAACGGATCACAGGCGCCCGGATAGTAAAGCCGCGCCGTACCTCTCCCCAAAAGCCGGTTTCCAAAGTCGGGCTGCTAGTGGATATTGAGGCGGCAATCCGTTCCGGCAAAGGTCCGGGGTATGAACGCTGGGCGAAGGTGTTTAACTTAAAACAGCTCTCCCAGGCGGTAATTTATCTCAAAGAGCATGGCGATATGAGTTATGAGGATTTGCAGGAAAAATCAGATGCCGTCACCGCCAGCTTTAATGCGTTGTCAGTACAGATCAAGGAACTGGAATCGCAGATGGCCGCCAACGGGGAGCTGCAGAAACAGATCGTAAACTACGCCAAGACGCGAGCGGTCTATGTGGAATACCGAAAAGCTGGGTACAGCAAAAAATTCCGTGCGGCACATGAGGCGGAAATCCTTCTGCACCAAACAGCGAAGAAATATTTTGACGAGGTGGGAATCACAAAGCTGCCCTCCGTCAAAGCTCTGCGAGAGGAATATGCCGGGCTTCTGGAACAGAAACGGAAAGCCTACTCTGCTTATAAGCAGGCCAGGGCTGATATGAAAGAGCTTTATAATGTCCGGGCGAATGTGGAGCATTTGCTGGATATTCCCACCGGGCGGGAACCGCAGAGGGAATCGCAGAAGTCACGGCAATAGGTTTCTTCCTGCTTTTGTTTTTTCAGCGTTCCAACGGAACGCGCAGCCATCACCGCAGGTGATGATCTCAGGGGTTTGGGGACATGTCACCAACAAGCATTTAGCAGAAATTCCGGGTACGGGATTTCTGCTAAATACGCAATCTTACGGAAGATTGCATTGCTTGCCAATTTTGTTTTACATCTCAAAATAATTTCAGAAGACTATTGACAATCCATCTGATACATGGTATAGTATCGAAAGTTTGAAAATGGAAGGAGGCTTACGTGTGTTAATTTGTGTACGCTAATATGCAATAAAAAGTAGAGGTATTTTTCCACTCAGTGGGCTTTTTTTGTGTGCGTATACATAATAAACACGTAAGTCTGACACGAACGGTCTTTGAACTGTATCGTGTAGCTTTTGTGCTTTATTCTTATGCAGGCGTTTGCCCTCTTTGTGGGGCAGCGCCTGTTTTTTATTGCAAAAAACAAAGGAACAATGCAATAAAAAAGGAGGTTTATATTATGACTCAAAACAACAATTCATGGAAGAGAAATTATTTTACACTTCTCATTGGACAGGGTGTATCTTTTATCAGTAGCGGCATCCTGCAAATGGCTATTATCTTTTATTTGGTTGCGAAAACGAATTCCGCAATTATATTGACGATTGCAACTTTAATCGGCTTTTTACCACAGGCCTGTTTAGGGCCGTTTGCGGGGGTTTTCGTTGACCGTCACAGCCGTAAAGGTGTAATGATTGGAGCGGATTTGATGATTGCCGCCGCAGGTGGACTTTTGGCTTTGGCCGCACTATACACGGAATTGCCTGTATGGGCAATTATGGTCGTGCTGTTTATTCGCAGTACGGGAACCGCATTCCATTCTCCTGCATTTAGTGCGACAACGCCTATGATTGTACCGAAAGATGAGCTGACAAAATGTGCTGGTTACGCACAGACAATACAAGCGGTAAGCTCTATCATCAGTCCAGCCGCCGCCGCATTTTTATATGCCGTCTGGCCGCTTAACGCAATTATTATGTTGGATATTGTGGGGGCAATCCTGGCTTGCGTGACGGTCGCGATCTCTGCCATCCCAACTCCCGATGTATGCACAGAACAGAAAAGTCAGCAGTTTATGCAGGATATAAAAGAAGGCTACATGGTGTTAAAGCGAAACAGAGGGCTTTTTGCCTTGTTGTGGATTGGCGTAATTTATATGTTTTTCTATATGCCGATTAGTTCACTTTATCCACTTATCAGTATGTCCTATTTTGGAGGAACACCAGCCCATGCTTCTGCCGCAGAAATTGCTTTTGCTGTTGGTATGCTGTTGGGCGGTATCATCTTGAGCATTTGGGGCGGCTTCAAGAGGCGCACGCACACCATCTGCTTTTCCGTCCTTCTTATGGGCATTAGCATTACCGTCTCTGGCCTCTTACCGTCAGGTGCATTTCTCATATTTATCGTATGTTGTACGGCTATGGGAATTGCTGCTCCGTTTTACGGTGTACAAAATGCAATTTTTCAAGAAACTATCAAGCCTGAATATTTGGGGAGAGTTTTTTCGTTGCTAACAAGTGCCGCATCTTTTGCTATGCCGTTGGGTCTTCTCATTTCCGGACCTTTGGCCGAGAAGTTTGGAGTTGAGAAATGGTTTGTGATTTGTGGAGTAGGTATCATAATAGTTGCCCTCACTGCATTTTTGCTACCCAGTTTGCGGAAAATTGATGATACGAAATAAGTAGTAAATTTATTCAAAACAACATGCGTTCAATATAATCAAGTCTTCATATAGGTAAAAAGTCCATTCAATACTGGTAGTTGTTTTTACTTCTATCTTTAGGACTATGTTATTTCAGAAAAGATAATTTGCTAAATGTAATAAATTTAAGTGAAGGAATGAGTGTGGAGGTGGTAGTATGGGAAATTAGTTGTTCTGGATATATCCGAATCCGGCAGACAGATAGGTGAGAAGTTATTTGCAGTTCTTAACGCTGATAAGAAAAAAGATTTGACAGAGTTTGTCCAAGAGTATGAGAAAATCTGCGTACCATGTTTCACTTCATATATCCGAGGGCACAATAACAGCCAACTGCTAACTGAGATTCAGGAGGGCAATCTGTATGTATGCCTGGAGCAAAGACTTGTACGGGTTCAAAATCAGGTTGTCGATCTGACGGCTAAAGAATTTGATATACTGGCATTGCTGATCCAAAATCCCAAGCGGGTATTCACCTATGAGATGATTATTGAGATTGTGTGGAATGAGGATTATTCCTACTACTCACGAAAAGCTGTCAACAACCACATCAGTAATATGCGGAAAAAGTTGAAAATCTCGCCGGATGTGCCGGATTACATTAAAAGTGTGACTGGCGTAGGATATAAATTTGATACTTAATGAGCAAAGCTGCAAGGTATGTTTTATCTTGTGGCTTTGTTCTTTTTTGTCCTAATTACACAAATACTATCTACTAATGCCAAAACTTGCGGTCATCTTGGTTGGAAATAGGATAAAACAGGTAAGGATATGGAATTTCCCCATATATAATGCCCTCAAAGAAAGGGGACCTGCTGTAAGTAAGCTTGCTTACTTCCTCCTTTCGGGGAGGGAGAATCTGGAATGCTATGGAAAGTACCTTACGGGCTCAGTCCGCGTCTTTATTCGAGAATTCAATTATTAGACCCTGCAATTCGTCAAAGAACTGCGGGGTTTTTTGGTTCGACAGAAAAATACAAATTCCGGCATATTCCAGTATGCTTTTACAATGCTCTGTTTTGGTGCGCGTCTGTGTTTTTGCAGGCGCGTTTTTTTGTACCCTGTTTTAGAAAATGCGAGTGTGACAGTCCCGGCTGCCGTTCCCCACCCTCTGATTTCGATTTTGCCTGTCAACTAAAAAATCGAAATTGGAGGAATTTACTATGAAGAAAATCAATCTTAAAGATTACTATCCCTATTATATACAGGATACTGTTGTTGAAGTGCCTGACGAAGTGGCGGATCTGCTTCGGGAATACAAACTGGCGGAGGCTTCCTATATTCTGCGTACATACCGGCATAAGGCATATTTTTCTCTGGACTACGATGCCAGTGTGGAACGTGATGCGCTGGTGATCGTCCTGACGTCGGCTGAAATTCTGGAACAAAAAGAGGAAAATGCCCGGCTATATCAGGCGCTTGCCTCTCTGCCTGAAAAACAGCGGAACCGGATTTACGCACACTTTTTTCTCGGTATGAGCAAGTCGGAAATTGCAAAAGCGGAAGGCACTCATAAGAGCAGAATCACCCGCTCTATCAATGCCGGTCTGCGGAGTCTGGAAAAATTTCTGAAAGAAATATCCTGACAGACGGCAACTTTGCCCCCGAAAATGAAATGTATAGTAGAGGGACATAATTCGGCGGGACAAGCCTGGCGGGTGTGGCGGCGCACATGCAGCCGCCCGCCCCAACTGAAAAACTGTCATAACTGCCACGCCCCTCGCTTGCTCCTTGACAACCGAATACACGCTGTTACAGGTACTTCATTCTGTGTTCCGAGCGGCAATGGGGCGGCGCGGTGACAGGCAGCCTAAGGAGGTGATGGATTCAGGCTGTCCGAGCGATAAACGCAACCCACGAAACCGGCTGTGGCAGGCCGGACGCGACGACGGCACAGATCATAATGGTACTTCCTCACGGCTCCCTAAAGACTTGGGGAGAGTTCCTGCGGCGTTTGCTTGCTTTGGCAAAGCGGCGGCGTATGCGGGGCTATGATGCGGCGACGCTATCCGCAGCCTGTAACAGTCCCGCCCTGTTTATTCAGGGCTTGCCGGGGGGCGTGGCAAATACGGCAGCTAATCGAAATCAGATACAATGGGCCGGGTCTGTGACTGTAAGAGCGCAGGCCCGACTTATTCATGTGGTTTTGATAATCAGAAATTTTCAGGAAGGAGTTGGTATCATGGAAAATATGACTGCTGCCGGAGGTACCGGCGCACTGGTTGACATCCGGGAAGTTTCCGTCAATAAGGAACTTTCCCGTGAGGAACGGATCACGGAATTTGTACGGCAGATCAAGGATCCCTACCGCTTTAAATGCGGACGTTTTACTGTACAGGCCAGCTTTGCAGCAGGAGGCGCCACCCTGGAGGAATGTATCAAAGGGATTCTGCGGTAGGCCAGATTTTTTTCAGGAAAGGGGCTGACTTTCCCGCAATGGCGTGGTAGAATAAGAATCGGAAAAGGAATTGAATACGGCACAGCCACACTTCTTGAATTGCGGGGATTTTTCTGCGCAAAGAAAGGAGTGTTTTTTTATGCAGGTTTACAAAGCAATCAAGTACATCCGTCTTTCTTATACCGATGACAAGACGACGGAAAGCGACAGCGTCGCCAACCAGCGGCGGCTGATCGATGATTACATTGCCCGGCACCCGGAGATTGAGGTCGTGGCAGAAAAGATTGACGACGGTTACAGCGGTGTCCTTTTTGACCGCCCGGCATTTCAGGAAATGATGCGTATGATTGAACAGGGCGAGGCCAACTGTGTAATTGTCAAGGATCTCTCCCGCCTGGGACGTGAATACATAGAGACCGGCCGCTATATGCGCCGGGTATTTCCGGCCTACGGTGTGCGCTTTATCGCCATCAACGATAACGTGGACACGGAAAACGATGCTGCCGATGACCTCACGGTTTCCGTGAAAAACATTATGAACGAGGCTTACTGCCGGGATATTTCCGTCAAGACCCGGAGCGCCCTGGAAGTGAAACGGCGCAGCGGCGATTTTGTAGGAGCCTTTACGATTTACGGCTATATAAAAGTCGGTGATAAGCATAAGAGCCTGGAAGTTGACGAATATGCCGCCAATGTGGTGCGGGATATTTTCAGAAAGCGTCTGGAGGGGTTCAGCGCTTCCCATATCGCAGACGAGCTGAACTGGATGGGCGTACTCTCCCCGCTGGCATATAAGCGGAACAATGGGATGCCACATGCAAAAGGCGGCTATACGGATCGCAAGGACTGTAAATGGTCCGCTACTACTATTATCCGTATCTTGCAGGATGAAACCTATACCGGAACGCTGGTTCAGGGAAAGCAGACCACGCCTCACTTCAAACTGAAAGAGCGTGAGGATAAGCCTTCCTCTGAATGGATCCGGGTAGAGGGCGCCCATGAAGCCATCATACAGAAGCATGATTTTGACCTGGTGCAGCGGCTCCGCAGGATTGACACCCGGACCTCCCCGAAGTCAGACAAAGTATATCTGTTCTCCGGCATTTTAATCTGTGGCTGCTGCGGCTGCCGCATGACCCGCAAGACCAACCGCTATAAGGATAAGGAATACCATTATTACTATTGCCCGACCGGGAAAAAGAACGGCTGCACATCCTCTGTCATGGTAAAGGAATCTGACCTGATCGAGTGCGTGCAGGACAGCTTAAAAGGCCATATTGAGAATGTCGCCTCCCTGGATGCTCTGCTGTCCAGTATCAGCCAGGAACGTATCAACCGGGAGCTGGCCCAGGAATACGCCGCGCAGATCAGGGTAAATGAAAAACGTGTGGCACAGACGGAAGGCTTCAAAGCCAAGCTCTATGAAAACCTGGTGAGCGGGATCCTTACCAAAGAAGAATTTCTTTCTTATAAGCGGAAATACAATGCGGATATTGAGCTGCTGCAGAAAGCAATCGCCGAGTGGAACGAAAAGCTGACGGACGTACTGGAGAACCGCAGCGAGCGGAACCGCTGGATCAACCATTTCATGCAATTCTCCACAATGGAGGATATTGACCGCAGGGCGGTCATGCAGCTTATCCGCAGCATACGGGTCATGGGCAAGGACGAGCTGCACATTGAATTTAACTATCAGGACGAATACCAGAAAGCGGTTTCCCTGGCGGAACAGATTGCCGCGCATAATGAAGAAAGGAAGGTGGGCTAAATGGCAAGAAAGAGCAGGAAACAGGCGGTGGTTTCCATGCCGGCCCCGTCCTTATATGTGCATGTGGCGCTGTATATCCGTCTTTCTGTGGAAGATAACAAGAAACGCGGCTGTTCCGTGGAGAACCAGAAGCTGGTGCTGAATGACTTCCTGGCGGACAAGCCGGATTTCGTTGTCTACGATACCTATATCGACAACGGGGCGACAGGCACGAATTTCCACCGCCCCGGTTTCCAGCAGATGCTTTCGGATATTGAGGCAGGTCATATTGACTGTGTGATCGTCAAGGATCTCTCCCGGTTAGGGCGTAATTCCATTGACACCGGCTACTACATTGAACAGTATTTTTATTCCCACAATGTCCGTTTTATCGCGGTGACGGACCAGTTTGATACGGCAGACCCCGGCAATCTCCACGGCGGCATTATGCTCCCGCTGAAGAATATGATAAACGAGGCATACGCTTTGGATATTGGCCGGAAGATCAAAGCCCAGGCACGGCAGGCCATGAAAGACGGCGATTACATCGGCGGGCGGGCGCCCTACGGCTACCGGAAAGACCCGGATAACTGCCATAAGCTACTGGTTGATGAAACTGCTGCCCCTGTGGTGAAGCAGATTTTTGAATGGGCACATGACAGGGTTTCGCTGAATCGGATTGTCCTTAACTTAAACGAGATGGGGATTCCGGCGCCTAGCCATTACAAAAAATCCACCGGTGAGATTACCAGCCCCGGCCTAATCGGGAGCGGTAAATGGCAGACCCGCACAGTGATGAAGATTCTGGAAAGCGAAGTCTATACCGGTGATTTAGTGCAGGGCAAGACAAAGATTGTAGACCACCAGCAGGTTAAAGCCGGCGAGGACAACCTGATTGTTGCGAAAGGCACCCATGAACCAATCATTAGCCGGGAACTTTTTACAGCGGTGCAGGAATACCGGAAACAGGTATGTGAGGAAAGCCGGGCGGTTTCCAAACAACCCTATACCCCGAATATTTTCAAAGGAAAGGTATTCTGTGCAGACTGCGGCAGGAGCCTTCACCGGCAGCGGGAGAAACGCAAAAAAGGCCCGGATGTTTACCATTTTCATTGCCTTACCAACAGCCGGGTACAGCAAAAAGGCTGTAAAGGCGTGAGGATGCCGGAAACGGAACTGATCGCTACGGTTACATCTATTCTGGAAAAAGAGCTGGCCGTTGCCCTTGGGATGTCCCTCCCTCTCTTTCAGTTGGAGGCAAGACAGAAACAGGAAAAAGATAAGCTGAAAGCTCAGATGTCAACCCAAAGGCAGGAAATCGAGAAAAAGCGTTTGCTGATCCAAGGACTGTATGAAAATTTTGTACAGGGCATTTTGACAGGCGAGGAATATTTTGAATTAAAAACAGGTTATGAACAATCCATCCATGAGCTGTCCGGTGGGATTGAAGCGCTCGAAAAATCTATGGATGTTCTGGACAGCCAGCTTATACGCTACCGGGAAATGGAAAAAGATGCCAAGTCGCTGGCACAGGACCATGTGCTGACGGCAGAGCTGATTGAACGGCTCATCGAGCGGATCGAGATCGACCATGAGCGGAATATCCATGTAATGTTCCGGTTCAAAAATGAATTTCAGGGAAAGGCGGTGGAACCATGCACAAAAAATATGTGATCGCCCTTTATATCCGTCTGTCCGTGGAGGACTTTAAGACTGAAAGTTTGAGTATTCCCAACCAAAAACTGATCCTCCGGGAAAAGGCCATGTCGCTGCCGGAATGGGATAACGGCGAAGTGCTGGAATTTGTTGATAACGGCCATACAGGTACGAATTTTGAGCGCCCTGCGGTACAGGAACTTTTGACGATGGTCCAGGCCGGGAAGATTGACTGCATTATCGTAAAAGACCTCTCCCGGTTTGGCCGTAACAGCATTGAAACCGGATATTTCATTGAGCGGGTATTTCCCCTCTACCACACCCGGTTTATCTCTGTCAGTGATGATTTTGACACCGCCAATTTCAAAGGCGATACCGGCGGGATTGACGTTGCCTTTAAGTACCTTATCAGCGAATGTTACAGCCGGGATATGTCCATGAAAACGAAAAGCGCCAAATATGCGAAAATGCGCCGGGGAGAATATCAGAGTGTTATCTGTCCTTATGGCTACCGCAAGAGCGCAGACGGGCGTATGGAGCCGGACGAGGACGCTGCAGGGATTGTCCGGCAGATATTTGAATGGGCGGCTGACGGAAATACAGCCGCCGAGATTACAAGAAAACTGTATGCCATGAACATCCCTACGCCTGGAGAATACCGGAAAAGTAAAGGCAAGGATCACTATAATGTTTCCCGGACGCATGGCGTCTGGAGCAGCTCAACAGTCCTTCGGATGCTGGAGGATCAGCGGTATATCGGTACCTATGTAATCGGGAAACGCAAGGTCAGGGAAATCGGCAGCCGGCGTGTCCAGCTAAAAGATGAAAGCGAGTGGTTCAAAATCCCAGACCACCACCCGGCAATCGTAAGCATGGAGCTGTTTGAGAAAGCCAATGCTTCGATCAGGCGTTTTTCCCTTCCGAATAAAAAGCGGCGTGACTACCTTCTCCGCGGGAAAGTATTCTGCGGCTGCTGCGACCATGCCATGTCACTTAGAAACGGGGCATGGTTTTACTGCCGTCATTCCGAGGTAGCAAAAGAACTTCCCTGTTATGGCGTAAAGGTCAAAATGTCGGAGTTGGAGCAGGTGGTCTTTGATACGACCCGTGCACAGATGGGGCCGGCATTGGGGATTGACAGCAGCAAGGACAAGCTGGATTTGCAGACGATCCAGCAGGCCGAGCATGAAGAAAAGCTGCACTCTATCCAGGACAGCAAACGGCAGCTTTATGAACAGTATGCGCTTGGAGAGATTGACCTGGAAACCTATCAGGAGCGCAAGGCGGTATATGATGCGGAGCTGGTGCAGGCAAAAAATGTCCATGCTGCTATTACCGCACAGACCAAACAGATACAGAGTGATTATGAGGCAAAGCTGAAACAGCGGGAAATTGTCCGGGAAGTAGGCAGCGCCGACACCCTGACACAAGCCCTGATTGACAGGCTTATTAGTAAGGTTTATATTTTTCCGGGGAATCGGATTGAGATTGAATATGTGACGCAGGATTTCTTGGGAATAGACGAATCGGGAAAGGAGGCATGAGTGCCGTATGAAAGAGCTGCGGGTGGCTATATGGCTGCCCGGAAAGCCTCAAAAAAAGTTATAAATTTTTTTGTCGTGGGCTTGACATACGGGTGCCTTAGATCATGGATTCTGATTTTCTTCACACCGGATAATTTGCAACCACGCTCCATCTCATGATGAAGAAAGCTCTTTGTTACCAGAAAAATCCTGTCTGTTGGTGTCTGGTCATATAACATTGCAAAATATTCCTGCATTTCTTCGGCAAGGAACTTCGGCAGCTTGATTGTTCTGTTGCTCTTAGGTGTTTTCGGTGTTGTAATAACATCCTGCCCCTGCAGCCGCTGATACGATTTATTTATTCTGACTGTGTTCTTTTCAAAATCAAAATCTTCCATCGTAAGTGCAAGCAGCTCACCTAATCTCATTCCCGTCCAATACAGCATTTCAAATGCATAAAATGAAACCGGCTTATCAATCACCGCTTCTGAAAACTTCTTATATTCTTCAGTTGTCCAGAAAAGCATTTCCTTCTTTTCTTCCCTGCCCATATTTCCAGCCTGCCTTGCCGGATTTGATTTCAGATTATAAAACCTGCACGCATGATTGAATATCGCACTTAAGATGTTATGCATTGTCTTCTTATAAGTCTGGGAATAACATTTCCCATTCTCATAACGGAATGCTACCATCTCATTCTGCCACTTGCGTACATCTCCCGGTGTAATCTCATTCATCTTAAGATTCCTGAAATATGGAAGTATCTTTGTATCCACAATGTGTTCTTTTGTAAGCCACGTGTTGAGTTTGACATAATTTTTCACATCCTCTGTATACAGCTTCCAGAAC
>OLIU01000964.1_pt1 | contig 12592 bp, 10 predicted proteins | sample 1603321 | NCBI WGS metagenome assembly OLIU01 (sample SAMN03922508, study PRJEB24848) | human gut metagenome | isolation source: stool sample | host: Homo sapiens | place: Germany | collected 2011-11 | reverse complement strand
TACACCTAAGCCTTCGTCGGCAGCGTCAGATGTGTATAAGAGACAGGTCGTATGCTTTTCCGGCTTTGGTCAGTGCCGCCTGTTTGAATTTACACAGATATACTTCATTTACTTTTTCTCCTTCTCGGAGAGATTCAATATATTTCATAATAACTCCTTATTTTCAATTTTACTGCAAAACCCCTGCTTTTAATTTACAGGTAATCTTTTTATACCCCCTAGTACCTTCCCGCATAACCGTAACCGAATAGGTTTCTTTCGGTGTCAGCTGCAACAGCACCTCCCGGAATTGCTCTGCACTTACAACCTCCTGGCCTGCAACGGAACGGATCACATCCCCGCTCTGCAGTCCCGCATCCATGGCAGGCGAATCTATCTCGACTTTTTTGATATATACGCCCTTCGGAATATCGTATTTCTGCGCAATATGCTGGGTAACAGTAGAAATGTGCACACCAAAATACGGCACCTCTTTGTCCGCAAATAATAGATCAATCACTGGCATCAGTTCTGATATTTCCACTGCAGTGAGCGTATTTGCAGAAGCCGCACTATAGCTTTGCATCACAACACCAACAAGTTCCCCATCCGTGTTGATCAGCACACCGCTTCCATTTTCACTGGCAACAATATCTGTCGTGTATACACTGTAATTATTGTCCGGGGTGGAAATTTCATTGTTGGTCGCCGTAATGGTTCCGGTCAGGATCGAATAATTCGTTCCAAGCGGACTGCCGAGGGCAATCACAATACTTCCCTTATGTATGGTGTTTAAACCAGCTGTTTTCATCACGGTGATGGCATTCCTCGTGGAATCTTCCAGATCCTCCAGATCCACGGTAAGTGCCGCAAGACCGGTATTCCCATCGTATCCGACCAGCTTTGCCTCTGCCACCGCATCATTTACAAAGGTAACTTTGATCTTTGCAGCATCTTTAATCGTTTTTTTCTCCGTAAGAATCCAGAGTTTACCTCCACTTTCTCCAATGATCGTGCCACAGCCCTGACCTTCCCGTTCATAAGAGTTGTTAAACCAGTCCGTATCACTGACCACCCCTGTGATCGTAACGATGGACTTATTTGCCGTATTTCCAATGGCGTACAGCTCTGTCTGAATCTGCTGGTAATCGTCCAGCGTCATCGGCTGTCTCTCTTCCGGAGCCTGTGTCTCCTCCTTTTCCTCAGACCCCTGCTCCGTTTCTTCCACCGATGCCTGCTGTGAATCCTGTGCTCCGGTATCCGGCACAGGACCTTCCTCCTGCCGCAGAACCGGAATCATAAAAAGCAGCACCAGACACACAGCCAGCGCAAATACACCCCCACAGGCAGCAGATTCCCCCAACCGGACCCACATACGTTTATAATTCTTTGGTTTGTCCTTAATCTGTTCTCTGACAAACGCATTCTTTGGTTGCTGTTTATCACTCATAACCACTATTATATTCGCATTTCCATGCACTTGCAACAATCACATTATTTTTCTTTTCCAAAATGGCACTTTGCGTTATAATACAAGAGAGAATACTATATAAAAAGGAATATCACTATGAATCAGAAAGTTTATCATACACTTGAATATTATAAAATACTGGAGCGTCTGGCAGATTATGCCAGCTGTGAAGAGGCAAAAGACCGCTGTCACAAACTGGTTCCCCTGACCGATCCTGCGGAAATTGCACATCTGCAGGAAACTACGGCAGACGCACTCAGCCGCCTGTACCGTGGAAGCGGCATCAGTTTTTCCGGTGTTCACAATGTCAATGCTTCCCTGAAGCGTCTCGATATCGGTGGCACCTTAAATACCACAGAACTCCTTATGATCTGTTCTCTGTTGGAAGTTGCCAAGCGGGTCAAAGCATACGACCGAAGCGACCGCAACGATGAAAAAACAGATTCCCTGTCACCGCTTTTTTCACAGATCCAGCCGCTTTCTCCCCTTTTGGATGAAATCCGCCGCTGTGTTGTCGGGGAAGACGAAATTGCAGACGACGCCTCTGCGGCACTTTCTAAAACCCGTAAATCCATCCGGGGGATGAACGACCGCATTCACGCACAGCTGACTGGTCTTATGAACAACACAACCACCCGCAGCTATCTGCAGGATGCTGTGATTACCATGCGTGACGGCCGCTACTGTCTGCCGGTTCGTGCCGAATCCAAAACCTCGGTTCCCGGTATGGTACATGACCAGTCCTCAAGCGGTTCTACCTTATTTATTGAACCAATGGCTGTCGTCAATTTAAATAACGAACTTAAGGAACTGTTTTTAAAAGAACAGGAAGAAATTGACCGCATTTTAGCAGATCTTTCCAACCGTGTGGCAGAAAACGCAAACGGAATCCGTCAGGATTATACTGTTCTTGCGGAACTGGATTTTATTTTTGCCAAAGCCGAACTTGCCAAAAGTTACAACGGTGTTGCCCCTGTCTTTAATGAAGAGGGGCGGATTAACATCCGCAAAGGCCGCCACCCACTCTTAGATCCTAAGAAAGTGGTTCCGATTGATGTACGTCTCGGTGCGGATTTCCGGCAGCTGATCGTGACCGGTCCAAACACCGGTGGTAAAACCGTCTCTTTAAAAACGGTGGGACTGCTGACTCTGATGGGACAGTCCGGTCTGCACATTCCGGCCGGAGATCGCTCGGAACTTGCCATTTTTCACGAAATTTTTGCAGATATCGGAGATGAACAGAGTATTGAGCAAAGCCTGAGTACGTTTTCTTCCCACATGACCAATATCGTCCGCATTTTACAAAAGGCGGATGACCAGAGCCTGTGTCTGTTTGACGAACTCTGCGCCGGTACCGATCCGACCGAAGGTGCCGCACTTGCCATCTCCATCTTAAACAAACTGCACCAGTATGGAGCGGTCACCATGGCTACCACGCATTACAGTGAATTGAAAGTTTATGCGCTCTCCACAGAAGGTGTTGAAAATGCCTGCTGTGAATTTGATGTCGATACGCTCAGTCCTACCTACCGTCTGCTGATCGGTATTCCGGGAAAAAGTAATGCGTTTGCCATCAGTTCCAAACTCGGACTGGCAGAAAATATCATTGAAGATGCCAAAGGTCGCCTGAGTGAGCGCGACGTCAATTTCGAAGATATGCTTGCCAATCTGGAACAGAGCCGTATCACCATTGAAAAAGAACAGCTGGAAATCCAGAAATACAAAGCAGAAATTGAAGATTTAAAGAAGAAATTGACCGCAAAAAATGAACGTCTGGACAACAGCCGTGACGAGATCCTGCGCAAAGCCAATGAAGAAGCCGTACAGATTCTCAAAGAAGCCAAAGACCTTGCCGATGAGACCATCCGCAATTTCAACAAGTACGGACAGGGACAGGCGCCTATGTCCAAAATGGAAAAAGAACGCAGCCGTGTCCGTGACAAAATGAGTGCCAGTGAAAAAGCACTCTCCATGAAGAAAAAGGAAACGGTCAACCACAAAGTACCTAAAAAGCTGCGCATCGGTGATTCCGTGCGTGTACTGTCCATGAACTTAAAGGGAACCGTGCACACACTGCCAAACGCCAAAGGGGATCTGTATGTCCAGATGGGAATCTTACGTTCCCTGGTCAACATCAAAGATCTGGTACTGATCGATGAAGATGCCTCTCCGGCAGCAAAAAAATACGGCGGTACTTCTTCCGGAAAAATAAAAATGAGCAAAGCGGCATCCGTTTCTACAGAGATCAATCTGATTGGTATGACGGTAGACGAAGCCATTGCCCATCTGGATAAATATCTCGATGATGCCTATGTGGCTCATCTGCCATCCGTCCGGATCGTTCACGGAAAAGGAACCGGCGCACTGCGCAATGCCGTACAGGCACATCTGAAAAACCAGCGGTACGTGAAATCTTACCGGATGGGAGAGCCGTCTGAGGGCGGTGCCGGTGTGACCATTGCTGCTTTTGATGTTTAAATACCTATTGATTTTTTATAATAAGGAGGGATTTCCATGTCCAAACAGAAAATACTGATTGTGGACGATGACAATAATATTGCAGAACTTATTTCCCTGTATCTGACCAAGGAATGCTATGATACCAAAATCGTCAATGACGGGGAAGAAGCCCTGCACGCATTTGAACACTATAACCCTAACCTGATCCTGCTTGATCTGATGCTTCCGGGCATTGACGGCTATCAGGTCTGTCGGGAAATCCGTACCAAAAGCAACGTTCCGATCATCATGCTTTCCGCCAAAGGCGAAATCTTTGATAAAGTACTCGGACTAGAGCTCGGTGCGGATGATTACATATTAAAGCCATTTGATTCCAAGGAACTGGTAGCACGCGTCAAAGCGGTTCTCCGCCGTTTCCAGCCTGCCAAAACCGAGTCCGTTGTAGAATTAAAATGTGTGGAATATCCGGATCTGACCGTCAATCTGTCCAATTATTCGGTCATGTACAATGGGCATCCGATTGACATGCCTCCAAAAGAACTGGAACTGTTATATTTCCTTGCAGCTTCTCCCAACCAGGTGTTTACCCGCGAACAGCTGCTGGATCACATCTGGGGATATGAATACATCGGGGATACCCGCACAGTAGATGTCCACGTCAAACGTCTCCGGGAAAAGATCAAAGACCATGAAACCTGGTCGATCGCAACTGTCTGGGGAATCGGTTACAAATTTGAGGTAAAAGGATGAAAAAAACACTGATCCCCAAACTCATTTTCGGCTATGTCCTGTTTGTGGCTCTCGGCTTTATCATCCTGTGTACGTTCACACAGCATGCGATCACGCATTATGCCGAAAACCGGGAGGCACAGCAGCTATACCGGGAATCTGTACAGATTGCATCGGGTTATGCTGACAATTATAATAAATACAGTTTTTCGTTGCAGGATTTTCAAAAACAGATGCAAAGTCTTGGCGAATATCTTTCTGCCCAAATCTGGATCATGGACAATCAGGGAAATATTCTTTTTGATTCTACCGATGAATCCGTCGGCAAAGATGCAGCAAATGCCAATTATAAAACGCTCAAAGGTTTCAACACTTCCGACTTTGGCAACCGTTATTATATGACCGGTAACTTTTACGGATCGTTTTCCGAAAAAAACCTTACGGTATTTTCTCCGATCACCAGCAATTACCGGATTCACAGTTATGTCATGATCCATAAGACCGTGTCCTCCATCACACAGAATGCAAACGGTTTTATGAACATTGTTTTTTATACCATTGAATTTGTTTTTCTGACAGCACTGTTCCTCCTTTTGCTGTTTGCACATGGATTTTACCGTCCACTGCATCGGCTGACAATCGTCTCCGAGAGTTATGCCAAAGGAAATTTTGAACCGCGCACACAGATCCACCGGAACGATGAACTGGGATATCTTGCCAACACCATGGATTATATGGCGAATGAACTGGACACACTCGAAGAAGACCAGAGAAAGTTTATCTCGAATGTTTCTCACGATTTCCGTTCTCCGCTGACATCAATCAAAGGATATATCGAAGCCATGTTAGACGGAACCATTCCACCGGAGCTACAGAATAAATATCTGAATATCATCCTGTTTGAAACCGAACGTCTGACCAAACTGACACAGGGAATTCTGGATCTGAACCGTTTTGGACAGCACCGGGGTATGATGCTTGACCTTACAGATTTCGATATCAACCGCATGATAAAGACGACCATCCTCACCTTTGAAGGAACCTGTTCTGCCAAAGGGCTTTCCTTTGATCTTGTCTTAACAGGACAAAAGTTATATGTTCACGGTGATATGAGCAAAATCCAGCAGGTTCTCTATAACCTGATCGACAATGCCACAAAGTTTTCCCACAATGATGCATCAATCAAGATTGAAACAAGCATCAAAAATGAAAAAGTTCTTATTTCCGTGAAAGATTCCGGAATCGGAATTCCTGCAGAAAGTATCAAAAAAATCTGGGACCGCTTTTATAAAACGGACCTTTCCCGGGGAAAAGATAAACGGGGAACCGGTCTGGGACTTGCTATTGTAAAAGAAATTATTCAGGCACACAATGAACATATCAACGTCATCAGCACCGAAGGAGTGGGAACAGAGTTCATCTTTACCCTGCCACTCGCAAAAAAAGAAGTACAGTCATAACTGACCGTACTTCTTTTTTCAGTCAATGGTAAGTTCCTGATCCTTCCGGTCATACACACTGCGATACATCTTTGTATCTATGCTTTCCTTATCCAGAGACCATTTATTTTCTTCTTCCATGGCATCTTCCCGCAGCAGATCCGTTTCAAACCGATACCCTTCCGTTGTCACAGCCCGCAGATAGATACGCAGTTGTTTCCGCGAAGGGGTTTGTCCTTCCTGTGCCTGCGTCTGTTCTACGTCTTCTTTCTGCTGCTGTGGCTTCTCATATACCATCCTGCAGGTAACGGTACCGGAACCTGAATCAACGATAGATCCTTCCGAATTCTCCTCCACCGCCTGTTCTGTCGTCACCAGATCCTTATCGTCCTTTGATGACTCCTGTTTTTCCTCTAGCAGATTCTGCATCAGATCCTGCGTCCAGATTTCCTCTCCATCCAGGGATGCTGCTATTTCAAAACTTTTAAAATGATACATTGCAACATTATCAAGCGTATAGGTACACTTTCCTTTCAGAGAAAGTTTTCCGTCCTTTAATGCCGGCGTTCCATCTAAAGTTCCCGATAAAACCTGATCAAATTTTCCGCTGACACCATCAAAGTCTTCCACCACTTCCGTTGTCTTCTTTTTTCCGTTTGCAAGAAGGAACGTGACATTTCCGTTGAATGTTTTGTTAAGCGGAAGTGTGATATTTCCTTTGAACATGTAACCGTCTGCTTTCAGCGGACATTCCGTTGTTCCGAAATAGATGCTCATCGTTGTATTATCGGTATACTCTTTCGGAATCACGGAAACTTCCACCTTATACTCGTGACGGGCAAAATCCATATCCTTTACTTCTATGGAATAATCCTCGACCATACTGGCCTCTTCTTCGAGTGTTTTTTCAATGCTTGACTGCATTCCTCCTACATCCGAAAGAATGATGTTGGTCGTATCCTGCAGATAGGCAAGCTGGTTGGTCAGCTCACTGACTTTGCCATACATCAGAATTCCAAACACCAAAAGCAAAATAAGGATCAGTACAATGAGTATTTTTTTCCAGTTTGCTTTCCATTTTTTCATAGAAATTATTCTTCGCTATCCTCGCTCTTTACGATCGCAATACCAAGTTCTTCTAACTGTTTCTCATCCACAGAACCCGGTGCCTCAGACATCAGATCGGAAGCATCCTTTACCTTCGGGAATGCAATCACGTCACGGATGGAATCTGCATGTACCATGTGCATAATCATACGGTCTACACCGTAAGCCAGTCCTGCGTGTGGCGGCACACCATAGGAGAATGCATCCAGAAGGAATCCAAACTGCTCATGTGCGCGCTCCTTGGTAAATCCAAGCACCTCAAACATCTTTTCCTGAATGTCATCCTGATGAATACGGACAGAACCACCACCAAGTTCGGTACCGTTTAATACGATATCGTATGCCTTTGCGCGGACAGCACCCGGATCGCTGTCGATCTTATCCCAGTCCTCTTCCATCGGCATGGTAAATGGATGATGCATTGCCATAAAACGGTTCTCTTCATCGGACCACTCCAGAAGTGGGAATTCTGTTACCCACAGGAAATTGTACTTGTTCTCATCGATCAGTCCAAGTTCTTCTCCAAGCTGTAAACGAAGTGCGCCCAGTACGTTCCATACGATCTTATTTTTATCTGCTGCAAACAAAAGCAGATCGCCCGGCTTGCCGTTCATCTTTGCAACAAGTGCGTTTAACTCGTCTTCTGTCATAAACTTTGCGAAAGAAGACTTGTAAGTGCCATCTTCGTTAATGCACAGATAAGCAAGTCCCTTGGCACCGCAGCCCTTTGCATGCTCCACCAGCTTGTCAATCTTCTTACGCGGCATATGTCCCTGTCCCTCGACATTGATACCACGGACAGAACCACCGTTTTCCAGTGCACCGGTAAATACACCGAATCCACAGCCCTTTACGGTCTCGGATACATCGACCAGTTCCATACCGAAACGGGTATCCGGCTTGTCGGAACCGAAACGATCCATGGCTTCCTGCCACGGCATACGCTGTAGCGGAATCTGCACGTCCACACCGATGGCTTCCTTAAATACAAATTTTAACAGACGCTCGTTGACATCAATGACATCGTCGATATCAACAAAGGAAAGCTCCATATCTGCCTGTGTAAACTCCGGCTGACGGTCTGCACGCAGATCCTCGTCACGGAAGCAGCGGGCGATCTGGAAATACCGGTCATAGCCGGATGCCATCAGAAGCTGCTTGAACAGCTGCGGAGACTGTGGCAGTGCATAGAAATTTCCCGGATGCACACGGCTTGGCACAAGATAATCTCTGGCACCTTCCGGTGTAGACTTGCACAGGATCGGAGTCTCGATCTCTAAAAATCCCTCGTTTGCCATAAACTGACGCATCAGCCCGAGCACACGGCTTTTCAGCATTAAGTTCTTTTGAATGTCCGGTCTGCGCAGATCCAGATAACGGTATTTCAGACGAATATCTTCCTTGGTCTGGCTGTTCTCCTCAATTGCAAACGGAGGTGTCTGTGACTCAGATAAAATGCGAAGGCTGGTTGCGATCACTTCGATATCTCCAGTCTTTAAGTTTTCATTGACTGCTGCAGAACGCTTCTGTACCGTTCCTTCAACAGCCACTACATATTCACTTCTTAAAGTTCCTGCCTTTGCAAATCCCTCTGCTCCGACACTCTCCTCATCAAACACGATCTGTAACAGACCACTTCTGTCACGCAGGTCGATAAAAATCAGACTTCCTAAATTTCTTCTCTTCTGTACCCAGCCCATAACGGTTACTTTTTCACCGATGTTGGCACTGCTTACCTCGGTACATCTGTGGCTTCTGTGTAAGCCTTTCATTGATTCTGCCATGATTGTCTCCTTTATACTCTCCTTATTCTATTTGTTAAAAAACTCCTCAAATTCTTCGTATCCTTCTTTGGAAAGCTGCTCTTTCTGGAATTTCTTGTTCTTGTTCATGCGGACAACCAATACCTGCTGTCCGTTCTCGCGGGCTTCTTTTGCCTGTTTCATCACATCCACAAGTTTCTCTGCCGGATACTTCTTTTCTACTAAGTAAGCAACTCTCTTCGGACGCTCCGGAATTTTGAACCCGCTCTCCATCAGAAGCAGGATAATACGCTCAAATCCGATGGAAAAACCACATGCCGGCACATCGTTGCCTGTGAATTTTCCAATCATCTTGTCGTATCTTCCACCGCCGCCGCAGGCTGCACCAAGCTCCGGCATTGCGATCTCAAAAATAGTTCCGGTATAATAGCTCATGCCGCGCACGAGTGTTGGATCAAAGACCAGTGTGAACTCTGCATTCTTTGTCGCATTGACTGCCGTTGCGATCTCTGTCAGACTGTCTGCCACTTCCTGATCCAGGAAATCACCCAGCTTGTCCTTCAAGAATGCCACACCTTCCGCAACATCCTTGCGGTCTTTTAATAACTCAAACAGCTCTAAGTATTTGTCAATCGACTCTTTTGCATAGCCCTCTTCCTCGAGTTCTGCTGCCACACCTTCGAGACCGATCTTGTCCATCTTATCGAGGGTGATGAAAATGCTGTCATAATCCTTCTCTTCAAATCCGCTGTATGCTGCCATTGCCTTTAAAATCCGGCGCTCATTGATGCGGATCTCAAAATTCTTAAATCCGAGTCTGCCGATGGTGGTGGTTGTCGCAGTGATCAGCTCAATCTCTGCAAGATTACTCGGCTCACCTAAAATATCAATATCGCACTGGGTAAACTGACGGTAACGTCCACGCTGCGGACGGTCGGCTCTCCACACGCTTCCGATCTGCAGTGCCTTAAACGGTGTCGGCAGATCATTGGCATGGTTTGCATAGAAACGGGAAAGCGGAACGGTCAGATCGTAACGCATACCGAAATCGACCACATCCGCCTCTTCCTTTGCGGTCTCGAGATTTAACTTCTCGCCACGCTTTAATACTTTAAAGATCAATTTCTCGTTCTCGCCGCCCTGCTTGTTGGAAAGGTTTGCAATATTTTCCATGCATGGGGTTTCAATCGGCGTAAATCCAAAGCTGCGGTAGGTATCTTTGATCACGCTCGTCACATAATCACGGATTTCCATCTCTGCAGGTAATATATCTTTCATGCCGTTGACCGGCTTTTTGCTCAGTGCCATTTGATTTCCTCCATTTTTTCTCTTTTTATCCAGCATTTATTATACGTTTCGGGACCTGATACGTCAAGGATTGTTGCAAAATGCTTTTTCAATCAGACAACTGTGTGTTACAAGTTTACCTCTGAACAGTAACAGATCGTCCAAGAAAATGTCCGCACCCTCCCGTCACGAAATTGATCTGTTTCATCAGTTACTTTCTGATTATATTTTAAGGCAGATGTGAATGTTTCCATTTCACATCTGCCTTAATGCTGTTAATACCCATTTATTTTAATTCATCTTCCAGCAATACTGCTGCGTCCTTTACACAGTCAATGCATTCTCTCCTGACAACCCCATCTGCAATACCTTTGAGTTCTTTACAGATAACGGTACCATTTTGTTCTTTGAATCTGCTGATGATTCGTCTTGCACTCTGCATTGTTTTCTGCGGATTTTTATTGATCATACCCAATACATTTACTGCTCCGATGATTGCTCCGCATGTTGCTTCCATACTGCCACCCATGCCTACTGCAAATCCCTGTGTAAGATTTTTGACTGTTTCTTCATCCAACCCTGCCTGTTCGCAATACGTACATGCCACAGCCTGCGCACAGTTATAACCACACATTTTTCTTTGAACTGCCTCTTTTACTTTTGATTCCATCTTTTTCTTTCCTTTTCTTTTTGTAATTAGGAAGGGGATTTCATCCAGCTATTTTTCTGAGAACAACTGCTGCTTGCGCGCAATCATCTCATCAATCCTCTTCATATACAGCCCGACATCTTTGACATTCTCACACCGCTCGATCCGGTATGTGCCATCCGCATTCGGCTGCGGCCATACCCGTTTGGTAGATGCCCCTGCGCCACAGGCAACGATTGTCTGGCGTTCCTCCATGATTAACACGTTATACACCCCTGCCTTGCCCGGCTTGGCATATCCCACGTTTTCCATATTTCCCGCCATTCCTTTCTGACGGTACAGATAATACGGAGAGAGTCCCATCTGATGGCAGTATTCGGCACACAGATCCATGTGCTCCTGCGTATTGACCATCATCATGCTCTCATAGCGATCCTTGAAAATGTTTAACCGCGCCGCACGCTTGATGGCAAGTGAATGGATCGTGATATTATCCGGATCGAGTTCTTTTAAAATCTCCATCGTATTTCGCACATCCGAAAGATCCTCTTCCGGAAGCCCCATAATCAGATCCATGTTGATATTGTCAAATCCCAGTTTTCTTGCCATGCGAAAACTTTCTATCGTCTGTTCGACCGTATGATGACGTCCGATCAGATCGAGCGTTTTCTGCTTCATTGTCTGCGGATTGATGGATATACGGCTGATGCCATTCTTTCGCAGCACCAGAAGTTTTTCTTCCGTGATGGAATCCGGTCGTCCTGCTTCCACCGTAAATTCCAGACAATCTCCCAGATCAAAACTGCACCTGATCTTGCGGATCAGACGATCCAGCTGGTATGGCTCAAGTGTGGTCGGTGTCCCTCCCCCGATATAGATCGAGTTCAGTTTGCGATGATAATTCTTTGCGGCAACATAATCCAGTTCCTTTTCCAGTGCGTCCAGATATGCGTCAACCTGTGTTTTCCAGGCAGTCAGCGGATAGGAAGTAAACGAGCAGTACAGACAGGTGCTCGGGCAAAACGGTATGCCGATATACAGACTGTATCCATTCTTATAATCCAGCCGGGAAAGCAATGCCCGCTCACGCTCTGCAATGGCAATCGACAGATTGATTTTCTCATCGGATGCCAGATAGGTCTGTTTCATATAGGAAGCAATCTCTTCTTTTGTTTTTCCCTCATCAAGCATCTGCATCGGAATCTTCGTCGGACGGATACCGGTCAGTGTACCCCATGGCAGCGGCTGTCCCGTCTCTTCCTCAAGCAGGCGGTACAGATGTTCCTTCAATGCATTCTTTGTCTCTGTACGATTGGAAAAATCCACCGCAAAGGTGCGCCGCGCCGGACCATCCGGCGCGTCATCCCAGGCGATGGAAATTCTGTCATCCGCATAATCAATCGAAAAATGGGAACTCCCCGCTTCTTCCTGCTCCGCAGAATGATTGGTACACGCCACATTTTTTTCGTCCGCATGCGCTTCCTTCGTATAGTAAAGCTCCACATCTTCCTTCGGGAAAAACGCTTTAATCAGCGAATGAATATCATATTCAAATTCTGTTCTGTTTAATGTTACAGTAATCATAAGTATGGATTGTACATCCTCTCGTTTTCAATGGTCGTTACATCGTTGTGTCCCGGATAAACGGTCGTGCGGTCCGGCAGCTGTCTCTTATACACATCTCCGAGCCCACGAGACAAGAGGCAAT
>OLIU01000948.1_pt1 | contig 12697 bp, 12 predicted proteins | sample 1603321 | NCBI WGS metagenome assembly OLIU01 (sample SAMN03922508, study PRJEB24848) | human gut metagenome | isolation source: stool sample | host: Homo sapiens | place: Germany | collected 2011-11 | reverse complement strand
TTGCCGTGCTTTGTCTGCCCTTGTGGTACACAAAGGCCACCATAAGTGATTGCAGCATCTTTCATAGGGTTCCTCCTTGTGTTTATAAAATAGCCTCCCAGGCCTCGTCTAGATTCTAAAGGCTATTACCATTATAGAGTCAATAGGAAGAAAACGATTATTTTTCTTCTGTTTTGCATGATTTTATGGAGTAAAAAATATTGATTTTGACAATTTTTTGAAATCTCCCCTCAAATTTTTGCGTCCGGCTAAAAGGAAAATTCGCCTGCGCGGTATGATATTTTGTGCAGCAAAGGCAACATTTTCTTTTTAAATTTGTGATTTTTGCCCAATTCTATATTTACAAAAGACTTTTGCTTAACGTCCTTGCACACAGGTGATATACTGAAGTTGAGCAGTTTCCATATAACGATCACATCCCGATATTTTTGCGTATCGTCCGGCGGACTGGAGGTGTTTATGGATCAGATGTTTACGATCGGGAAGATGGCATCTTTAACCGGCATTTCTGTACAGGCACTCCGTTATTATGATAAGCTTGGCCTGCTGCGCCCGACATATGTCAATCCCACAACTGGCTATCGCTACTATTCTTATAATCATTTGCAGATCATCAACCGAATCCGATACCTGCAAAATCTGGGGTTATCCCTTTTAGATATCAAAGAGGCCTTCGAGGCCGGCGGAACATCCGTCCTGCGCAGCAAACTCAGTGCAATCCAGAACTCCTTATATGATGAGTTGGAACAGCTGTGGGAAAAATGCAGAAACATTGAGTGGTATATCTCCTATTTCGATGAAGCTGACCCCACCCTGCCGCTGTGTATTCCTTACTTTAGGCACTTCGATGAACGTTATATTCTGGCCTGCGATGTGAAAGACGGGAACGAGGCCGATGCATATTTGCGGTTCAATAAAATAAAGAACCATCCAAGCTTTCAGAAACTGGACTGTTATCTATGGCATGTCTATCGAATGAAATTCAGTGCAGTGTCCGATAAACAGTTCTACCCACAACAGCTGGGTTTCTTTATCTGCAAGAAGCCGGAATTTTTCTCGCCCCATGTACTGGTAATACCGGAAGGTAATTATATCTGCTTCAAATGCCACATGCGTAATCCTGGCTGGAACCCGGAGTTGTTCCTGAGACTCTTCTCCCCGCATAATACGCCGGGATATGTCCTTGCTTGTGAATATGAAAAGGATCTTTTCGAATTTTCAAATTCCATTTTTGAGGTGCAGGCACTGTATCTGCCGTGATTCTTCTGGAAACGGGATGCGGAGTGTTGTAATTGACAATATCAGGTACCGCAATTTGCAAAGTCCTCAAGTAGATTCTGCGGTAAAAGTCCGCTGTTTGCATCTGAGGCAGAGTGACCGGGAATACCGTCCGTCACATGCTGTGTGTTCAGAAGTATCAGGTTATCCAGAAGCGTAAAATTGGAAAGATAGGCGATCGGGCGGAGACAGTTGCGGGCAACGGTGCTTCGGAGTGTTCGCACGGATTTCTCTGTCGGGTTACCAGTCCGGTCCATGCTCCCGGCAGATTGCGGCTGCTCAGGATCTTCCGCGGGGATCGTCTTTTTTCCCGCCATGATGTAGTCCTCCCTGTCAAAGTCCTGTATTTCTATAGCCCATTGGAGCCATAAAAGCAGTGTGAGCCATCCGACGGCCGGGCGGCAGTAACAGGTCAGCAGGTAGGATGCCGCTGTTGGGAAGCCAGATGACACGGGCACGCCGGTACTGTTCCATCGCCCCTATCGGCCGGGTCCGCGCCGGACAATGCGGCTGCGGTGAAGGGTTGCGCCGCATTGGTGTCCTGGCCCCACGAAAGCCGCAGCGGCAGGGAACGGCTTCTTCGCACATAATCCGTCCAACATTCGCGGTTTGCCCCGCACATGGCGCTGAGGAAGCGTGGTGTTGCTGATCCGAAAGCTGTCAGAATACAGGCCAGCTCAATGGGATACCCTTTTTCCTCGTGTGCTTTCTGGATCGCGGCATAGATATGGCGCTGTCTCACTTCCGAAAGGCATCCCTCCTTACTATTTCGTCCAAATTTTTTAGCAGGTCACGCTCCATTTCCGCCAAATACAGCTTATGTTTGAGCTGTTCGATCTCGATCTGCGCAGCCTCCAGTTCCGTTCTCGGCTCCTGATCCTTCTTGCGCTTTCTGCGACGATCCTCCAGTCCGGCCTCGCCAAGCTCTTCAAATTTCTGTGTCCAGCTTCGCACCTGCTGGTAGCTCACCTTGTACTTGAGTGCCATTTCGCCGTAGTTTTTTCCACTGGCCAGACAGTCCTTGACGATCTGAATGCGCTCTTCCTGCGTGGTGTCCCGTCCCTGCTTCATGCAGTTTCCGCCTCCTGAATTCTTTCTGGAGTTGAAATCTCCATGAGCATGATACACCTTCAGCCAGTTTTGGAGCTGCCTTCTGTCCCGTAATCCATACTTTTTGCTGAGCTCTGCCTGACTTCCTTTTCCGGACAAATACTCCTGTACCGCCTGCAGCTTTAATTCCGGACTGTGCGCATGGTTTCGCCTGTTCGGCAGGAAGGCCGCTGCGCCTTCTGCCTCGTACTGCATGCCCCACCTTTGAAGTGTTTTCCAATCCACGCCGGCCTCTGTGGCCGCTTCGCTCATGCTTACCTTTCCGGCTAGATATCTCTTGACGATCTTTACTTTCTTTTCCGTTTCCAGTTTTTGCTTTTGCGGCATAACAATGCTCCCTCCATGACTAACAGTGTTTTATTTCACTGTCTCTCATAGAGGCAATGGCATGATGCCGGGGTCAAAACAAGCCTTTTATGTATGACCAATAGCAAAGAGCTGGAAAAATAGCGCTGAAATGAGCACCCAGAGGAAATGGCCTTTTGAGGCTGTCTCTCTGGGTGCTTATTTTTCATAGAGTAGATTTTAGTCATTTTATTCTTTTGCTATCCAAATATTGGATTTTGAGCATAATTAACCAAGCCCTTTCGAAAACCAAAGAGCTTCCTGAAATTGAGAGCCGCTATTTTGCTTCCGAAGAAGAATTTCCCTCGTTGCTTGCCTCGCGGCAATTTATCAAGGCGGTAATTCTTACGGATGTTTGCCGGTACCGTTTCTACGCCATTCCTAAGCTTTGCATAATTGCTGAATTCTTCACTTTGCATATACCTTTGGCTCTTTGCCCTGTTTGAAGCATTCTTTGAAGTAATGAATGTTGCATTCCATCCATCGATTTTTGGACGACACTGCCCTTGGTATGGACAACCAACGCAATGATTGCAATTAAACGAAACCTTACACTGCCTTGTCGTTTTAGTATAGCTTTGCCTTACAGGTTCGTGCCCTGCAGCACATCTCAAAAGTATTGTTCCGTCATCATTAAAAGTGAAATCAGCTAATGCATCTGGAGCCTCTTTTCCAATAAGTGCGGTTGTGATTAATTTGATGTTCTTTTCCTTTGCCAAAGCGAAATTATCCTGGCCTGCATATCCGCCATCGGTAATAAGAACGATTTCTTCTTCAGACCTGTCCATCTGTGATAAAGATTCTTGAAGAAATTGACTGTCAGTATGGATGTTCTTGTCATACTGATAATCGGTCACGACTGATCCGTTTTTATCAACGGTTTCTTCAAGGTTTGCAACATATCCTCTGTGAAGTTTACCGGCCTTGTTGCGATATGTGGCATCTGGATCAGACGGATTCTGTAACGCTGTTGAATTCATTGTTCCGTCTTCCTTTGTACGGAGTCTTCGTTTGCCATTTTCAACAACAGTCTGGTCTGAAAGGCACCTCAAAAACAGTTGGTACTCAGTAACTTCTTCGTAGTCTGTTCCGCATAGTTCAAGCAGCTTATCACTATCACTCAGCAAAGCCTGTATAATCTGCTCCATATTATCATTCAGCTGATGATAGAAAATTCTGTTATAGTCGTTTGAATCTGTATAGTGCTTCAAATCATCAGGAATCTTATTCGGATAGTTCTTATCAAAATATATCGCCAATTTAGAAATACAGGTGTATATCAGCTCCATGCGACTAAGAAAACGGATATTGCTCTCTATCATCATGGAGTCCATTCTTTTTATTCGTCCACTGAGATTCATCAGCTTTGCTATTTTACTACTAAGATCTTTTACACAGTCGTGGTACAGATCAATACCATGTGTTGTTTCATAATTGTAACAGCGGCTTCTAAATCTGCTCAATGTTTTATCCGAAATTGGTTGTTCTTCAAAACTTGTAGTATGAAGTGCGTACTGAAGATGAAGATCCAGCATAAGATTTTCAACAATCTCATCATCCGAATAATCGAACAATTCTTTAATGATTAAAGCTCCAATTATCACATTCACGGGCGCATTCGGGCGGGAAGCTTTACTGCTGTATAAAACAGAAAATCTTTCTTCATCAATATTGGGAAAAATCTCATCCGCAAATATTTTCGCCCATGAATTATCAAGTGCCTTTTTTTCGCGAGCAGTAAGTGAAAATACACTGTCATTGAAAGATATTTGCTGGCTGCTGTTTACTTTAAATGACATAAACCTTACCACCCTTCAAATCTATAACCATTATAACACAATAGATTTGGGGGTGGTAAGGTTGGCTGCTTATTCCATTTTCAGAAATTTCCTATACTTTTGACCCCGGCATCATGACATTGGCCGATATACTCTCTGGCCTCTTTGAGATGGGCCTGAGCAGCGGCGGCAAGGCCGGTGGTGTCCGAGAAGAGGTAGAGCAGGGAATAGCCCAGGTCAAACTTCCGGCGCATATCCTCTCCGCCGGAGGAGATGGTGGAGAGGAATTTCCCGTGCCGCTTGGCGGCGGATTCCACCGTCCGAATGGCCGCCTGGACCTCCGGCTGGCCGGGGGCGGCCAGATAGCCCATGGAGGTGGACAGGTCGGAGGGACCTAAGAAGATGCCGTCCACCCCCTCCACAGAGGCGATGTCGTCAATGTTGGCCACGGCCTCCGGGGTCTCGATGGCCAGCATGACCACCACATCCCGGTTGGCTCGGGTGAGGTAGGCCATTTTCTCCATGCCGTAGCAGGTGGCCCGCTGGCTGGTGGCCACCCCCCGGACGCCTTGGGGGGGATACTTACAGGCCCGGACGGCGTACTCGGCCTCCTGACGGGTATTGACGTAGGGGATGTGGATGCCGTCGGCGCCGCAGTCCAGGATCTGCTTGATGGCCACCTGATCGTTCCAGGGAGCCCGGACCATGGTGAAGCAGCCGCTGCTCTCCACCGCCTGAAGGACGGAGACCAGAGCGGGAAGGCTGTAGGGGGCGTGCTCCATGTCGGGGATGATCACGTCATAGCCTGCCTTTGCCAGGATCTCAGCGCTGAGGTTGGAGCCCAGATGGGCCCAAGCCCCGCACAGCTTTTTCCCGGCCCGGAGATCGGCAGCTGTGATTCGTTTTTCCATAAAAATACCTTCTTCCAGATGGTTATCCGAGGTATTGGTACTTCTGGATGTAATCGTGGTCGAACCGGATGCCAAGTCCGGGGACGTCCAGCAGCTTCAGCCAGCCCTTCTCTACCACGGGGGCCTGAGCAAAAGCGCCGTTCCACCAGTCGGGGATGTGCTCCAGCAGACCGCCGGTGGGGGAGGCGGCCAGCACGTGGGCGCTGACCTCCATCAGCACATGGGCAGTGACGGGGACCCGGAAAGCTCCTGCGAGGGCGCAGATCTGGATATACTCGGTGACACCGCCGCAGCGCATCAGGTCGGGGTTGATGTAGTCGGCCCCACCCAGACGCAAAAGCTCAAAAATTTCCTTGGTGGTAAAGAGACACTCTCCGGAGCAGATCATGATATCGGTGGCGGCAGCCAACTGGGCGTTGCCCTTGAAGTCCTGGCAATGGAGGGGTTCCTCCAGATAGGTGATACCCAGCTCCCGCAGGAAGGGGATGACCTCCAGGGCCTGCTTAACGCTCCAGCCCTGGTTGACGTCCACCATGATCTCGAAATCGTCGCCTACCGCCTTCCGAAGGGCGGTGAGGCGTTCAACGTCGATGCGCCAGTCAGGGAAGCCCAGCTTCAGCTTGTACTTTGTGTAGCCCTGAGACTGGAACCACAGGGCCTCCTGAATCATGTCCTCCTGAGGGACCAGCCACCCGCCGCTTCCGTAGACCGGAAGTCGGTCCGTTTTGGCGCCCAGAAGCTTATAGAGGGGTTTTCCCGCCTCCTGGGCCACCAGATCCCACAGGGCGGTATCCACCACCGCGTAAGCGGACATGGGCAGACCGGTCTGCCCGCAGCCGCCCATGGTGCACTGGGCGGCCTGCCAATGGGCCCGGATGAGGGAGGGGTCCTTGCCGATCAAATTGCGGCAGTAGCCCTCCACCAGCAGCTTCATGGCCTCGGCCTGAACGGTGTTGAAGGTGTAAGCCATGCCCACGCCGGTATACATGTCGGTGTCCAGTTCCAGAAAGACATGCTCGATATATTCCAGGGAATACACCGCATTGGGCAGGGCCGGGTTCAGTTTTTTGGAGATGTGGTATACACGAAAATCTTTAATAATCAAAGGGACCTCTCCTCTTTTATTATGATGCAATCAATTTTACCAATCCCATGGAAATGTCCGGGACATAGGTCACCAAGGCCAGGGCGATCATGGAGACGGCCAGATAGGGTATCAGGGAGCGTATGGTATCTCCCAGCTTGGCCTGGGCCAGATCGTTGCCGGTGAAGAGACACAGCCCAAAGGGGGGCGTGACCATACCAATGGCCAGATTGCAGACTACGATGCAGCCAAAGTGGGTCAGATTCACTCCGTAGCTGGCTGCGATGGGGGCCAGCAGGGGGGTCATGATAATGATGCTGGAGGAGTTCTCCATAAACATGCCGATGATCAGCAGCAGGATGTTGACCAGCAGCAGGAAGATGTACTTGTTGGGGGCGATGGCGGTGAAGGCATGGGCCAGCATCTGGGGAACATGCTGCTTGGACAGAATGACACCGAATACCGCGGCGATGGAGATGATGAGCAGAATTGCGGCGGAAGCGATGCCTGACTCAAGGAACACCCCGGCCAGCTCCTTCCAGCTCATCTCCTTATAGATGAACATACTCACCAGCACACTGTAGAAGACGGCGATGACGGCCGCTTCGGTAGCGGTAAAGGTGCCGCTGTAGATGCCGCCCAGAATGATCACTGGAGTGAGCAGGGCCAGAAGGGCGTCCTTAAAGGCACACCACTTCTCCTGGCCGGAGTATTTCCGGTCACCGCCGTAGCCCCTTTTGTGGCTGATGACCACAGCCACGACGATGAGGACCAGGGCGAAGAGGAAGCCGGGGACCACGCCGGCCAGAAAACCGTCGCTGATGGAGACGCCCGAGCCGGCCATGAAGCAATAGAGGACCATGGGCACGCTGGGCGGGATCATGACCCCCAGGCAGGAGGCAATGGAGATGGTGGCGGCGGAGAAATCACGGGGATAACCCTTCTCCAGCATACCGGGGATCAGAATGGCGCCCACGGCGGCGCAGCAGGCGATGGCCGAGCCGGAAATGGCGCCGAAAAACAGGGAGACCAGCACCGCCACAATGGCCAGGCCGCCCTGAAATCTGCCCACCAGGGTGGAGCAGAACTTCACCAGCCGGCGGGAGATGCCGCCCTTGGCCATGATATTGCCGGCCAGGATAAAGAAGGGCAGGGCCAGGTAGGGGAAGGAGTTGACGCCGGCAAACATTTTTTGGGTGATCCAGATCATGGACATGGAGGGATCGGTGAGGATGGCCAGTACGCAGGACAGACCCAGGGAGAACACGATGGGCACTCCGATGGCAAAGCAGATCAAAAGGATGATATACGTCATGCGGCAGGACCTCCCTTCATCCGTTCCAGAATGTTGGCAATGATATTGAGAAACATCATCCCCATGCCGATGGGCATGCACAGGTAAAACCAGAACATCTTAATGGATTTCATGCTGGAGGCAGAGCTGTTGAATCCCAAGGGAAGATACTGGGAACAGCTGTAGAGGGCCACCACAAGAAAGACGATGGACAGGACGTCCACAAAATAGAGAAAGTACCGGGACACCTTCTGGGGGAGGAGCTCGTAGAGAATGTCGATCTTGATGAGGGAGCCCCGGCGGCAGGCCACAGCGGCGCCCAGGAAGCAGAGCCAGATCATGCTGTAGCGGGCCATTTCCTCCAGCCAGGCAACGGAGATGTGGCACTTTCTGGTGACTACCTGTGCCAGCACCACAAAGGAGAGGATAACCAATACTACAACCACCAGCCACTCCAGCAGTTTGTTGAGTTTATCTACGATTTTAATATAGGCTTTCATGTTTTCTTCCTTCCAAAGTCAGTACCAAGCCCGGTTTATGAGGATGCGCCGCCGCTGAGTCAATGCGGCGGCGCATTGGGGGGGGTACAATCGGGATCGTATCGGAATGGGTGAAAAAGGTTAGGACTGGAGCGCCTTAATGGCGTCCAGAGCGCCGTCGAACTGGACGTTCAGCTCATCATGCAGAGGCTTGATGGCCTCCTCAAAGGCGGCCCGATCCACTTCGTTGATCTCCACACCGGCGGCGCGGATGGTTTCCAAGCCCTTATCGGTGTATTCGGCGCACACATTGGGAGAGTTGGCCTCGGTAGCGTCTACCGCGGCGAGGAGGGCCTGCTGCTGAGACTCGCTCATCTTGCTCCAGGCGGACTCGCTGATGGCCAGCAGCACGGGGGCATAGAGGTGGTCGGTCATGGAGAGATACTTCTGGACTTCATGGAAGCCGTTGGAGCAGATGGCGTTGACGGGGTTCTCCTGACCCTGAATGGTGCCGGTCTGGAGGGCGCTGAACACCTCGGTGACCGCCATGGTGACGGGGGTGGCTCCCAGGGTCTCCCAGGCTTTGATCTGAATGTCGCTCTGCATGACACGGAGGATGATGCCCTTCAGATCTTCCGGGGTTTTGATGGGGCGGACGTTGTTGGTGGTCTCCCGATAGCCGAAATCCAGCACGCCCAGGGCCCGGATGCCGACGGAGCTCAGATCGGCCCGGATCTCATCGCCGATGTCGCTGTCCCAGACCTTGTTCAGGTGCTCAAAGCCGTTGATGAGGTAAGGGATCTCAAACATGCCGCACTTGGGGGAGGTGGCGGACAGGGGGGAGAAGGAGACGATCATGGCGTCGATGGTGCCGGCCTGAAGGCCCTCGATATACTCAGTCTCACCGCCCAGGACGCCGCCGAACTGGATGTCCAGGGTGATGGAGTCGGTCTGCTTGTTCAGCTCCTCCTGGAGGAAGGCCAGGTCCTTGTAGTAGACGGAATCTTCGCTCATGGTGATGGCGCAGGTCAGGGTGATGGGGGTCTCCTCCGTCTGAGCGGAACCGGGAGCGGCGCTCTGCTGGGCGGAACTGTCGCCACAGGCGACCAAGCCAGCCATCAGGCAGGTGGCCAGCGCAAGGGACGTGAGAGCTTTTAATGTTCTTTTCATGTTACCTCAGACTCCTTTTTCATCTTTATTTTGTGTAGTACATGGGAATCAAAATTGCAGTCTGTACAATGCCTTGCCTATGCTGCAATTTTAGTATATAATTAATTTCAGCATAACGCAAAGACAAGTGTTCTAAACACAGCATTAGGTTTTCCTTATAGTGGAGGTATCGCAATGACCTTTCGACAGTTAGAATATTTAGACGCGTTGGCCCAGTGCGGCAGTATTACAAAGGCGGCAGAACGGCTTTTTGTCTCTCAATCTGCCCTGAGCCAACAGATTATTTCCATTGAAAAGGAGCATCAGATCCAGATATTGGACCGGACGCAGAAGCCCTTCACATTTACAGAGACAGGGAAAACATTTTTGAAAGCGGCCCAGGAGATCCTGGAGATAAAGCGGAAGTTGGAAGAGGATCTTCATCTGCGTTGGAACAACAGCCTTTATATCAAAACGGTGCCCTTTTACGGCATGAAGCTGGTGCCTATGCTGCTTTCCAAGTTTCATTACGAAAGACCGGAAATACATGTTTCACTGGAAAGTGATTGGGCACCCACACTGTTTCAATCCATGCCCCGGGACTCTGTAGACTTTTTCTTCCATGCCTTTGATATGGAGCCCTTTGAACCCCTTGTTCCAGAGATGGATGGGTGGCAGCACGAAGTGCTGTTTGAGGAGGAAATTTTGGTGGCGGCATCATCGTCTCACCCGCTTGTCAAGCGTCTTCCCAAGATCCTTGATGCCTCAGGGCGGGCCACCATCGCACTGTCAGACCTGGAAAATATGATGTTCATGCTTCCCTCCACCAGCCCGCGGCTGAGGGATATTGCCTGCCGATATTTGGGCTCCGCAGCCTCCCAGCGGCTGCACATTGTGGAGAAGGGCTTTGACGATATGATCGCACAGCTCCAGTACAGTGATTACTTTGCCTTTCTTCCCGATACGGCCGTTCATTTTTGCAGCGCGGCGGTAGGGGTACAGTTTTTCCGAATCAGAGAATTTCAGATCCGCCGGCCGGTAGTGGCCTCTTTTCGGAGTGAGGCAAAGCTGAGTGATCCCGCACGGCAGTTTTTTAATATCGCGAAAAAGAATTTGGCGGATCTTTGATGTAAAAGCGGGAAAGAAACAATAGCTTCGACGGCTGGTGCAGCAATGCGCGTGGACGATGCAGAAGCGAGTTTCGCGGACGTTTCCGCAAGCCACTGGGCGTACAGCTACATTTAATGGATGAGGAGTCCGTTCCAGCAGGTAACGGAGGCGCTTGCGTCCGCCTGCGGCCGCGAAGGGTGGACGCTGTGTATGAAATAAACGGCCAGAGCGCGAAAGGCAGACGGAAAGTTGTAGGCGCTCAATAACCATCCAGTAAAAAAGATGCCCGAGGGTCTCGTGTTAACAGAGATCCTCGGGTGAAAATTTTTTGTAGGAAGGGGGGGAGGACTGATCGTCTCTCTTCCTTTCCGTCGACGCTGTTTCTGCTCGCCCCCGCGTGGGGGGCGACTTTTCCCCAGCAGCTGGGAGATCACCGTGGTGCTGATTTCTACTCACGCCCCCGCATGGGGGGCGACACTCTATTGCTGATATTAAAACTGATATTATGAAAATTTCTACTCACGCCCCCGCGTGGGGGCGACGTGCCCGTATCGCACGTGGCCCGTTACCATTGCCATTTCTACTTGCGCCCCCGCGTGGGGGGCGACCTACCCATTTCCCCAATTTGGGCATTGCGCTGCCAATTTCTACTCACGCCCCCGCGTGGGGGGCGACGTAAGGAGTGGGTGGACATGGTGGAATACATTCATATTTCTACTCACGCCCCCGTATGGGGGGCGACACCATTTTGTGATAAAAGGTTGCGTTGGTGTAGGTATTTCTACTCACGCCCCAGAATAGGGGGCGCACACACCGGCGCGGCACGCCGCAGGCAGAAACCGGCGTGTGACAGCCGTGAAAGGGGGATCGGCTCCCAGTCATCCACGGCAGAACCAGTCCTCTCCGTCGGGAAGCGCGTCCCAGACGATCGGGGAGAAGGGATCCGGCTTAAAGCCGATCCGCACGCCGCTGGGCACCTTGTCCAGTTTCACCACGGCATCGTAATCCCGATAGCTGCGGGGATACGCCACCGCGGCCTTTTTTGTGACCTTGACCAAATCAAACAGCTTATGAGCCGGCGCACAGCCCAGCTTCGCCTGCCGCACTCTCTGCTCGGCGTCGCTGTCCGTGCCAACGTGTTTGAAAATGATCAGCGGAGAAACCACCGCCATCTCGCCCTTGCTGGCGGAGCGGTCATGCTCGTACATATTCAAAATAGACTCAAAGAGGACATTCAGATCCTCTTCGTCAAAGCCCGTTTCCTCTGCCAGATTCGCGCTGACAAAGCCGCGAACCTCATACAGGCCGAAGGGGATGATCTGCTTGCGGCCCATGGTGCGGAGTTTGTCCTCCGACTGGGCTTCCTCCCAAGCCAGGTAATCCTCTACAACCGCGTCATCTTTCACCTTGTCCGCAACCGCCATGCGGGTAATGGAAATATCCAGCGGCAGCACCGGGTCCAGGCTCTTGCCGAAGGTGATCTGTACCGGTCCGCGCACCTGACCGGCATTGGGGCCTGTGGACATGACCGCGCCAAACGCGCGCACATCGTAGAAAAGCTCGCAGGCCTTTTTTCTGCCGGCATAAACAGCCTCCTTGGCTTTCGCGCAGTCCTCCACACCGGCGGCTCGCTTGGCTTCGGCAATGTGGCGGTTGATATTCGTCGCCTGCTGAATGATAATGCCCATTCCGGGCTTGTCCCGGTAGGCCAGCTCTACATAATTGCGGATGCGGCGCTTGGTAGCGCCGTCAGTGATATAGCCCTGCATCGTCTGCGGGTCAATGCGGGGCGTATTTCCCATATCCGGATCGCCGTTCGGGTTGCAGTTGGAACATGCCACATAGTAGATGAATTCATATCGATTCTGAATAGCCATGGTAAAGCCTCCCCCTTATTCTTCGGCTGCCGCTTTTTCACCGGCAGCGGAACGTTCTTTTTTCTCCTGACTGAGTTTTGCTCCCATCTGGTAGTATCCCAGCGCGAAATAGGACTGCTGCTCCAGATTCAGCGTAGCGGGAATGGACGTCCCCAGCGCGACGGATACCTGCCGCAGCTTTTCCTGATATTGATTGGCAAGCCATTTGTTCTCCATTTTTTCCAGATGGTGGTTGGAACGGCTGCTGAGCCTGTCTCTTATACACATCTGACGCTGCCGACG
>OLIU01000916.1_pt1 | contig 12932 bp, 11 predicted proteins | sample 1603321 | NCBI WGS metagenome assembly OLIU01 (sample SAMN03922508, study PRJEB24848) | human gut metagenome | isolation source: stool sample | host: Homo sapiens | place: Germany | collected 2011-11 | reverse complement strand
GTTATAATCCGCGTCACTAATTTCGCCGTCGTTGGAAGAGGTGTTGCGACTGTCCACATATAGTTCTCGCCTGGCTAAGCCGGAACCTTCGCCAACCGTCACCGATCGGCGTGCTGTTCCTTCTCCTTCTCCGGCAACAAGGGCTACATTTTTCAGTGCCGTATAATCTTCGGCAAAATCTGATGCCAATACATTATCAAATTCCGGCGAAAATCTTACCGCAGGATTTCCCTGCTTATTTCCTACAGATCTATCAGCCCCCTGCAAGATTTTAAACTGCATGGCTCCCGGCTTTCCAACCACTTCATATTCCAGGCAATATCCCAATCCATAAGTTGATAATATTTCTTCGACACTGTCACTCAGATTATCCCCTGTGACCTGTTTCTGCATTGTGGTTTCTACGCTAACCCCCTGACCCATTTTAATAATGTCTATCCGCCGCCTTGCATCCGCTGGATCAATCAGATTTTCATTCATCAACCGCTTTACACAATCACAGACTTTACCGCTTAAATTGGTCTGCTGCCATATAATTCTTCGGCCGATCAAACACTCTGCAGATGCTCCTGATATAAGGAGATAGTCCCCTGATTCCACATTTGTTTTCAGTTCAATTTTTTGTGCCATCATTACGGTCTTGCTATCTTTTCTATAGAAGAAATAGCCTTCCTTGATTGTTTCAAGCAGATATGCACCGGCCGGCATCATTGGTATCAGCATTTCAAAATCTCCGGCACCACAGTATTTACTATGCCAGATAACTGACTTACAGTAGTCAATCACGGCCACAGTATTCATTTTTTCATCCGCAGCATAAATATCCATAATCACACCCCCTCATATAGATTCATCCATTCGACTGCTGCCTCAATCTTTTCTATGCCCTGATCCGCACGAATCTCCAGTTCATTTTCTCCGATTCCCGCCTGAAGCCACACACTGTCTACCGTCATATAGTTAATCAGGTTCAATTCATGGGAATCCCGTAGCAAAGTTACAGATTTATTTCCTCTGTTTGTATCAATTTTCAGCGTATCGTAGGGCTGAAAATCATACTCTACTGAAAATAACTGCTTAGTGTATTTATCCCTGATCGTCAGTTTTTTTGTGTTACCTGCAAACGAGAATGTAAATATCATCCCGGCATCTACATCCCCTCGATTTAATACTTTAAGCGGTTCATTTTCACAGTATTTTGATAACTCTACCCCTTCACTCGGTATTGAAACCGGCAGTTCAAACAAGGGAACTACTATGTCCAGCGTGCTTTTCGCGTCCAATATGCCTACAAAATACGGTCTAGGACACAGGATTGATATCTGAATCTGTTGTTTTTGCGAAAAAGCATCAAATTCCATGGTTTCCACATAACCATCAATATACACATCCCTCTGGTTGTTCTTGTAAAAAAGCCGGCACCAGTGTTTTGTTTTAAAAAACTTGTACAGCGCAACTCTGTTTGATTCCACCGGTGTCTCCGGGATAATGGTTATTACTATATTCCGGGTATTTACTCGTGCAGAATTGTATGTTGCGCCGTCAAAGTTAGGCATTGTAGATGTGTTTATGGTTGCCGTTGGCGGATTCAGGCCGGTTATCGATATAACACTATAATTTTGATTATTTGTAAGTTGCAGAGTTCTTTCCTGCTCGTTTTTAACGGATAGACTGTACATCTTTTATACCACCCCCTTCAATAAGTTGTTGGTCTGTCTGTAGATATCCCAGCGATTGAGCGCCTTCGGGCTGTTGTTATACTGGTTAAAGGTGTAATTTGTATTATTGTAGTTGCTGAGTGACTGCGCATTGATTCCGTTCTGGTTTCCACTTCTCACTTTTGCTTTAATACCGCTTACACCAAAATCAATAGGCTGGGTCAGATCTTTTTTCACGCCTTCCATAGCAGTTTTGACAGAATCCTTATTATTTTCGATTCCTACAGCAATACCTTGAATCAAATAACGGCCTACCTCATCCCGCATAACACGAGATGGTGATTTGATCTTAAACTTACTCTTAATGGACTTGATGATTTTGTTGCAGAATTCAGTCATTGTTTTATCAACCTTTTTCCCCTTGAACGCTGCCAGAAAACCATCTACTGCATTTTGACCTACTGTAGACAGATCTTTCTTCAATTTCTTCAGTTCCGCCTTAACCTGCTTGGTATACTGTGTTTTCAAAGTATTGACCTGATCTGCATAATAGTTTTTAGCCACATTTTTGGATGCCTCTAATTTCTGCGTATAAGCATCATTATAAGCTTTGATCTCTTCGCTACTTAATGACAAAAGTTTGTTTGTAAGGGCAAGACCCTCTTCTGTATCCATGGATGCGATCTCTGCAAGCAGATCTTTTGACAACTTGCCCTTTAGTTTAGCAAGATTGGATCCAAACTTTTCTATTTCCGCCGTTTGTCCAGACAGATTTGACAATATTACATTTCCATCATCATCTTTTGTATACAGTTCCCCGGTATCTTTCAGCCGTTCTTCCAGACTACTCTGCAATTCCTTGATCGCATCATATTTTTCCTGATACTTTGTGGTCAAAGATTTCAACTTGCTTTCCATCTTTGTTACGGCTTTTTTCGACGCCTTATCAATTCCACTTGAAAAGGCCTCGATCATAGATTTTCCCAGGGATTCAAACGCACTTTTCTTTTTCTTATCTTTCGTTCCTGCTTTTGCTTTGTTAATTGCCTTATTGATCAAGGTGGTAACTGCTTTTTCTGCGCTGCTTGCCGTTTTGGTTATGCCGCTGGAAAAATTGGAAGCAGCCTTTTCACCCTGTTTTTCATAAGATCCATTTTTATTAGCCGTTAGCAAAGTCTTTAATGCCTTGTCTGCCAGTTTTTTCACGGCCGTGTTTACCGTTTCGCTTTCTTTCGATATTCCAATCGCAAAACCGGCCGTAAAGAACCTACCACTTTGCTCGGTTACCTTCGACGGCGAATGTTCATCAAGTTTTTTGTTTAGCCAGCCTACCGCTTTCCCGGCCAAACCATTTACCGCCGAGAACAAATCTACATTGGCACTGGAGTTATTGATACCCTTTGTGAATCCTTTGACAAAATTCAGGCCGGATTCTTTCGTTTTTGTCTCTTCCAGCCCCTTCTTTGCTGCTTTTGAGATTTCTTTGCCTTTCGTTTTTGCGCTGTTTTTCTTTGATTCAACGCCCTTTGCAAAGTCCTCTCCTTTTTTTGCACCGGTCTTTTTGGTATCTTCGGCTTTCATGCCTTTATTAGCTGCCTTAGTAACCGCTTTACCGGCCTGCTCCGCATCCGGTGTTTTCGACTTGACACCATCTGAAACGGCTTTGCCGGCTTTTTCTCCCTGTGTTTTAGCTTTTGGCGTCAGTTTGGCCAGTTCCTTCTCTGATTTTTCGACCATATTTTTGGCCGAATCCACCATTTCCTTTGTAACGCCGGGCGTTCCATTTTTTACGGCTGTCTGCAGGTCGGAATAGTTCTTTTTCATGTTGGCAACCTGTGCTTCCAGAGTCCTTTTATTTCCCTGTTCTGCCGTAACAAAACGCTTGGTCATATTGTCTAAGGCCTTATTGATCTTTTTGGTATCTCCGGCCACAATAGCACTAGACAAGCCCTCGTAATTTTTTATTGTAGCATTGTAGCCAATCCAGGTATCTTCTGCCTTGCTCAGCGTCTGGCGTTGTACTTCCTGCTTGTCCTTCAGGTCCTCAACCTTTTCTGCTGCCTCATAAAGTTCTATCTTGTAGCTTTCCATGGTGCCGCCGGCACGAATATACTCTTCAACTGACTGTGAATTGACCTGATTGTATTCTTCCTGTGCTTTCTTTATCTGGTCTGTTATGTTTTTATAATTTTTCTGTGCCTCGGTCAACTGCTCAAATGCTTTTGTGCGGTTCTGTATTGCCGCATCATACTCGGATTTATTGGCATTCAGCACCGCCTCTGCCTGTTTACTGACGATCAACTCATCAATCGCCTTTTTCTCCTTCTCATAGTGTTTGACAACGCCCTTAGTCAATTCGATTTCCGTGCCAAGTGCATTGTTCAAAGTGCTGACGATAAATTTCGCCCTGTCTTCTTGACCTTTTTTAACTTTACCGTTCTTATCCACAAGTCCGTCAAGTTCATTCTTCAACTGGCTGTAGTATGTAAATTGCGACTGTGCGTTTTCGGTGCTTTTGTCTGTGGCATCCTTTAACTCCTTGTAAGACTGAGCTGACTTATCAACAGCGTCTTTGTTTGCCTGTTCTGCCTCTGTCAGTTCTTCCCACTGGCTTGTACTGTTTGCCATCTTGTACGCTAATGCGACAAATCCCGCGGCCAACGCACCTACTCCGGCAATCGCCAATCCCACAGGGTTGGCCATCTGTACTAAATTAAGAGCCTTTTGTGCCGCAGTGGTAGCCACGGTTGAATTTTTAAGCGTTGTGTACGCCGTTTGTAATGTCAGTATTGATTGTGTAAATGCCGCTACTTTATTCACTACAAAAATAGCTGCCATGGCCGTGCCAACCGTTTTAATAGTCGTTACGGTTTCATCCATATGTGTTATAATAAAATCCTCAAATTTTTGCACATATGGTATTGCCTTTTCGCCCAGCGGAGTAATAAAATCCATTGTCAGCGTACGGCCTATTTTTGAAAACTCCGTAGCCACATTATCATACTTGATCTGTTTTAATTCCTCCATGGATTTCTTGGTCATGTCCAACTTTCCGTTGGTATTCATCAGGGCTTTTACGCCTTCGATTCCCAGGTCTTCCCACATAGTGCCGAACAGATCTACACCGATCTGATTCTGTGTGACTTTGTCATCCATCTTCATGAGTTTTTCCAGGACTTCTTGTGTGGCTTTTTTCGCCGTATCTCCACCAGCGGCAAATCTCTCCTGGAGGTCTGCAATCGATCCGGATGAGTCCTTGCTGGATTTACTCATAGCCTTCAAATTCTCTTTGGCAGTTTTAAGTTGTTCGGAATACTCCTTGACCTTATCGGCGTTTTTCATCTTTGTAAGGTCGCTGGTCTTAGAATTAAATCCCTCCTGCTCTGCTTTCGCATACTTCAGGTTTTTTTCGAGCTTTGCGATCTCATCTTTTGTTTTAGAAATCTGCTCCCCGGATGTTCCGGCACTGTAGCCCAGCAAACTAAAGCCTTCCTGTGTGGTATTAGCCGTGTCTTTGGTACGGATTCCGAACTCTTTCATTGCGTCGCCCAGTTTATCCACAGAAAAAGTACCAGCATCCGTACCATTTTTCAAGCTGTTGAAAAACTCGTCTGCGCTATATCCAAGCTGCTTATAATGGACACCATACTCGTTGATTGTATCCAGTAAATCCCCGTTTTTATCAAGCCCCTGCTGGGCTCCCTGGGATATAAGATTGTAGGCCTCTTCACCGGTAATTCCGAATTGCTCCATCAGCATATTAACGGCTCGCATGGACTCTTTTACATCCATCCCAAAAGTGTCCCGCAGAACAATAGCATTTGCCGTCAATTCTTTCAGTTTCGACGGATCTGTCTCTTTTGTCTGCTGTTTTACTTCGGCCATGGCGTCGGCCACATCCTGCAGGGATTCACCCAGACCTGCCTTATAGATACCGTTGATTTCTTCCTTGAATTTCTTCATTTCCGAGGTTGATGCGCCGGTTTGAGCCTGGAAGTTATCGTAAGTCTTATCTGTCTCTAAAACGACAGTTTTCATGGCATCCACCGTTGCACTGGCTAACTGCTTAACCCCGTCAGCTATGAGGTTGGCAATCGCCCCTTTCATAACGGTAAATCCACCCTCTGCTGCCTCTGCTGACTTGTCTACTTCCCCCAGGGACTTGTCCAAATTGTCAGCGGCTGCAGTGGCTTCACTCATAGCCTTTTTATTGGTGCTTAAATCTCCGGATAGAGTAGCAATCTGCTTTGCCAGATCCTGCGCTTCGTCAGAAGTCTCTCCGTACTCTAAAACAGCATTAGAATACGCCGTTTTAAGCCCAGCAAGTTCCTCTTCCTGCTTGCTAATGGTTTGAGAGAGGTTCGAGAGTGCGCTTTTACTTTGGGAACTCTCGTTTTTAATATCCGCTAACTGCTGGCTGTATGTCTGCAGCTGCTTCTCCGTTTTAGCAATAGCAGCCTTCTGGTTCTCTATTTTAATCCGGAGTTCCTCGGCACCTTTTGAGCTTTCTCCTTGCTCATCTGCCACTCTCCTGTACTGCTCTTCATAGCTTTCCAGAATTGTATTTTGTGCCTTCAGCACCTTTTCCAACTGTTTGAGTTTGTCACTGACGCCATCAGCTGACTTTCCCCAACTATCCATACCACTGGTGGCCGCTTTAAATTCAGCATTTGCAAGCCGGATCTGGCGTTTTGCATCCTGTATACCCTTTTTTAATTCACTGATGTCAACCTTAAATTTTGTCGTGGTTTCACTTTTTTTCTTGTCTGCCATGTCCTCACCTCACTTTTTACCACCATCCGGCATTATCAGACGCCCGGCGTCTGATCGGTTTATTTTGCCTCACCGTCTGCCGGATCTGCATACATCTAATGTCCGAATACAGCGTAATCACATTGTAAAATGGTGTCTCCTCAACCGTAAACGGCGTTAGTCCACTGTATTCTTTACACAGATGATCTACAATCAAAAACAATGTTTCATCCAGGGGGATATCCTCCCCCTCGTTTAGTTTTTTGATTCAGTCGGAATTTTCACCATTTCCGCAAAGGCAAATTTAAGAAGAGCATAAATCGCTCTGACCATTTCACTAATGTCAACATAATCCCATTCATCCTTTTCAATATCCGGAAAAATTCGATCCAGCAATCCGATCACTGTATCCCAGCTTTCCATCACCACATTTAAAAGTTGTGAAACACTGTCTAAATTTTCCACATTAAATAACCGCATCAGTTTCCTGACTATCCCAAACGGTATTTTGACCATGTTTGCCTCACATTCCTTTTTTACCGTTTCCATGTCATCTTCATATACTGTCAACTTAATATCCTTCATATGCTATTCTGCCTCCTTGTTTTTTTATATAAGACAAGGCGACCTTTGAGCCGCCTTGTCCCCCTGGAAATTAACCCTCTGCTTTTACTTTTACCGTGTCTGGTGTCTGCACCTTTTCAAAGAATTTCGATACATCCGCCAAGCCATAACGCGCATCAACCACAATTCCTTTCGCACTGGCTTTAATCCAATTAGTGCCGTCAAATTTTCCTTTTGTAAATTCATGCTCGGTATAGATGCCTGTGTACTCAATGGTAGTGTTCGTTGTATCTGTACCATCATTTTCCGTCTGGTTGTTCTCATCTGGAATATTAAATGTTCCTTTCAACCTGGATACATAGCGATACTCTCCGTCTGTTCCCTTGGTACGGTACATCAGAGCATAATAATCATTATTTCGCTCGCTATCCACATACATCCCTGTTTCCTTATCGAACGATTTGCCTGTCATTTTAGCCAACATAGCCAGTGCCGGCGGTGCCATCGTCAATGTGATCTTATCCTCACTTTCTGAAGTTACTACGATCAGAGCTTTATTATCGTAGTAATGCGCCTCGCTGGCGGAATCAGTAGACTTTCCTACCTCTGCCACTGCGGCACATTTTTCTGGCGTGTCGCACTCATATCCACCATCTGCCTCATTGTCATCTCTTGTCACTTTTGCGATAAAAAGACTATCAACACCTCTAAACTCAAAAATCTGTTTGCTTTTATCTGCCATTCTTTTACCTCCTAAAATTGATATTGTTCAACCAAAACATTGATTCCCCTCCCCGTGTGGGTAGGCTCGTCGCTGGCAATATCATGACCTGCATCTGTTATGATATATCCGTTTTGTTTGAGTTCTTTTTTTGCCTTGTTTAATTCCGAATATACCTGTTCCGGATCCGACGAATAGAAATTTACATCAAAGTCTCCGATTTCAGACTGGTTTTCGTTATCGTAAAAAGCCCCCTCTATCGTTTCGTTGTTCCAAAATGTAAAAAAGGCTTCTGGGTAGTCTTCATCATCCGACAGACTCCCTTGCTTGTATACCGGATACCCCGATTTTTCTAAAATCTGAATCAACTTATCTTCCAATCTATCCCCCCGTCCTTTTCATGATTTCCTCGGTAAATATTTGTTTCTGTTTTTCAGCGATTTCTTTCTTCACACGGCTTCCATATATGTCGTTGTAAAGATTCTGATCCTTTTTCTTTCTTGGCGTGCCATACATAAGAAATACAGATGGTAAACCTTCCGGGAATCGAAAGCCCACCTTTACACTGGCGGTTGTTCCTTCCCATTTTATTTCTGGATCCTTTGCTATCGCTTTCGCCGTGCGCCCTGTTCGTCTATGCCGCCTCATATCTGCAACCAGCTTTGTCGTGACCGTATTGTGTGCAGCCTCTAAACTTCGTTCCACGGCTTTTTTTACATTTCCATCCATGCTGTCCAGCTTGGATATCAACGCCTCAAAACCGTCAAATTGCAGTCCAATTTTGTTTTTAGCCATATTTATTATGCACCGCCTTTCACTGCACGCACCTTCAGGCGCATGAACTGGTTTCTCATGTTGATATTTTCCGGAGTTCCTAAAATCTCATAGCGTTTACCGTCAATCTCGATTTCGCAGTCGCTGGTTATGCGTGGATCGTACCAGGTTTCGAGCACTGCGGTATCTTCTACCATAAGCAGATCGTTTACCACTTTTTCGGTGCCGCCAAAACTCTTAAAGCTGCAGTTTACTGGTTCCTCATCCAGTGCATATATCTTTTTTCTTACTCCTTTAACGGTAACAACAGATGGCACCAGCAGAGAAGCGCACACATTAAACGCTGTATTCGGTCTGTAATCTGCCATAATCTACGCCTCCCATGCCAGTTGTATAATCCGCTGCCTGCAATAAGGACTTAACTCCGCACTGCCGGAACCATAGTTCCATAGATCTGCAACACCACGAACGATAACACCTACAGATCCAGAATCATCTATGACCGTCTGGGACACTCCGGCACTTTTCATATACTCTTTTACTTCATCAATATAGAGTTGCAAGGTTTCATCCTGGTATGTTCCTCTGATCCCCAGACCTTTTTTGACTTTCTGTAACAATTCTGAATCTGTCATGGTACCACCTTCTTTCTGGTTTTAGACAGCCTGTACACACAGGCTTTGTTCACCTTATCCTGCTGCGTCCTCATTCTTCTTATCTGAGGTGTTAGAAGAATCAGCCCCTTTTTTAATAATAAGCGTACCGTTTGCATCCGCAAGTTTAGCATCACAAATCAAAATGCACTTATTTTTCAACTTATTCGCATCATGATCGGTCCACTTGACCACCTGCATTTTAAGGTTGGAATTAAATGCATAGTCATTTAAGTTGGTAAAGATAGCAACCACATCACCTGCATCCGCATCATCCCAAGATGGCAGCACACTGTCCTCTACAGTCTCAACATCTTTACCCATAAATCTGTAGGTTTCTTCGTTGTTGATCCCGTAATTAGTTCTACCAATCGGCTGGCCGTTCGCATCCACCATTCCATCAATGTCTCCATCAAATGTAGACTGGTTCATAATGAAGCATCCATTTCTATAGGATTTCTTCATTTTTGCTTTAACTTTGCGGTGCCATCCGCTCCATGTTTTAAACTCATCTTCTGTCATAGTAATTACATTTTCAGCTGGTACTCTGGCGTCTTTAGTAATTCCCAGTGGCTGGTCCTCACCTGTTCCATTAACGATAGCCTCGTCAATCGCCTGTACCATCGCTTCTGTTGCAAGTTCTACAAATGTTTTCTGGAATACATCGAGCGTGGTAATGCTGGCAAGCAGTGTCTGTGCAATCTTACATTCCAAAGTATGATACGAGAATGTAACGCTTTCATCCGCTTTTCCCTTCTGATCATCGGATGGATTATTTTCTGTCACCCACTTGGCTTTTGGCTTCAATGTTACGATTGGAATCCTGACACCGCCCTGTACATTCAGCTTTCTCACTTTGGCATACAGATTTCCATAAGATTCCATTTTCCGAATGATCTCGTTCATGATTGAGGTTGGAATCACCGCACTTACATCAGCCGTTGCCGTCACTTCGTTGGCTCTGTATTCCTCTGAAATCGGAATGCCTCTACATACAAAATTCATGAACACAGTCCGATACTCTGTAGTATCATACCTGTCCTGCTTTTCTCTGTGCTCCGGGGCTGCTTTCTGTCCAAAAGCCCCCACAATGCTTGCATTTCTAACTTCCGTCATATCTTTCACTTCAGTCGCTCTGTTTTCTTCTCCGGTACCCTCTTCTGTGCCGCTTCCTCCACTTGTGTCATTACCTGTACCCTCTTCCTCCATAATTGCCTGAAGTTCGTCCTGAACATCCTGAAGCTGGTCAGCAATGTCCTGAAGTTTCTCATTAATTGCACGCACCTCTGCTACATCTTCGCTTTCCTTTGACCGTTTCAGTAACTCAGTTTTCTTTGCAAGCAATCTCTGCTGCCTTCTCTCTAAAATCTCCTGTCTTTTCATCTTTTACATACCTCCTAAAATCTCATTTTTAAGTTTCCAAAGTTCAAGATCACCGCCTGCTCCTGTTAAGCCCTCCGGCTCTTTTTGTCGTGCATTCTCCAATGTACTTTTTGCGTTCTCCAACGCTCTTTTATCTCTTGCGCTGATCTCTGTATCTTCATACGCCGGAAATGTCACAGCCGACACTTCATAGACGCAGCTAATACCATTAATGTGCCTGGTTGGGTATTCTTCGTCTAATCCCTCCCATTCTTCATCTGATACAACAAACATAAATGACATGCCTGTTATATCTCCTCTCTGCACGGCAGAATATAACGCTCGTGCCTCGGAATTATTTTCCGTGTCAAGATTTACTCTGATGCTCAAACCATCCTTTTCAATCTTCAACTGCATGGTTGATTGTTTATTATTTCTACGGCTTCTGGCCAAAGGAATCCGGTTCAAATCATGATTGACTAAAAAAGCCACATCTCTTAGGTCTGCATGGTCAAGTGCCCCTTTATGGATCACTTCCCTAAACATTCCTCCGATATCTGTTTCGCTCTCATACACAACAGGTTTTCCTTCAATATAGTCCCCATAGTCCTCGTTGTGTTCTGCCCGGATCTCAAATAAAAACGCTCGCTGCTCTTTTACTTTTTTACTCTTCACTATCTGCACCTTCCTTTTTATTTGTCTGATAACTTTTAGCAATATCTACATCCACATAGTTAAGTGACATCTTCCTCACACCTTGCAATTCAGGCAGAGGCCTCATCCCCATCGCAACTCTCTTTTCATTTTCGTACATTGCCCCGCTGTCCCCCAGCAGTCGGATCATTTCCAGCGTTTCAGCGGTACTCATAAAAACAAGATCTTTTGGGTAGAACAATATTTTGTTACCATAAGAGCGTTCCCCATCGGTAAACAGTGTCTTTGTAAATGCCTGAGATATAGCAATAACATAAGGTTCCAGCGTTTTCTGGTAAAAAGCCTCATATTGTGATTTAGTATAGTCGCCCGTCAATATACAATGGGGAACACCCCAGTTTCGCAGGATCTTTTCGTCAATAAATTTCAGCGTTGGATCATCTACAAGTTGTATCCTTCGATCCATCGGGATATACTCCGCTTTAATATCCAGCGGCAAAAATCCACTTTCACTTTTCTTCAGCTTTGCCTCCAGTTCTTTCAATGCCTTTTCCGTTTTTCCACCGTCCAGCATAGAGTTAAATTTTACAACGCCGTTGATCGAAAAACTTGCCTTCATTGCTTTGGCAATTCCCTGTAATAACTGGTGGTTTAAATTTAAGGTATCCAGTAATGCGTCGTTGTTTGGCTGTCCCGTCGCATCCCCACCCATGTAATCATTCACACTATAATTTTTCTTAATGTGAATCACATCTGAATACTTTAAGGTGGTCCGGTAATTATTGGCAAATATAAATTCTATGTACATGGTTCCTGTGGGATCTTTCAAAAAATTTACATTTGTCGGCTGGATTGGATACAAAGCGGTATATTTCCGTTGTTCGTTTCCGTTTTTGTCCTTCCACACATCATACACCGGGACAATAAACGCATTGTAATTGAGCAATAAGCTCCACATGATCTTTTCAATAAAATCCGCTGTCGTCATAAACTCGTTAGGATTGCTCAATACTGATTGAATACTGCCTCTTACACTGGTACTATCTACATCCGACTCCCTCACATGGGTCGGTCGTAATTTTTTCATTTCCATTACGATACAGTTCAACGCCTGCTGCACAACATCACTGGCGTATATATTTGTACCAAATTGCGAAAAAATCGGTGTGTAACCTGTTATGCTGTCGGCCAAGCCTATTTTTTTAGGTCTTTTCTTAAAAAACTTATCAAACCAACTCATTTTACCCTCCAATCATTGTTTTGAAATCGGTTCTATATCTCCTGTACATTTCGTACAAGATAATCGTGGTCACTGCTCCATCTATCCTTTTAGCCTGCTGTGTTCCCTGCTTCACACAAAGGCATTTGCCAATGTTATCCACCTTGATACCGGCGTTTTTGAAGCACCATTTATCCACCGGATTTTCCTGGTAATTTACCAGGCGGTGCTTTAGGTCGGCCTCACACAGCTTCATAGCATTGCTAAGAGTTTGAGCGTTCTGCAGGATCATAACCATATCACTGTCATCGTCGCCGGTCCGTTCCCAGCCATACATCCCCATGCGGTTCAGGAAATCTTTGCAAAACCTTTGATCGTAGCCGCACCGCCATAATTTTATTCCGTAATCCTTGTATAGTTGGTAAAACCAATCTGCAACCAGAGACAGGTCAATATCATTTCCTTCCGTGATTGTCATGTAACCATCTTTCGCCCATTCTTTATATCTGGCACCTGCTCCCCAGTCGTCAGAATTTTCCAGTTTACTCTCCGGGATAAAATACATAGTGTAGATA
>OLIU01000906.1_pt1 | contig 13004 bp, 9 predicted proteins | sample 1603321 | NCBI WGS metagenome assembly OLIU01 (sample SAMN03922508, study PRJEB24848) | human gut metagenome | isolation source: stool sample | host: Homo sapiens | place: Germany | collected 2011-11 | reverse complement strand
GGATTATCTGATCGGCGCCATGAAGCGCTCCGGGAAGATGCCCGCCAACCCCGTGGCCCTCAAAACCATCGTCACCACGGAAATGGCCCGGAAGGTGGCGGAGAGCAACGGCGTAAAGTGCTTCGATACCTTCACCGGCTTCAAGTTCATGGCGGAAAAAAAGAACGCCTTGGAGGAGTCCGGCGAGGGTAAGGTCATCTTCTCCTATGAGGAATCCTATGGCTATATGCTGGGTGATTACGTCCGGGATAAGGACGCCGTCACTGCCTCCATGCTGCTGACGGAGATGGCCGCGTGGTATGACGCTCAGGGCATGACCCTCTTTGACGCACTGAATGCCCTGTATGAAAAGTACGGCTGGTACGCAGAAAAGACCCACAATCTGGTGATGCCCGGTCTGGACGGCCTCCGGGACATGGCAAAACTGATGAAGAACCTCCGGGAAAATCCCCCTGCGGAGGTCAGCGGTGTCAAGGTCATTGTCCGGAAGGATTATACCGACGGCAGCGTGATCGACTGCGTCACCGGCGCTAAGAGCCGCATGGAGCTGTCCGGCTCCAACGTGCTGCGGTATGAGTTGGAAGACGGCACCGTCATTCTGGTGCGTCCCTCCGGCACGGAGCCGAAGATCAAGGTCTACATCCTGACTCAGGGAGCCGATGCTGCCGCGTCCAACGCCAATCTGGAAAAGTACGGCCGGTGGGTGGCCGCTCTGAAGCCTTGATCAATTACACAAACTTAATTAAGCCGGTGCCCGGAAACATAGTTTCCGGGCACTTTTTTGCGTTTTTCGTTTTTTCTCTCTAATTCACTGGGATTTTCTCATTTTTGAAGCTATATTTATATTTTTCGAAGTCTTTGAGATCGGTTCTCAAACCGATGCAGTTTCCGCGTATAGAAAAGCGCCCGCCGAGCGGCGGACGCTTAAGACTGTCGATAAAGTGGCAAATTCTCCGCGACGGTAAGGTAGGGTGTGCGTGGGAAACCCAAGAAGGGTGTCCTGCGCCATTGAAATCCTTAGTTTTCAGAACTTTTATATAGTTCTGAAAACTTGCTCATCGGGGTGAAAAGACTTTTTACCCCGATGAAGCGTCCGCCGAACGGCGGACGCTTTCGGGTGTTCTGTAAACTCAGACGTTGGCAGTCTCCCGCGCCGCGTCTGCTTCAGTTTCCGATTCCGCGGCAAGCTTTGTCGAATCGGCTGCCTCCGCAGGCTCCGTGGTCTCGGTCTGCTCCGTTCCCTTTTCCGGCAGCGCCGCTTTTTCTTTGCGGGCAGGCAGCTTTTCAGAAGCTGCTTTCAAAGCCTTGGCGGCTTTGGACTCCTTCTTAGGCTGCTCGGTCCGCCAGTGGAGGGTAGTCTTATTGAACATCGGCTCGCAGACATACAGCACGGCAGGCATCACGAACAGGCAGATGCAGGCGGAGATCAGAGCACCCCGGGCCAGCATGATGCAGATGGCGCCGATAAGGTCGATCGAGGACACAAAAGACACACCCAGGGTGGCGCAGAACATCACCAGCGCGCTGGTGATGATGGAAGCGTCCGCCGAATCCGCTGCGATGCGGATAGCCTCCTTCCGGTTCTTGCCGCTTTGCAGTTCTTCCTGGAACCGAGAGGTCATCAAAATGGCGTAGTCCACCGTAGCGCCCAGTTGCACGCAGCTGATGATGGTAGGTGCGATGAAAGGCGTGGAAGCGCCGGAGAAGTAGGAGAAGCCCTGATTCAGGAAGATTGCCAGCTCAATGGTGGCCACCAGCACCGCCGGAACGGTGATGGACTTGAACGCCCACGCCACGATGATGAAAATACAGGCAATGGACAGGTAGTTTGCCACCACGAAGTCCACGGCGGTGGTGTCGATCAGATCCCGGTACATGGCGCCCTCGCCGGTGATCATGGCGTTTTCATCATACTGCTTCAAAATGGCGGTCATCTCGTCCAGCTGGGCCGACACTGCGTCGGTGGCCGGAGAATAGCTGGAGTTCACCATCATCAGCTGATAGCCCCCCTGCTTGAGCATATCCTTTACCTCATTTGGAATGAAGAAGTCAGGAATGCCGGTACCCAGCATCTTATGGTAGGATACCACGGAGGTAACGCCCTTGACCTCCTCCATGCGGTTTTCGATGTCGCTCATCTCCGCCGGATTCAAATCGTCCCGCAGGACGATGAAGTGAGAGGTAGCCATATCGAAGTCGTTTTTCAGCTTTTCGTTGGAGACGATGGAGGGCAGATCCCGGGGGAGGGACTCGTCCAGCTTGTAGTAGATTCCGGCGTGGGACTGGGCGTAGTAGGCCGGGATGAACAGGAGCACAAAAATCACCATAATGACCTTGTTATGCCGCAGGATAAAGCTGTTCACCTTGTCAAAGCTGGGCATCAGACTCTTATGCTTGTGCTTAGTGATCTGCTTATCGAAAATCAGCACCAGAGAGGGCAGCACCAGAATAACGGTAGCCACGCCCAGCACAACGCCCTTGGCCATAACGATGCCGATATCCCGGCCCAGCGTCAGCCGCATGACGCACAGGGCCAGAAAGCCCGCTACCGTGGTGAGGCTGGAGGAGGACAGAGAGCGGAAGGCAGCAACCACCGCCTGCGCCATGGCGTCCCGCTCGTCATCGTAGTTGGGGCGCTCCTCCTCATACCGGTGGTAGAGGAAGATGGAGTAGTCCATGGTGACGCCCAACTGCAAAACAGCGGCGATAGCCTTGGTGATATACGAGATCTCCCCCAGGAATATGTTGCTGCCGAAGTTGTAGATGACGGCAAAGCCGATGCTGGCCAGGAAGATAAAGGGCAGCACCGTGGATTCCAGCGTCACCATCATGGCAACCAGGGCCAGCAGCACCGCCAGGCCCACGAAGATGGGCAGCTCGCTGTCCATCAGGTCCCGGGTGTCCTTGATGACCACGGAGAAGCCCGCCAGGAAGCACTTTTCATTACAGGCCCGCCGGACCTGCTCGATGGCCTCCATGGTCTCGTCCGAAGCGCCGGGGTGGCTGTACTGAATGATCATCATGGTAGCGTCTCCGGCGAAGAACATATCCCGGAAGTTGGCGGGGATCATGTCCGTGGGGATCTGGATGCCCATAAGGTTGCTGATCCAGATGGCATTGGAAACACCGTCAATGGCCTTGATGTCATTGAGCAGGCTGTTGGTATAGCCTGCGGGCATACTCTCCACCACCAGCATGCTGGTGGCCGCCATTTTAAAGGGCTCCTCCAGCAGCTTTTCGCCATGAGAGGATTCCAGGTCCTCCGGCAGGTAGGACAGAATGTCGTAGTTGATGCGGGTGGAAATATAGCCGATGGCGGCGGGAATCAGCATCAGTACCGCCATCATGGCCACCAGCTTCGGCTTGCGGGTCAACCATTTTGCGATTTTTTCCAGCATGGCCGATCAATCCTTTCCGCCGAACAGGCCGGTAATGGCCGCCCAGAAGTCCTTGAACATCTGCGCGACACGCCCCCAGAAGGTAGTCTGCACCTCCGCAGCGGCCTCAGCCTCCGTTTCATCCTCGTCCGGCATGGTGATCTCCTGAGTGCGGATCAAGATCTGAATGCTCTCAGGAGAGGGGTTGCGGCTGTCGGTGAGAGACACGGCCTCGGCGGTGGCATCCATCAGCAGGAGGTTGTTCACGTCGCCGGTATACTCATCCCAGGTGTCCTCGATGATGTCGCAGATGCTGGACTTGGCGTCCTTGATCTGTCCGGCGGTGCCCATGGTCTTGGCAGTGCTCCGCAGGACGGCCGCCAGACCCTCCAGAGTCTGCTTGGTGCCGTCATCCAGCGTAGCGCCGGTGGATTTCATGAGAGCCTCTGTGTCGCTGATGAGGCCCTGCGTATCCCGGATGGTCTTGATGGCACTGGTGCTGAGGCTGCTGACGGTTTTCAGAGTATCCTGCAAAACCGGCTCGTAATCATCCAGAATGTCCTGCAGATCCCCCACATCATCCAAGATATCCCGGAGGTCCGCAGAGGAATGACGGATAGCGGCGGACAGGTCCTCGGCACTGTTGAGCAGAGAGGACAGGTTTTCGATCCGGCCGCACAGAGCGCTGAGGTCGCTGATCACCTGACTGGTGGGATCCTTCAATCTATTCATCACACCTGCCAGTGACTTCTGAAGCTTGGCGATCTCCGCCATGGCGCTGTCCAGACCGCCTGAGATCAGGTCCACCACCGCACCGCCGACACTCTCACTGGGAGGCAGTGGCGCATCCGGTTCCGTTTCAGTTCCCGGGTTTTCAGGGTCAGGCGGATTTGGGGCGCCTGTGGGATCCTTTTGGGATCCGCCGCCGTTGTTCTCTCCGCTGTTCTCTCCGCTGCCGGTATTTGCGGAACCGTTTTCATCTGTGTTGGCGCCGCTGTCGCCAGTTCCGCTCCCGTTTCCGGTGTCCGTGGAAGAGCCTTCCACAGTTCCGCCCGTGCTTTCAGAACCGCTGCCGCCGGGTGTCTTTTCGGACGAACTGTCGGAATGATTGTCGGAGGACGCACTGTCTCCGCCAGAGGTGTCCTTCCCAGAACTGTCCTCGGGATCGTTGTGCAGCAGCTCACCGGAAAGGGTTCCGCCGCTGGTGGGAGTATCGCCGCCTTTCACCTTGCCGCTGGCATACACCAGCCACAGGTCGTTCATCTGCTTGGCTGTGGCGGCACTCTGTCCCAGGACTTGCTGGCAGAACTGCTGGAAGGTCATTTGAGCCTTTGCCTGATAAGCGGTTTCCAGCTTGTCAATCCCTTTCTCCTTTATCGCCGCCTGCAACAGGGAAATCGTACCTTCCAACTCCGCGATTTTACTTTCAAGTGCATCAATCGTAGCTTTTAACTCAGCTTTCGCTACGGGATCTTCTGTCTGTCCCAGTTTTTCTTTGTACTCAGTCAGCTTTTTCCCACAGGCGGCAAGTCCCGTCTTTGCTTGCTCCAGATTTTCTATTACTGCCGCAGCGGTCGCTGCGGTTTCCCCCGCATTTTCGGTCCCCTTCAGCTCCAGCAAATCCTGATAGAAGGTCTTGCGGTCTTTTTCTACATAGGCGCTATGCGCTTCCTTTACTTGATTGACAGTAGTGGATCCGACGTTCTGGTTCTTGTCGATGGTTTCATCGAGTTTGCCGGAGGTGTCCTTTACGGTGCCGCCCAGAGCCTCCTGCAGCGCCTTCAGGCTTTTGCGTAGGCTGCCCAGCGCACTGAACACCTTGCGCACATCGCCGGTGCCGTCTTCCAGATCTCTCAGCGCACTCTCCACATCCTTCAGATCACCCTTCAGGTCGGAGACTGTGTTGGTCATGCTGCGCAGGGTGGACTTGGAATCAGAAATCGTCTTGCTGAGGGCTTCGATCTGCCCCTCCACCGGCTCCAGCACATCCGCCAGATTGGAGAGATCCTCCCGCAGAGCGTCCGTTCCGGAATAGATCACGCCCTTGCCGTCGGAGAAAATACCCCGGGCCTTATTCAGCTGCTCCAGACCGTTGGCAGAGGCGTTCAGGCTGCCGGTCATGGCCGTCATGGCGTCCAGCAGGGAATCAATGCTGCCGGAGAGCTTGTTATAATTGTCCTCCAGATCGTCCTTCCGCTCAGAGAGCTTGGCGATCTCCTCCAGCTGGCTCAGCGTAGCCGGCACCATCAGGAAGGTCATGCCGCCAAAGGCGAAGTCCTCGCTGCCTACCCGGATCGTATAGTGGCATTCCTCACCGGGCAAACCGAGGAACAGTACCGCCCGCAGGTTGCCGATCAGCTGCACCTGGGCGCCGGGGGCCTCCAGAGACAGAATGTCGTCCTGATTGAAAATGGTCATGGCCTCCAAGGTGTAGTTGTTCCGGGCGTACTCGCTGGCCCGTTCATTGGGTACGATATCCAGACGGATCTCCACCACGCCGGCCTGTCCCGCCAGATCCTCTGCCTTGGTAGGCACACCGTTGAGGGTATAGCTCATAGAGATCGCCCAAGGAAGCTGCTGGAAGGGCTTTGTGGTTTTGCCCTCAAAATAGAAGGTCCCGGGCAGGGTCTTTTCGTCCAGCCGGAAGGTGGTCATGCCGCCGTTCCGGGCAGGCATCGTGCCGTCGGTCAGGTTGATGATCTCATCGTAATCGCCGTAGTCCGTCAAGGTAGCGATGCCGTTGGTGCGGTAGCTCTTCACCACACTGCCGTCGGTGAGATTGCCGTAGTAGTCCGTCATGGCGTAGTAGGCCTCGTCATAGGTGGCGGTCACACCGTCCCCGATGGCGGCCGCCGGGATGGAGCCCAGCACCATCAGGGCGGACAGTGCGCAGCTTCCCACACGCAGAAGCTGTCTTTTCGCGGTTTTCACTGGATTTCGCATCTTACTTTCTTCCTTCTATTTAAATTTTGCAGAATACAGTTCAAAACTGCGCCGGGAAGCGCAGATCCGTCCGCTCCCACGGCATCCCCCGGCCGTTTTCGCCGAAGGGACCGTAAGCGGCCAGTCCCCGGTAAATCGGCCGGGTCAGCCCGAACCGGCGGATCACCACGCCGGGCCGCATATCCACATGGTTCTCCAGCCAGACCGCCAGCGTCTCATCGCGGATCATGCCTGTGCCGAAGGTGTTCACCGACACGCTGACGGGGTCCGCAAGGCCGATGGCGTAGGCCAGCTGCACCTCGCAGCGGTCCGCCAAGCCTGCCGCCACCACGTTTTTCGCCAGATACCGGGCCAGATAAGCCCCGGTGCGGTCCATTTTTGTGGGGTCCTTTCCTGCCAGAGAACCACCCCCATGGTGGGCTGCGCCGCCATAAGCGTCCGACACGGCTTTCCGCCCGGTGAGGCCGGCGTCTCCGGCGGGGCCGCCGATGACGAACCGGCCCGTGGGGTTGATATAAAGCAGCGGCTCCTCGTCCAGCAGCGCCGGGGGCAGCACCGGCAGGATCACCTCCCGCCGCAGCACCTCCCGCAAGGCATCCGTGCGAACGTTGGGCGTATGCTGGGCGGAAAGGACCACTGTGGTGATCCGGGCGGGCCGTCCATCCTCATAGGCCACGCTGACCTGAGCTTTGCCGTCCGGCAGCAGCCAGGGCATTTCCCCGGAGCGCCGCATGTGATCCAGCCGCTTCACCAGCGCCCCTGCCAAGGTGACCGGCAAGGGCATCAGCTCCGGGGTCTCCCGGCAGGCGTAGCCGGTCATGATCCCCTGATCCCCGGCGCCGGTATCCTCCGCCGAACGGTGGCTGACGCCCTGAGCAATATCCGGTGACTGCGGATGAAAGAGGATCTGAATGTCACAGTGATCCGCATCCAAGCCCAGTCCGGGGCGGTCATAGCCGATGTCCCGCAGTACCTCCCGGGCCACAGCCTCGTAATCCGGTTCCTGCCGGGCGCTGATCTCTCCGAACAAAAGCAGATGGTTTTCCCACACAGCCGCCTCGCAGGCAGCTCTTGCCTCCGGGTCCTCCGTCAGCAAGGCATCCAGTACCCCATCGGCCACCTGATCGCACAGCTTATCCGGGTGACCTCTGGTCACAGCTTCCGATGTCAGAACGTGCCGCATATTGCACCTCTTCTCCCTCAAAGCGCCCAATGCACCCTTTTTCTCCATACTGAAAGTGTAACATGTTTCCTCCGGCGCCACTATGGGCATATCTGCCGCCTGTGCCTAATGGTATGGGAAAACGCCCCGCAAAAGTTCAGGCAAAATTGCCTCCGTGCCTAAAGCCTTAAAGATTTCGTTAAAAACTCGCACTTGAGACTGGTCCGGCTTCCGTGTATAATGGATATGAAAAGGAAATTTATTTCAAAAGGAGCGGACTATGGCACAACAGACAAAAAACGCCATCCGGCGGGCCTTTATCCAGCTTCTGAATGAACGCTCTCTGGATAAGATCTCCATCAAGGACATTGCGGAAAAGGGCGCGGTGAACCGCAACACCTTCTATTACTATTATGCGGATATCTACGCACTGGTAGAGGACATTCTTCAGCTGGAAATTCAGGATTTCCAGTCCAAGCTGCGCCGGTACGACAGCTGGCAGGAGGCGTTCCGGGACGCTACGGCCTTCGCCACCCAGAACAAGCGGGCCGTGTATCATCTCTACAATTCGGGCAATCAGGAAACGCTTCGGCGCTACTACCATAAGGTGACATTAGCCGCCATGACCTCCTATGTCCGGGATCAGGCCGAGGGCCTCCCGGCGGATGATGAGGATATCCGGGTCCTGTCGGAATTCTATGCCGCCGCGCTGTCCGGGCTGACCGCTCTATGGCTGCAAAACGGCATGAAATACGATACTGATGCCTACATCGACCATCTGGGACATCTGCTGGACGGCAATATCCGCCGTGCTCTGGAACGGAGCTGTCAGGATTCCGGCCAAGCATAAAAGCATCCACCCGTCATAACGGGTGGATGCTTTTTATGTCTGAAGCCGGTTGCTTTTTCCGCTGTCGGCATAAGCGGACGTTCCGCTTGGAACATCTGCGGTTGTTTATCCCTTCTTCCCGGCGGGTCTCTCCGTCTTTTTTCCGTTCCGCAGAAGGCTCTTCTCAGTTTCCTCCTGAATACCCTCCAACGTCATGCGGAGGTTGCTCATGAATAGGATACTCATGAATTTCAGCAAAGCCTCCCGGGTCTCTTTATCAAGATCCTTCAAGGCCCGGACCATAGGCCGCACCGCTTTGAAGCTGTCTGCCTTCAGGTCCGTCAGGGTCTGGGCACCGGAGGCCTCCAGCACCTGAAAGGCGCTGTCCACAAATTTTTCTCGCTGCTCCACCGTCAGTCCCTGCACCCAGCCCCGCAATTCCTGATCCGTCAACTGAGCCTGCCGGGTAACACTGTGAAGCCGAACAAAATGATTTCCCAGCACCTCCCAAGAAAATCCATCATGCTGCATGAGACCCTGCTGGCTGCTGTCCACCACGGTGTAGTCCTCCTCGTGCTCCAGCAGCATCCCCACCACGGAGGATTTCGGCACAATGGTGTGGATACGCTCCGCCAGCTGGATATGCCGGGGCAGAGACAGAATATCCTCGTGAAAGCCGGGGCCGTCATTGGACCAGACGGCGGCGATCCGCCGCTGCACCGCCGTGGGACAGAACACCCCCGCCCACACTGCCAGATTGCCGCCCTTGGAATGGCCGCCCAGCCGCAGCTTGATTCGGGGGTACTGATGGGCCATGGCCTCCGTGTATGTCACTGCCATTTTCTGAGCAGGGACCTCCCGCATACAACTCAGATAGAAATCCTCTTTCCACCCTGCCAGCGTATCGTCGGTGCCCCGGAAGGAGAGGTAGACGGTGCCATCCCCGCACTCTGCCGCCAGCGCCGCGAACTGCTCCGCCTTCACCGTGTCCAGATGGTCCACAAAGCCGTTGAGCTTCATGTCCCGGAACCGGGGCGAGGCTGCCGTCCGGCGTAGCAGCTCCGGGATCTGATTGGGCACCAGAACGCCCATGTCGATGGGCCGGCCTTCCGTTTTGGCAAAATACGCCTCCGCCGCCTTCCACAGGGGCACGGCCCTCCCCTCGCCGGGGCCGGGGACGATGCCGCCGAAGTCCACGAAGGACAGCTCCGCCAAGATCAGGTTATCCACTTCGTTAAACGGATCCTGCGCCAGCGTCAGATCCCCCCGCCAGTCCAGATAATCCAGAATATTCGCCATAGCCGTCCCTCCGTTTCGTTTTGATGAGGGTATTATATCCGCTTGCACTGCGACTTACAAGGCGATATTTGTAAACTTCGTTCTAAGGCCCGCCGCCCCCTCATAGGATGGAGCATCACAACCGAGAGGTGGACGAGATGACAAATCAAACCCGAAACGAAGTGCTTTTGGAGGGGATCCCCGTGGGTGCTCCGGAGCCATCCCATGAAAATCACGGCCAGCTTTTTTACCGTCAAATCCTGGAGGTCCCCCGGCTGTCCGGCACGGCGGACCGTCTGCCCCTGCTGGTGCGGCAGACACAGCTGCCGCTGCTGAAAGAGGGCGTTCCCCTCCGGGTAGAGGGACAGCTCCGCTCCTTTAACAACCGGTCCGGTCCCGGACGGCGTCTCGTGCTGACGGTGTACGCCCGGTCCCTTCAGCCGGGGCTGGGAGAGCCGGTCAACCGCATCCTGCTGGCCGGGACATTGTGCAAGCCGCCTATCTACCGGCGGACGCCGCTGGGCCGCAGCATCAGCGATCTGATCTTAGCCGTGCCCCGGAGCTACGGCCGGGCGGATTACCTGCCGGTGATCGCGTGGGGACAGGTGGCGTCACAGGTGTGTACCTTGGAGGCGGGAGCGCCCTTGTCCCTTGAGGGGCGGATCCAGAGTCGGGTATATCGAAAGGTGACGGAAACCGGCCCGGAGGAGCGGACAGCTTACGAGGTATCCGTCATGCGGCTGCTGTCCCCGGAGGACGAACCATAAAAAACAGACGCCGCTTCATGCAGAAGCGGCGTCTGTTTTTCGCTGTTTTCTCAGTCGTTGGTGTAGTTGTCGAAATAGCCCTGAATGTAGACGATGGGGGTACCCTTGTCGCCAGAGCCGGAGGTCAGGTCGCACAGGGAGCCGATCAGGTCCGTCAGGCGGCGGGGGGTAGTGCCCTCGGAGACCATGTTGCCCACCAGAGAGCTGCCGTCCTTAGCGGCGATGCGGCCCTTGATGGCCTGCCGCAGCTCCTCGCCGTCCAGACCGGCGAAATCGTTGTCCGCCAGGTACTTCAGCTTCAGTTCGTTGGGCGTACCCTCCAGACCGGCGGTGTAGGCGGGGGACACCACAGGGTCCGCCAACTCCCAGATCTTGCCCACGGGATCCTTGAAGGCGCCGTCGCCATAGACCATGACCTCCACGTGCTTGCCAGTGGCGTCATACAGCTTCTTCTGAATGGCCTCCACCATGCTCTGGCAGTCGCGGGGGAACAGCTTCACCGTATCCTCAGTGGCCTTGTTGGTACCCAGCAGGCCGTAGTTCTCGTTATAGCCGCTGCCGTTGACAGGGGCGGTGAGGATCTCGTCCAGAGAGAACACCTTTTCCGCACCGGCGGCGATCAGGCGGCGCTTGGTGCGCTTGCGGGTGTGGATGTCGCAGTTGATGACATTCTTGGTATAGGGCAGGATGGCCTTGGCGTCATTGGCGAAGATGACCTCCGCCTCCGCGCCGCAGTCCCGGATCAGGTCCATGTAGTAGGCCACATAGTCCACGCCGGTGAAGGGGTGCACGGTATAGCCGAACAGCTCCCGGTATTTTTCCAGGGTCAGCACGTCCCGGTAGGGGTCCACGCCCTTTTCGTCCATCACATCCGGGTCGATCAGGTGGTTGCCCACTTCGTCGGAGGGATAGCTCAGCATGAGGACGATCTTCTTCGCACCCTTGGCAATGCCCCGCAGGCAGACGGCGAAACGGTTGCGGCTGAGGATGGGGAAAATAACGCCCACCGTTTCACCGCCCAGCTTTTCCTTCACGTCGGCGGCAATATCGTCCACGGAAGCGTAGTTGCCCTGAGCACGGGCCACGATGGCCTCGGTCATAGCCACTACGTCCCGATCCCGGATGGCAAAGCCATCCTCCGGCTGGGCGGCAGCCTCCAAAACGGACTTGGTGACGATCTCCACCAGATCGTCGCCGCTGCGGATGATGGGAGCCCGGACACCCCGGGAGACAGTACCGACCATACGGCTCATAAAAAACTCCATTCCGCCGCCACATGGCGGCACACATGATTTTAGCTTCAAGCACAGGACCTTTTGTCCCAGCTTATTCATTTTAACAGATAGGTTGACCTTTGTAAAATTAAAAAATGCACTTTCAGATATCAATTCTGCTTATATTTTTACCTATCGTATCTGTTGGTTTTATGATTCGCTATCCAAAAACACGGTTCGGCCGTCGATCCGGTCGCCCTCTACCGTTAATATACCGTAGGTAGGCCGCAGGCCCTTGCCCACAGTTCCCGGATTCAGGAACAGCGTTCTGCCCCGCTTGTCCACCAAAGGCTTGTGGGTATGGCCAAACAGAAAGGCATCTAAATGGTCCTGCTCTGCCTTCAAGCCCGCTGTCAGCAGGGAGGTTTTCACGCCGCAGGTGTGGCCGTGGCAGATCAACACACGGCAGTCCCCTAAAAACAGCAGTTTTTCCGCCGGCTCCTCCGGACGGCAGTCACAATTTCCGGGAACGTGCTCCATGGGAATGTCCGGATACCGTTCCGCCAGCCGTTCCGCATCCCGCCAGCAGTCCCCCAGATGGAGGATCATGTCGGGCTTTTCCCGTTCAACCGCCTCCTCCATATTGGATATATTTCCGTGGGAATCCGAAAGCACCAGAATGTTCATGGCAGTCTCCTCTTGTGTGGCATATTCATAGTCAAAAATAGTATACCCTGTTTTTTTCGCCGGTGCAAGGGCCGTTGCGGAATCCGGTGAAGTATGCTATACTGCTGAGGAAAAAATCAGGACGCCGCAGAGCGGGAAAACGAGGTAATCATGGGACATTTCGATCATCTGAATGTGGCCTTCTTCACAAAAGCCGCTATTTACCCCGGCAGCATCGGCACCTTCCGCTACCGTTTTCAGCGGGAGGGCTGGACGGACGGAAAGGGCACTCTCACTGTCTGGGTCTACGAGAACACCAGCTTCGAGCTGGCCAAGGATGTGGAATCCCAGACCTTCCCGTGGACGGAGGAGGGCGTGGAGCAGGTGAAGGCGTGGCTGGAGGAAAAGTTGGCGGAACGGGGCAGCCAGCCCTATTCCATCCCCTACCCCGCCCCCAAAGCGGAATGATATGTACTGGAATGACCTGAACTCCAGGCTAAAGGCGGAATACGGCTGCAAGGTCTACAAGCTGGCCCTGTCCTCCGGGTGCTCCTGCCCCAACCGGGACGGGATGCTGGACACGCGCGGCTGCATTTTCTGCGACGGCGCAGGTGCGTTCGCGGAGGCCGGAGCCATCCCGGATCAGCTGGCCGCCGCCAGACTGCGGGTAGCCGCCAAGGCCGGGACCGATGCGAAATACATCGCCTACTTCCAGTCCTTCACCAACACATACGGGGACGCGGATCGCCTGCGGGCCTTGTATCAGGC
>OLIU01000901.1_pt1 | contig 13053 bp, 9 predicted proteins | sample 1603321 | NCBI WGS metagenome assembly OLIU01 (sample SAMN03922508, study PRJEB24848) | human gut metagenome | isolation source: stool sample | host: Homo sapiens | place: Germany | collected 2011-11 | reverse complement strand
AAGGGAGGGGTATCTCTTTTTCGAAAAGAGATATCCCTCCCTTTTCCACGCTCCCTGCACGGTGCAGGGAACAAAAGGCCCGCCTGCAAACGCAGGCGGGCCTTTCTTATCACCTTTTGGAAAAAGCGGTGTCTCTTAGTACATGCCGCCCCTCATGACCCGCTAAAACAGGGAGTTCCACGCTACTCTGCGTAACTGTACATATCCCTGTATTTGCAAGCGGTTCGGGAAGTTCCTTGGAAATCCTGTATTTTCAAAATCCACCTAAATCTACGCAAGTCTGCATAGCTTTCGGCGCAAATGGTGTAGAAATTGGTGTATGCCCGCCAACTTGGCATATTCCGCATTTTCCGGACAAAGTCAAAGGTTTGCGGCTGCCTGGTCGAAGGCACGCTTTACGACATTGTAGTCCGTATGAGTGTAAACATCCAGCGTCACACTGGCGTTGGAATGCCCCATGAGATACTGAAGACTTTTGATGTCGATGCCGGCCTGCTGCATATTGGTGCAGAAGGTGTGGCGCAGCACATGAGGGGTCACCTTGGGAAAATCTCCGTCAAGCGCCCACGGATGCTTTCGCTGAAGGCCCCGCATGAAGTTCTCCAGATGCATCGCTACTTTGGGTTTCCCAGCCTTATCGAGGAATATAAACCCGGTGCAGCCATCTACCAGCATTTCCACCTTGGGCGAAGCGCGATTCTTCAGGACGCGTTTCAGAGCCATATACACCGTGTCTGTCATGGGAATGGTGCGAACACCGCTCTTGGTCTTGGGACTGCTGATAAAATAGGGCTGGTTTGCCGTTCTGGAGAGCTGCCGCCGCACATGAATGCAGCGACGGTCAAAGTCAAGATCGCTCTTGGTCAGCCCATACAGCTCGCTGACACGGAGGCCTGTCCCCAACAGAATCACCACATCGTCATAGTAGCTGCCGCCGCCGTATTCCATGAAGAACTGAAGATACTGCTCCTGTTGTTCCCGGCTCAAGGCTGTCCGTACATAGGCGTCACGGGGAACCACATCGGACAGCTTGAACTTAAACGGGTTCTTTCGCAGGATATCATCATCAACAGCCATTTCGAAGGCTGGGCGGACAACGCACTGCATCACGCCAATGGTGTTTTGCTTATACCCGCGGTCATGTAGGGACACAAACCAGCTTTTTGCGTCGGATAACTTCACATGGCGGATCTGCTTCTGCCCAAACGGGTCTTCCCGGATACGATTGATCACGGAATCATAGGCCCGGAAGGAATTCTCTTTCAGACTCCGCTTCAGGTTCATATACCGGGTAACAAGCTCAATCACCGTCATCTCCCCGGCGGCATAGTCGATCCCGTCCACCGTATCACGCTGAATATCGGCTTCCTTTTGCCGCAATTCCTCAAGGGTCTTGGCATAGACATACCGCCGCTTCTTGTGAATATCGGTGTAACGGAACATATAATGGCCGTCATTCCGCTGGCTTTCGCCAGTCTTCAAAATACGGCCCTTCTGGTCTCGGCGCTTTTCAGACAAACTCAACGCTCCTTCCTTGAAAAGCGCTCAATAGGCTATGATCCTATTATACCATACGGCATGAGAAAGTTCCACTTATATTGAGTAAGCAGACTCCAGATACCGTTCAAACGCTTTCCGTTTGATCAGCCGCTTGCTCCCATTCCAGAGGACAAACGGGCAATTTTCATCATTGGTCATATCCCGCAGCTTATTGATACCGATACCGAAGTAGGCTGCGGCTTCCTCCAGACTGAGGTTGGCTTTCTCCCACACAGGAACTCGATCATTCGCCATCTGAATCACCACCTTCCAATGACGCAAATGACGGTAATGACAGTATTTCTCCCCCAGGGGCAGAACCGTCATTTGCGTCATCATCGTCATACTGCGGTATCCTCAAAAAGCGAAGTTCACGCCGCTCAGAACTGCGGACATTCCGAAATGAAATTCCAAATTCCCTTGATAGTTGCTCCGTCAATGTGTTCAGTCTCCTCGTCAGAGTGTTAGGCATCAGTTCTGTATCCGGGGCAATTTGTTGGACACAATACAAGAGCTCCGTTGCAGTTCCGCGCCAGCCATCTTTTCCAATAATCTGATCAATGACTGGCAGGAGAGGATCGGGAGGTTCCGGCAATGGCGTATGCTCCATTCTGATCAGATCCCAAACGCATCGACTCTTATCAAAACGCAGAACATATCGCTGGTTTGGCACATCTCTGCCTGTCTGCTCCAAAAGTACATCATTTTTGCACTGATGCAGAAGAAAAGCACCATCCGCAGCGCCCAACAGGCCGTTGGTACCAGAAATTTGATTAAACAGATTATCATCGTCCTCATTTTTCCGCGTGTGGTGGACGACAATTAGAGCGACATCATATGCATCTGCAAATGTTTTCAACGGCACAATGGTTTCATAATCATGGCTGTAGCTGTATGACGATCCATTGCTCTCCCGGACCCGCTGAAGTGTGTCAATCACGATCAGCCTCGTGTCAGGGTGTTCAAGAATAAAATCCTGAAACTGTTGTATTAAGGCGTCTCCTTGCTGATTGATCTGAAACAGCAGATGGAATTCGGAGCCGGACCAGTCTGTTCCGAACATCCTGACCAGACGGCTCTGCAGCCGCTCCTGGGTATCTTCCAAAGCCAGATACAATACGGTGGATTTCCGCGTAGCCAGCCCCAGGAAAGGTATTCCTTCTGCTACGCTCCAGCAGAGCTGGGTCATCAGAAATGATTTACCTATTTTCGGCGTGCCCGCCAGAATATAAGTCCCGGCAGGCAGCATTCCTTCAACAATTACAGGCTTGGGTAAAAACTGCTTGTCCATCAATTCGCCTGCAGTAATCGGTTCTCGTTCAAACATTGTTGTGATCTCCATTCATTTCAAAATCTAAAAGCCAGCGGTCAGGTATGGCGAGTAAAGCCGGACCGATATTGCAGAACTTTTTCAAGGTGTCAATCTGACACGCAAAGAACGTGTCTCTGTCCAGACAGCGCACTTCCCGTTTCCCTTTGCCCGAGTCATAATGCTCAGACAGCGATTCCAAACTGGATAGATACCCCGGCAGCATGGACGGCTCACACACGCCGTTTTGCAGCAAATGCTGCTGGAAAGCAAACAGGTATGTATTATCCAATAGAAGTTTCATCAGGCGAAGACCCATATCGTCCAGAGTAAAGTAATGGAAACTGCTGTCTTTTGTGAAATGCATCAGGCGGCTGCGGGGATTGACTGCGTGGATAATGAGGGACTCCACCAAGTCCCAGCTCTCTCCCAGCAGGAGGCTGCTGCCGAGAGTTCGACCACGCCCCAGTGGAGAAGCGGCTATATGGTCTAGGAACATCCGCTCCGCCTCCTCGGACCAGCGCATATTGCTGTCTCCGAGGTAGTAGAGAGGATAGTATGTATACCTGGTCACAAGAACACCGGACAGGCGGGCTCCCTTATTATCCCAGCCGTATTCCCTGGCAAGCTCATAGGCGCTGTAATAGGTGAGCTGGTTGCCCAGCGCGGCATCCTTCTGCCGCCCGGGCTGCCAGACTGCATTCAACTTCATGGTCGCCAGCAGGCAGGCCGCTCCCCGGTGAAGCCGGAGTGTTCTCTTCCAGTTTCCGTGCCCATTCTCCGGAGCCAGCAAATGGGCTCGGATACGCTGCGCCCGCCCCGGGCTTACCCTTTGAAGCTGACCCAAGCCAGCCTCCGTCAGGCTCAGGGAACGGACGATCCTGCGCCGGTATCCCTTCATGCGTCGTTCCTTCATATACCCCTCCTGCACCAACCTTGTAACAAGGCGGCGATTATAGTCATAATACCCCGGCAGCTTCCGCACCAGCGACACAGGCACCTCTCCACACAGGCCCACAAACTCCATCAGCTTCACTGCCATACATCCATTCTTCAACTGCATCTTTATATCCTCCTTACGAATTCTCGCAGCGACAGCACACCCAACAGGCTCACAGCCGCAAACACGAAACGCTGTCTGCCAGGCTGCCCAGCCTTCACACCCGCAGTCCTCAACTGCCATGTGTCCTTCCATCAGGCTGTCTGACTGCGCTCATTGCCTATCATCAAAATTCTTACCAACTCAATCCCACCCCCGACCGTCTTTGTGCCAGGGAACCCTTGCGCCCCAAGGAGTTCACGGCTCCACACAACGCCGAAAATTTGCACGAGGTTTTCGACATAAATAGGTATGTATTTTTTGGCCTATTCCTGCATAGTTTCGGTGGTGCTGCTCCAGCATTCCGGATGATTTTTCAACCATTCCGGGAACTGTTCCGGCGGCAGGATCCAGATACGGGTCCCATCCTGTTCTCCACGGTGGCTGCACTGGAACGCAGAGCAAAGGGCAGCCGTATCGTTTGAGAGGAAGGATGCTTCCAGAACATCCTGACAGTGTTTCAACTCAAGATTGTCGTGATCGATAAAACGGCGACTGCGGCTGATGTCATAGATGTGCTCATACACCAACACGCAGGCACGGAACTTCGGCTGGTCATGTTCCGGAAATGTCCGATAGACGGTAGCCCGCAGCAGTCCGGCAAGAAACCGGGAGCGGTCAGCATCATCCCGCCGGGGCATCATTCCCGGAAGGGAGGCTGCCAGCCAGCCCTCCGGGGTAATCTCTACAACTGCGGCTTGGCTGTTGTCAGAAAACGCATCTCCCGGAACGGTCTGCACAGTCTCCAGAACAGCGGCAGCATACTGCCGGAGCTGGATGGCTGCATCTTCTGCCGACCGGACAGCATCCAGTAGAAACTGCTCTCTATAGGTATCAGAATAGTTCATCGTCTATCTTCCTTTCAGATATCGGATAGAGCTTACGGGCATGTCGTACATATTCCTTCATAGTAAATGGAGAAATAGAGGGGTAAAATGAAACCACTTTCAGCAAAAATTTTCACTTTGAGCGATAACCGGTAATTCTCTCGTGATAAATGTAGAAAAAAGGCCCCTTTTGACCACCCATAGAAGCAGAAAAAATAAAAAATTCGTTCAACGTAGACTTTGCTAAACACAACAATTGCTGCAGTCACATTAGGTCTACGTTGAACGTATTTCTTTCAAAAGATGACGCATAAGGTGGAGTTATGCGCCATCTGATTGTCAGCTGATAAAAACGTAACAGAAAAACGGAATCATACGGTCATAATAATTCAGAAAAATGTGTAATATATAGTTTGATAATCCAGGAAAAATGTGATATGCTATTGGCGTACTAAAGGAAGGCTGGTGAGTCGCATGAAACGCAATGCAATTCAGGAACTTGTAGCATGGAAGTCTAGTGAAGACCGCAAGCCGATGGTGCTGAAAGGCGCCCGGCAGGTAGGAAAAACTTGGCTGATGAAAGAGTTCGGACAGAACTACTACGACAGCTATGTCTACTTCAACTTTGATGAGGAAGATGAGCTGAAATCCATCTTTGAGGCCAATAAAAATCCCCAGCGGATCATCGAACTGCTGTCCCTGATCGCCGGGGAGAAAATTCTGCCGGAAAAAACACTGATTATTTTCGACGAGATCCAGGAGTGCCCGGAAGCACTGAATACTTTGAAATATTTCAAGGAAAAGGCCAACGAATACCATGTGATCGCCGCGGGCAGTCTGCTGGGAACCCTCCTAGCGCAGCCCAAGTCCTATCCCGTGGGCATGGTCAATCTGCTGGACATCTATCCGCTGACTTTTGACGAGTTTCTGGAGGCCACGGATGAGAGCCTGTACGCCTACTATTCCAGTATCCAAAAAGGGCAGCCGATCGAGGAAATTTTCCACAATCGGCTGCTGGAGGCATACAACTATTACCTGATCATCGGCGGAATGCCGGAGTGTGTCTCCTCGTGGATCGCACATAAGGACCCGGCAAAGATCTCGCAGATCCAGAAGGAACTGATTGAGGTCTACGAAAATGACTTCTCCAAACACAACGGCAAGGTCAACAGCGGCCGCATCCTGATGGTATTCCGCAGCATTGTGGCTCAGCTCGCAAAGTCCAACGAGAAGTTCATGTATGGAGCTGTCCGGGAGGGCGGCCGGGCCCGGGACTTTGAAGAGGCCATCGAGTGGCTGGTCTCTGCCGGAATGCTGAACCGCGTCTACAATGTCTCCAAGATGGAGCATCCCCTGGCAGCCTTTGACAAGCTGGACCAGTTCAAACTCTTCGTGTTTGACACCGGCCTGCTCAAGCACATGGCGGGTATTGATAACAGCGCCATTCTGTTAAAGACGGATTATCAGTTCAAGGGTCCGCTGACGGAAAACTATGTCCTGCAGCAGCTTCGCGGCCAGTTCGAGGTAGAGCCCCGCTATTACTCCGATAAAAATAGCGAGATTGATTTCCTTATCCAATGCGGTACTGAAATCATCCCCGTAGAGGCCAAGGGCGGTGAGGATAAATCCGCACCGTCGTTTAAGAAGTATATCGCAGACCGCCACCCGGAGTACGCCCTGCGCTACTCCAAGCGGGGTTACCGGAAGGATGGAGCCATTACCAACCTTCCATTGTACCTGGCACGAAAGACAAAAGAACTGCTTTGATACAATGCTCCCTCACACAGGATGTGGGGGAGTGGCTTTTTCAGCCCCTTCCTGCGTGAATTACTTGCTTTTTTACATTTAGTATGTTAGTATGTAAACATACATACTATTAGGGCTGAAAGGAGGTGGCAAGGTGTGAAAAGAAGAGAAAAAACCGCATTTGGCGAGTTTTTGGTTGATGAGATTCGGCAGACAGGAATGTCACAAGAAGGATTCTATCATGCCGTTGGCATTAAGAAACCATATTTTTACGACCTTCTTACCGCCACGCCGCCCCCGACAGAGCTACAGGATCGAATGTTGGCCGTGCTGGACTCGGCCACCGGCACGGACATTGATCGCAGGCGCAAATTTTATGACTTAGCTGCTCAAGGCCGCAATGAGATCCCGGCTGACATCGCAAGACTGATCGCAGACCATCCGCTGGAACTGGATAATATCCGTGAAATACTAACGAAGATGCTTGCGGTGCAAGGATAAGGAGATAGAGTTATGGCAGCATTAAATGAACTGATACAGAAAGTTGAGAATCCCGAATTGCGCGCGCAGCTTCAGGCGGCAGCAGACAAACTGGCGAAACAAAAGAAATTTGGCCTCGTATTTGAAGAACATCTGCCGGAGTGCACTCCCCTGTATGATATTCCTGTCCGGAAGGGCGCAAAGGTGTCCGTGCGCAACGGAAAGGCAAATGAGACCTATACCGTACTGAAAATTGAGAATGACATTGCCACCTGCCTGCCCAGAAACAGCAAGGAGGCAGTGAAGTTCTCCGTTGACGAACTTGTTACGACGGCAGAGCTGGGCGACCCCATTTACCCTTGTCTGCAGCCCTTGGGCGAGGTGTGCAATGCCCCGGACAGTGAGTTGTGGCATACGCTGATCGAAGCGGATAACTACCACGCGCTACAACTTCTGGAATACCTGTACGCAGGCAAGGTGGATTGCATCTACATCGATCCGCCGTATAACAAGGTGAATTCTCGCGATTGGAAATATAACTGTAATTTTGTAGATGGAACGGACGCATACAGACATAGCAAATGGTTGTCAATGATGCAAAAACGCTTGCACATTGCTAAAAAGCTATTAAACCCTGATAATTCCACTTTAATAATCACCATTGATGAAGAGGAGTATTTACATCTTGGGTGCTTGCTCGAAGAAATATTTCCTGAAGCGCAAATCCAAATGGTTAGTATTTCCATAAATCCATCTGGTGCAATTAGAAAAGACCTCTTCTCTCGTGCTGACGAGTATGCTTTTTATGTGATGCTGGGTAGCGCTCGAATTATCCAGCCCAAAGGTGAAAGCGATGAGGTTGAAGTCAGATGGTGGTATTTGCGGAGACTGGAGTATGGCTCTCGCAGAGGTACTGTTAAAGGTGGGACCGCTCAATTTTATCCTATATACATTGATCCAAACACACAAAAAATCGTCAAAATTGGCGATCCCCTTCCCCATGATCAGGACAGAAACACGGCGCCTCAGATTGATGGAACAGTCGCAGTGTTTCCTATTCGTGATGATGGTCTGGAAATGAACTGGGGTGTAACTGGTACAACTCTCCAAAAATTGATAGAACAAAAAGTAGTACAGGTTTACCCCAATAAAGATTCTGTGTATCAGCCGTATACAATTAAATATCTCAGTGAAAATTACACCGAAAAGATAGCGTCCGGAAGATGGGCTGTGCGAGGATATCGTGATGATGGTTCCAAAATTGTTGTTGAGACGGGCGGAAAAATTACCCGTGCAACAACAGTGTGGAGAGGTGCGCGATACGATGCTAAAACTTACGGAACAGTACTACTTAAAGGAATTATTGGAGATGCAAGATTCTCTTTCCCTAAATCTCTATATTCGGTTGTGGATTCCTTGCGATATGTCGTTGCAGATAACCCAGATGCACTGATTATCGATTTTTTTGCAGGTTCTGGAACAACTATGCATGCAGTAAATCTTCTCAATGCTGAAGATGGTGGAAAACGGCGCTGCATTATGGTAACCAACAATGAAGTCTCTGCTGAAGAAGCAAAGGTTTTGGATGCACAAGGATTTGCTCCGGGCGATCCTGAATGGGAAAGCCATGGTATTGCTCGCTATGTCACGTGGCCACGTACTGTTTGCAGCATAAAAGGTCAGAACATATTAGGTGAGCCATTATCTGGTGATTATGGAATAACTGAGGAAGAATACGTTTTGGACGAAGAGTGTGCGGTTGTATCAAAGGCAACAGGAAAACCTGTAAAGAAGAACATTTATATAAAGAAAAAGGAGCAGAAAGCTCCTGCGCTTGCAGAAATCAAGAAAGCAGATGGCTTCAAAGCCAATGCAGTCTTTTTCAAACTGGGATTCCTCGATAAAACCAAAGTGTCCCTGGGTATGCAATTCAAGGAGTTGCTTTCCACTCTGTGGATGAAGGCTAGGGCTATCGGCAGATGTCCTGTCATTGACGAGTCCGTGCCAGATATGCTGATCCTGCCGGAAAACAAAATGGCGATCCTCAATGACGAGAATCGCTTTGGTGAGTTTGCGGAGCAGCTTGCCCAGCATCCTGAAATTGAAGTCGTATATCTTGTGACCGATTATGAATCCAGCTTTGTGGCGATGACGCAGGAGTTGAAGGGCAAAACCACTTATCAGTTGTACCGGGATTATCTGGACAACTTCAGAATCAACGCAGGGAGGAACAGCAGATGAAAGTGAATTTAATAGCTTTTCAGGAAAAGGCTGTCAAGGAACTGCGTATGGACATCGCCGATGCAATGGACAGCTTCCGCCGCAGGGGGAAAACGCAAGTTGTGTCCCTGCAGGCGCCGACAGGTGCCGGCAAGACAATCATTGCCGCCTCGCTAATTGAAGATATTTTCTTTGGTTCTACGCTGGCTGACGGAACGACATTTGACGAGCAGCCGGAGGCTATCTTTGTGTGGCTTTCGGACTCTCCGGAACTGAATACACAGTCCAAGCAGAAAATCGAGCTGAAAACCAGCAAGCTGCGGTTTGGACAGTGTGTGACCATCGCAGAGGAATCCTTTGATATGGAAATGCTGGAGGATGGGCATATCTATTTTCTGAACACGCAGAAGATCAGCCGCAGCGGCAAGCTAACACAGCATTCCGATGATCGTCAGTATACCATTTGGGAAACACTGGACAACACGATTCAGAACAAGTCGGATCGCCTGTATTTCATCATTGACGAAGCACACCGCGGTGCCAAGAACAAGCGGGAAGCGGGTACGGACACTACCATTATGCAGCGCTTTATCAAGGGGTATGAGTATACCGAGAATGGTATCAAGCGCAAAATGCGTTCTATGCCGGTGATCCTCGGCATCAGCGCTACGGCGGAGCGGTTCAATACACTGGTCGGCAACACAGCGAATGTCGGCTTGCAGAAGTATATCGTCACTGCCGATGATGTGCGCAGCTCCGGGCTTCTCAAAGATCGTATTGCCATTACCTACCCGGAAGATCCCTCTAAGAATAACGACATCGTTCTTTTAGAAGCTGCCGTGGAGGAATGGAAAAAGAAATGCCTGCGATGGTATCAGTACACCTCTGAGCAGCACTATACCAATGTAGATCCTGTGCTGGTGGTACAGGTTTGCCAGGGAACAGGCGGAGCCTTATCCGATACAAATCTGGAAGAAGTTCTTGCGAAAATCGAGGAAAAGGTCGGTACACCGTTCAAATCCGGAGAAGTCGCGCATTGCTTTGGAGAAGAAACTGCCATCGAGGTCAACGGACTGCAGATTCCGCACATCAAAGCATCCGAGATTGCAGATGATCATAAGATTAAGGTCGTATTCTTTAAAGAAGCTCTTTCTACCGGGTGGGATTGCCCCAGAGCTGAAACGATGATGTCCTTTGCAGTCCGAAGCGACCCCACATATATTGCACAGCTTCTCGGCAGAATGGTTCGCACTCCGCTGCAAATGCGCGTTATGCGAGATGAATTTCTGAATGATGTCAAGTTGTACCTCCCTCACTTCAACAAGGATACCGTAAAGAAAGTTGTGGAGGAACTGCAATCCAATGAGGGCGGCGATATTCCGACGGAAATCAACGGCGAATCCCTTGAGGAGCCGACATACATCACTTGGACAGTACATACACCGAGGCGGGCTCGGCAGGTTGAACCCGATCCAAATCAGATGACAATATTTGATCAGCCGGGGGCTGCATCTTCCGAAACCGTTACGGATACAACCCCCGCGGAGCATACTGAAAATCCCGCAATGCCGGCATTCGGCAGCAGCGCACCTGAATACATTCCGCCAAGAACGGTCAGCGTTCCGGTCCCTTCCGGCTCTCAACAGGCTCAACCGACCATGCCTGTTGCAGAAATCTCGCAGGGAAAGCAATTGGAGCTTGCTCCTGAACTTGACCGTGTGGAGGTTATCGACTTCATTAACGCCAAAGGCTATCTGACATATTTTGTCCGTCAGGATAGAATCAACGACTACCTGAAATCCCTGCTGGATCTGGCCACACTTTTGACGCATAATTTGATCTATCAAGGCGCACGGGATGAGGTTGTCGATGATGTTGTTGGCCTGATTCGTGGGTATATTGAAGATTTGCATCGCACCGGACAGTATGATGTACTGGCCGAGCAGGTGCTGCAATTCAAACTCTCCGTGCAGGTGTATGATCCCTTTGGTAAAGCTGTGGAGGAAAACTATTTCAATGATTTTACACTAATGTCCGAAACCGATTTGGACAGGCAGGTGCGTAACGCTGACGCAAAGCTCGGCAGATATGGCTTCCCGAACATCTACGGCGGACGGTATTATGATGAAGAGAATCCGAATGCACACAAGATTGACTGTGTCTTGTTTGCTGCGGATGATTCTTGCCGCTCAAAGTTGGGTGAATATGCCAAGGAAAAGCTGAGGATGCTTTCACGCAAATATCGTGTAGCAGTTGCCAACAAATCCGATGCCTGCAAAAGAAGGTATCGTGAGATTATGGCAGATAGTGCAATTATCAGCGAGCAGCTTTTTGCTATTCCGGAAAACATCAGCGCAAAAGAAGATTTCGATGGGATTGAATATGAAAAGCATCTTCTTGCCTCTCCGGACACAGGTATTGCGAAGATCAAGCTCAATGGATGGGAATCGTCGTTAATTGATGATGAGGCCAAGCGTTTTGATTTTGTCTGCTGGCTTCGCAATCCATCCAAAGCAGCGTGGGCGCTCTGCCTGCCGTATGATATTAACGGAGAAACGAAATCATTTTATCCGGATTTTCTAATTGTGCGCAGCGATCCGGCGGTCGATTATGTGGTAGACATTTTGGAACCACACGGAAAGCAGTATGCGGACAATCTCCCCAAGGCGAAAGCCCTTGCCAAGTATGCGCAAGCTGAGGACAGGCTTGGCAGAATTCAGCTGATTCACAAAACAACAGATGCAAGCGGGAATAGTCGCTTCGTCCGTCTGGAGCTAACGGACATTGCCGTTCGCGAGAAAGTGCTTCGGGCTTTTTCAAATGATGAACTAATGCACATTTTTGACACAGATGGAATAATTGAATAATATAAATACCGGCAGATGGTGTCCGTCTGCCGGTATATTTCTGTTCAAAAAGATATAAAGGATCTCCGCTCATATTCGTGGGCGGAGATCCTTTTTTGCCTATTAAGCGCTGAATTGGTGTAAATTTGGTGTAAATTAGCCACACCATTTACAAAAAATCCAGCAATTTCAAGGGTCAGCGGCTGTCTCTTAGTACATGCCGCCCATGTCGCCCATGCCGGCGCCGGGAGCAGCCGGTGCGGGGGGCTCGGGCTTGTCGGCGACGAGCGCCTCGGTGGTCAGCACCATGGAACTGACGGACGCAGCGTTCTCCAGCGCGGAGCGCGTGACCTTTGCGGGGTCGACGATACCGGCGGAGATCATGTCGCAGTAGACTTCCTTGTAAGCATCGAAACCGTAGCCGACCTTGCCGCTGGTCTTGATCTTCTCAAGAACGACGCTGCCGTCGATACCGGCGTTGGCCGCGATCTGACGGATGGGCTCCTGCAGGGCCTTGACGATGATCTGGACACCGGTCTTCTCATCGCCCTCGACCTCGCTGATGAGCTTTTCCACAGCGGGAACGGCATTGACATAGGCAGTGCCGCCGCCGGCGACGATGCCCTCTTCCACAGCCGCGCGGGTCGCGTTCAGCGCGTCCTCGATGCGCAGCTTCTTTTCCTTCATCTCGGTCTCGGTGGCAGCACCGACCTTGATGACGGCCACGCCGCCGGCGAGCTTGGCAAGGCGCTCCTGCAGCTTCTCCTTGTCGTATTCGCTGGTGGTCACGCCGATCTGGGCGCGGATCTGCGCCACGCGGTCAGCGATGGCCTGCTTGTCGCCGGCACCGTCGACGATGGTGGTGTTCTCCTTGGTGACCTTGATCTGGCGGGCACGACCGAGCATGTCGATCGTGGTGTTCTTGAGCTCGTAGCCAAGCTCTTCGGAGATGACCTGGCCGCCGGTCAGGATGGCGATATCCTGCAG
>OLIU01000899.1_pt1 | contig 13057 bp, 10 predicted proteins | sample 1603321 | NCBI WGS metagenome assembly OLIU01 (sample SAMN03922508, study PRJEB24848) | human gut metagenome | isolation source: stool sample | host: Homo sapiens | place: Germany | collected 2011-11 | reverse complement strand
CGATCATTTTCTTAAGGCGCTGTTTTTTCATCAGACGTTCATTGTTCGCATTAACTTCTCCGAGAAGTGCCTGCTGATTATCATAATTTTCATAACCATACTCATCCATCTCCGTATAGTTTTCCCAATAATAATCATGCATGCTCTCAATCTGTTTTTCTCCTTCAAGAAACGATGCGTTGATCTCGGTAATGCGTGTCTTCAGTTTCTCTTCAACCTCTTCCAGAAACCGAATCTCACTGTTCATTGCGTCGTTATTACTCATATTCAAACCCTCTCATGATTACATCTTCCGATGATTTGTGCAATCTCTTCCGGCATCTTTGCAATGTAATCTGCACCGGCACTTTGAAGCTCCGCAAGATCTCCGTATCCATACAGGACACCGATCACCTGGATCCCATTCTCTTTTGCACCGTAGATATCATTATTTCTGTCACCGACCATAACGACCTGATCGTAATTCTCCCTTTCCACGCCCAGGTTATCCAACGCATACCGGATCACATCCGCCTTCCGGATCAGAGAGCCATCCATCGTAGCCCCGTAAATCCCTGCAAAATATTTTGCAAAATCAAATTTGTCCGCAATCCTTTTTGCATACTCTTCCGGTTTGGAAGTCGCCACTGCAAGTATATATCCTTCATTTTTCAAGGATTCCAGCGTCTCCGCAAGCCCTTCATACACCGAATTCTCAAAAATGCCTTTCACCGCATAATATTCCCGGTAATACTTTACTCCAAGCAGTGCCTCTTCCTCAGACATCCCATAATATTTCTCCATTGATTCCGTCAACGGCGGTCCGATAAATTTCTTTAAAATATCCCGCTCACCAACCTCCCGGTTCATTTTATTCAGCGCATACTCCACCGAATTCATGATCCCCGGTCCCGATTCCGTAATCGTCCCATCCAAGTCAAATAAGATATATTTATACTTCATAATAACCCTCTTTCACAAAATAATACTTTTTTTATTGTACCATTTTTAACTCTTCTTGTCCAGAAACCCTAATCTCCAAACCTCCTTTAAAATCAGCCAAAACACACAAACCAGCGTCCGTTTCTCCGCCCTTTATAACCGCCAGTTTTCTCCCCTTTGCACAACTTGAATTAGAACGATTATTTTTTTCAAAGTGGTCTACACAACCTATACAAAAACCGCAGTCCCTACCAAAAGAAACTGCGGTCATAACCCTTATTTATTTGAAAGATACTCGTCGATACCTCTTGCACCAGCTTTTCCTGCTCCCATAGCAAGGATTACTGTAGCTGCACCTGTTACGGCATCTCCACCTGCGTATACGCCTTCTTTAGAAGTCTTTCCGTGTTCTTCGTCTGCAACGATACATTTCCACTTGTTAACTTCCAGTCCTTCTGTTGTAGAAGAAATCAGCGGGTTCGGTGATGTTCCGAGTGACATGATAACTGTATCAACATCGATCACGAATTCAGAACCTTCAACCGGTACAGGACGTCTTCTTCCTGATGCGTCCGGTTCACCAAGTTCCATACGAACACATTTGATTCCTTTTACCCATCCATCTTCTTCAAGGACTTCTACCGGGTTTGTCAGTAGGTCGAACTGCACACCTTCTTCTTTTGCGTGATGAACTTCTTCTACACGAGCCGGAAGCTCTTCTTCGCTACGACGATATACGATATGAACTTCTGCTCCAAGACGAAGTGCTGTTCTTGCAGCATCCATTGCTACGTTACCACCACCAACAACTGCAACTTTCTTACCAGCTGCGATCGGTGTATCATAAGAATCATCAAACGCTTTCATAAGGTTACTTCTTGTCAGGTATTCATTTGCAGAAAATACACCGTTGGCATTTTCTCCCGGGATTCCCATGAATTTTGGAAGTCCTGCTCCTGATCCGATAAATACTGCTTCGAATCCTTCGTCTTCAATCAGCATATCGATTGTAGTAGATTTACCGATTACAACGTTTGTCTCAAAGTGAACACCAAGCTCTTTTACTTTTGCGATCTCTTTTGCAACGACTTTCTGTTTTGGAAGACGGAATTCCGGAATACCATATACAAGTACTCCACCGAGTTCATGAAGTGCTTCAAATACAGTTACATCATAGCCAAGCTTTGCAAGGTCGCCTGCACAGGTAAGTCCTGCCGGACCAGAACCGATAACGGCAACTTTGTGTCCGTTCTTCTTGTCAGCTCCAACCGGTTTGATGTCATGCTCCAGAGCGTAATCAGCAACGAATCTTTCCAGCTTACCGATAGAAATAGATTCTCCTTTGATACCACGGATACATTTTCCTTCGCACTGTGATTCCTGCGGACATACACGTCCACAAACAGCAGGAAGTGCAGAAGACTGTCCGATAATCTTATATGCTTCTTCGATATTGCCTTCTTTTACTTCATGAACGAATGCAGGAATATTGATTCCTACAGGACATCCCTGAATACATTTAGCATTCTTACAGTTGATGCAACGGCTTGCTTCTTCCATTGCCTCTTCCTGATTATATCCATAACATACTTCTTCAAAATTTGTTGCACGTACCTTCGGATCCTGTTCTCTTACAGGTACTTTCTTTAATACGTCTGCCATTATTCGTCACCTCCGCAATGACCGCATCCACCGTGATGTGTGTCACCTTCCTGTAATTTCAGCATAGCTCTGCCTTCCTGAGTCTTATACATCTGCTGTCTCTTCATTGCTTCATCAAAGTTAACGAGATGTCCGTCAAATTCCGGTCCGTCTACACATGCAAATTTGATTTCATCACCTACATGGAGACGGCATGCGCCACACATACCTGTTCCGTCTACCATGATCGGGTTCATGCTGACGATAGTCGGGATTTCGAGTTCCTTTGTGAGCAGACATACGAATTTCATCATGATCATCGGACCGATTGCAACACAGACATCATACTTGTTACCTTCTGCAACAAGTGCTTCGATCTTTGTTGTTACCATACCTGCATGTCCGTATGTACCGTCATCTGTACATGGGTAATAATTTCCTGCAACTGCTTCCATCTCTTTTTCGAGAATCAGCATATCTTTTGTCTTAGAACCAACGATAACATCTACATCGATCCCATGTGCGTGCATCCATTTAACCTGCGGGTATACAGGGGCTGCACCAACACCGCCGGCTACAAATAAGATCTTTTTATTCTTCAGACTCTCAATATCCTCTGAAATCAATTCAGATGGGCATCCGAGCGGTCCTGTGAAATCTCTGAAAGAGTCTCCTGCTTTTAATTGTGCCATCTTCTCAGTAGATGCTCCTACTGTCTGGAATACGATGGTAATTGTTCCTTCTTCTCTGTCATAATCGCAGATTGTCAGCGGAATTCTTTCCCCCTTGTCATCCATCTTGACAATTACGAACTGTCCTGGCTCACAGTGCTTTGCCACACGTGGTGCTTCTACATCCATAAGATAAATCTTATCAGCCAGTTTTTCAGCTTTTCTTATCTTGTACATTGCATTGCCTCCTAAAATATTTACTCTCTTTATGATAAATTATTGCAAAGTAAATAGCAAGTATTTCTTTTTAATTTGTTAAAAAATTATTTATGTCATAAATATAACTATCTTTTTTATCTATAAGTACTAATATTTCTTCTATAAATCTGCCAAAATTCTTCCGGTTACCAAATTTTTCAACCGTATTAAATCTTGTGCCGGCACGAATTTGTACCTGCTGACCGGATATAAAATGAGACAGACGGTCAGTATCGAGGCCGTCTGTCTCTGTAAGAACTATATTCTCTTTTTTAGAAATCTACTTCTGTTCCATAATATGTACAGTTGAAAAGTTTTTCCATAGCTGCCGGATCGATCGGACGTGGGTTGGATCCTGTACATGCATCACCAACTGCAAGTTCTGAAATCTTTGCAATTTTTTCTTTGAATTCTGCTTCGTCAATACCGAAATCTTTCAGTGTCTTCGGAATATTCAGTTCTACATTAAATGCATCGATCTTTGCACACAGGCTGTTGATCAGCGCTTTCTCAGATGTACCCGGAAGTCCCATTCTGCGTGCGATTTCTGCATAACGTTTTGCAGCGACCGGATCTTTTGCATTATACTTAATTACATATGGAAGGTAAATTGCATTTGCGCATCCGTGCGGAATGTGTCCGGTTGAAAATGCCGCACCTGTCTTATGTGCCATAGAATGTACGATTCCAAGAAGTGCATTGGAGAATGCCATTCCTGCAAGACACTGTGCATAATGCATCTGCTCTCTTGCTACCATATCACATTTGTAAGATGCCGGAAGGTAATCCAGAACCATCTCGATTGCCTGCAGTGCAAGCGGATCTGTAAATGGACAGTTCAAGGTAGATACATAAGCTTCGATCGCATGTGTCAGTGCATCCATACCTGTGTAAGCAACCTGCTTTACTGGGAGACCCATGACAAGATCCGGATCTACAATTGCAACGTCCGGTGTAATATTAAAATCGGCAAGTGGGTATTTTACTCCGGTCTGATAGTTGGTAATAACGGAGAATGCTGTTACTTCTGTTGCTGTTCCTGATGTTGACGGAATTGCAGCAAATTTTGCTTTTGTTCTTAATTCCGGGAAGTTGAACGGAATACAGAGATCTTCAAATGTAACATCCGGATATTCATAGAATGCCCACATTGCTTTTGCAGCATCAATCGTTGATCCGCCACCCATAGCTACGATCCAGTCCGGCTGGAACTCCTGCATAACTGCTGCACCTTTCATAACGGTCTCAACAGATGGATCTGGCTCAACACCTTCAAAAAGCTTTACTTCCATTCCTGCTTCTTTCAGATAGTTCTCAGCTCTGTCGAGGAATCCCTGACGCTTCATGGAGCCTCCTCCGACAACCAGGATTGCTTTTTTTCCTTTCAGGTTCTTCAGTTCTTCAAGACATCCTTTTCCATGGTAAATATCTCTTGGTAATGTAAATCTGCTCATTTCAAACACTCCTTTGCCCTTAAAGTATGTTATCTTTTTGACAATCATATTGTATCTCAATTCTGTGCTTTTTGCAACATTTTACAACAAATAAATTGTATTTATTTCCATACAATTATACATTTTTAATAAACCATATTATTTCTACCCTATTCATAAAATAATTGATTTGTGATATATTTCACATATTTTACGCAAATTTTTCAAAAATGAAAGTAATCGAAAAAGAGTACGCTTTACCAGTCATGCTCTGACAAGCAGACGGCTCGGCATACTCTCTTCTTAAAATCGGGTTTTAATCTGTATTCAGTTCATAATTTCTTCTTGTGACATCACTTAATCTGCCTTTTTGGTCCTGCAGAACAAAGCTGAAAATCGTACTTCCCGCCGGCATTACGATCGGCCCGGTATACTCCTGCGTCGCAGAATTATTCTCCGGATCCGGATCTGATCCATCTGTCGTGTAATATGCCGTATACTTATCCGGTACAACCACACTGATTGATTGGACATGGTTATACTGCCCGGTCGATGGAGTCACCGCCGGCGCATCTGCAATCGGGAACTCAACTTTATAAGTTTTACTTTCTGTCAGGCTTGGAATTCCTTTCTTATTAACAGAAATTGCTTTCACCGTCGTCTCACCTTCACCGATCTTGATCGGTTCCGTATATTTCGTACTTGAAGTTGTCGGCTCTGAACCGTCTGTCGTATAGTAGATTGCTTTTCCTTTTCCGGTCAGTTCCAGTGCCTGCACTTCATCATATGTCTCTGTCTCATCCAGACTAAACTCCGGTTCACCTGACACATAATCCTTCAGTGCTTCAAGAACCGTATCACTGGTACATGCATTCAGAAGCGGTGATACCTTTTCTTCCTGTTTGGTATCAATATAAAATTCCACCGCTGCACGATAAATTTCTGCATTTCCGGACTGCTTTGCAATCTCGTCTGTAAAAACTTCTTCTGCCTGATCCAGATCATCCTTGGCAATATAAACCTTTGAAATCCCTGTATAAGCTTCTGCTTTCTTCGGACTTCCAGAAGCTGCTTTTTCAAATACAGTGAGTGCGTTCTCATATTCGGAAGCTGCCAGAAGCCGGTATCCTTTCTTTACTTTTCCGGTATATGAATTTTGATAAAACAAGAAAATGAGTCCTGCCAGAACAATACACCCCGCCAGTAGCATAAGCAGCATTTTCCGGCGTTTTTTTCTGGCGCGCTCTTTTCTCTTTTCTGCCCGCATACGCCGCAATCTGCGTTCTTCTTCATACGCTCTTCTCGTCTGTTCCCGCGCATCTTCTCTTTGACCCACACGTCCGGTAGCCGGTCTGACATCACTGCGTCTGACCACCGCATCTCTTCCACGCCTGGTCACAGTTTCCTGCTGGCGACGACCAACACTTCCCGAATTTCCCACACACCTGGTCTCTCCTCCAACACTTTCCCGTCTTTCATATACCGGATTTACCGCACCAGAATAGCTGACATCTTGCTTTTCCTGCTCACCCAGATGAAGCGACATTGTCTGTGTAATGCCTCCTTTTAACTGAGCAGTCAGCATATCATCAAGTGGGTTATAATCAGGCACGATCTGTATTTCCCTGCCGCAACTAGGACAGATCAACTGATCTTCAGGCAAATCTGCTCCACAGTGCATACATTTCATTGTCTTTCGTCTCCTTCTGGTATCATACTTCTTTTAGAACAATCCGGTAATTTTACCGTCTTCTACATCAATTCCATTTGCTGCAGGTACTTTCGGAAGACCCGGCATGGTCATGATTGCTCCGGTAAGAGCAACAACAAATCCTGCTCCTGCATTTACATAGACTTCACGGATATGGATATCAAAGTTCTCCGGACGTCCAAGAAGCTTCGCATCATCGGACAGAGAATACTGGTTCTTTGCCATACATACCGGGAACTTGCCAAAGCCCATTGATTCAATTCGTGCAAGCTGTTTCTTTGCAGCAGGTTCATATACAACACTCTTTGCTCCGTAAATCTCTTTGCAGATTGTCTCGATCTTCTCTGCAATTGATAACTCATCACTGTAAATCGGATGATAATGGCTTTCTTTTGTCTCCAGAGTCTGTAATACTTTCTCTGCCAGCTCTTTTCCGCCGTCTCCGCCTTTACCCCATACTTCTGCAAGAGCAAATTCGCAGTCTCTGTCTTCGCAGAACTTACGGATAAATTCGTATTCTGCTTCAGTATCACTGACAAATGAATTCAAGGTAACCACAACCGGAACGCCGAATTTCTGCAGGTTCTCAATATGCTTTTCAAGATTTACAATTCCTTTTGCAAGAGCATCCAGATTTTCTTTGTTCAGTTCGTCTTTTGGCACGCCACCATTGTATTTTAATGCACGTACCGTTGCAACCAGAACTACTGCGTCCGGTTTCAGTCCCGCCATACGGCACTTGATATCCATAAACTTCTCTGCACCCAGATCCGCACCGAATCCCGCTTCTGTGATCGTGATATCACTCAGCTTAAGTGCCATCTTGGTTGCACGTACACTGTTGCAGCCATGTGCAATATTTGCGAACGGACCACCGTGTACCAGTGCCGGTGTATGTTCCAGAGTCTGGATAATATTCGGCTTGATCGCATCCTTTAACAGTGCTGTCATTGCACCGGTTGCATGAAGCTGGTCAGCTGTAACCGGTTCTCCGGAAAATGTATAGGCAACAATAATTCTGCCAAGACGTTTTTTCAGATCTTCCAGATCGTCTGCCAGACATAAAATTGCCATAATTTCGGACGCAACCGTAATCACAAAATGATCCTCTCTTACCATTCCGTCCATTTTATTTCCAAGACCAACTACTACATTACGCAGTACACGGTCATTCATATCTACACACCGTTTCCACACAACCTGTCTCGGATCGATTCCAAGAGCATTTCCCTGCTGGATATGGTTGTCAAGAAGAGCTGCAAGCAGGTTATTTGCCGATGTGATCGCATGAAAATCTCCGGTAAAATGAAGATTCAGATCTTCCATCGGTACAACCTGTGCATAACCGCCACCGGCAGCACCGCCTTTAATTCCAAAGCAAGGTCCGAGCGATGGCTCGCGCAGAGCGATCAGAGCTTTTTTACCGAGCTTTGCCATTGCCTCTCCAAGTCCAACGGTAATCGTCGTCTTCCCCTCTCCCGCCGGAGTCGGATTGATTGCAGTAACAAGTACCAGCTTTCCATCTGGTCTGTCTTTTACTCTTTCCATCAGTTCATCCGATAATTTTGCCTTATACTTGCCGTAAAACTCAAGGTCTTCCTCTTCAATTCCAACCTTTGCTGCAACCTCGCGAATATGGAGCATCTCTGCCTCCTGTGCGATCTGAATGTCTGTCTTCATAATTATATCCTCCCTTTTTTCTTCTGCGTTTCTTAAACTGATTCTTCTATGTATTGCTCAAACTGTTCCATAGACATCAGTACTTTTCTTGGTTTGGTACCTTCTTCTTCTCCTACGACTCCCGCCTCGGCAAGCTGATCCATAATCCGCGCCGCACGGTTAAACCCGATCTTAAACACCCGTTGGAGCATTCCGATCGATGCTTTGTCTTTTTCAATGATAAACTTTCCTGCATCTACAAAGTAGACATCTTTGTCGTCCTCGGAAGATGCTCCTCCCGCAGATACATTCTGATTACTATTCACCTGCTTCTGGATCTCTTCACTGTAGGCTGCGCCTCCGCTGTTCTCTTTTAGGAAATCAACCACTGCCTGGACTTCTTTATCAGAAACAAAAGCCCCCTGAACACGTACCGGCTTCTGATAGCCAGCCGGATAGAACAACATATCGCCTTTTCCAAGCAGCTTCTCCGCGCCATTCATATCAATGATGGTACGGGAATCCACACCGGATGATACAGAAAATGCTATTCTTGATGGCATATTCGCCTTAATCAGACCGGTAATGACATTAACCGATGGTCTCTGCGTTGCAAGAACCAGATGAAGTCCTGCCGCACGCGCAAGCTGTGCCAGACGGCAGATTGCCTCTTCTACTTCTCCAGGTGCAACCATCATCAGGTCTGCAAGTTCGTCTACGATGATTACAATCTGTGGAAGTTTCTGTGCTTTATTCGGATCATCAATATCTTTAATGTTCTCGACTTTATCATTGTAACCTTTCAGATCACGGACATTATACTCGGCAAAAAGCTGATAACGTCTGTTCATTTCCGCAACCGCCCAGTTCAAAGCTCCTGCTGCCTTCTTCGGATCCGTTACAACCGGGATCATCAGATGTGGAATTCCATTATATACACTTAATTCCACCACCTTTGGATCTACCATGATCAGCTTCACATCTTCCGGTTTTGCTTTGTAGATAATACTCATAATGATCGTATTGATACAGACAGATTTACCGGATCCGGTAGCTCCTGCGACAAGCAGATGCGGCATCTTTGCGATATCTGATACCACCACTTTACCTGAAATGTCACGACCTGTCGCAAATGCGATCCGTGATCTACTTTTCTTAAATTCATCTGATTCCAGAAGATCACGCAGCATAACTGCAGTATTTTCCTTATTCGGAACTTCAATGCCGACCGCTGCTTTTCCCGGGATCGGTGCCTCAATACGGATATCAGCCGCCGCCAGGTTCAACTTGATGTCATCCGCAAGTCCTACGATCTTGCTGACTTTCACCCCCATCTCAGGCTGTAACTCATAGCGTGTGACAGAAGGTCCGCAGCTGATATTAGTGATTGTAACATTCACACCGAAGGTTTGAAGTGTCTTCTGGAGCTTTGCTGCTGTCTCCCGCAGATGCGCATCCGAATCTCCGGAGGTTTTACTTCCATGCTTCAACAGACTAAGAGGTGGAAAGCGGTATTCCCTGACCGGTTTCTCACTTTTTGCAATCGTATCTGCAACAGCAGCCACCTCTTTTGGGATATCTGCCTTAACTTTTGAATTTCCGGAGACCTGTCTTTTTATTCCGTCTTCTGTCTGCACCGCTGATAAATTTTCTTCAGCCACATCTGTCTGTATATCTTTACCGGACTCCGTCTTTTTTTCTGCTTCCTGCATCGCTCCTTTTAAGAACTTCGGGAGTTTTTCTTTCACCGGCTCAAGGGGAACCGGTTCCGGATCCGGGATCAGCTCTGTAGCGGAAAGGGGCATCGCACGATTGATCACTACATCATCCAGTGCAATTTTCCCAGTCTGTTCCATAATGTGCTTTGCAGCCGCTTCTTCTGCACCGGCAAGCACGCTGCTCATATCTTTCCGGCTGCGTCTGGTAGCTTTCTTTTCTGTGCTTTCCTTTGCTTCTTTTCTGGCTTTTTCTTCTGCTTTTTCTGCCTCGTTCTCTTTTCCTCCAACTGTCGAATTAAAGGAAACGCCGCTTACCTGATAATCAACACGCATAGCTTCCCGTCTTGCCCTGCGTTCCTCAGCCTCTTCTTTACGCTTCTGCATGTCCTCTCTGGCACGGTCATACGCTTTTTCCCCGCCGATCTTCATTCCTTTTAGAATAGACTTTTCTGTGATAAGGACTACACAGATCACCATTAAAATGATCACGACAACATATGTACCAACTTTACCGATTGCCGGCACCAGTCTGACCGCAATTGCCTTTCCAACAGATCCGCCTTTTTCATCAATCAGTTCAAAGAGCACACAGCACTGAACCAGTAATACAACGCCTGCAACAGTCTTAATATATGCGATCCTGTTTCCTTTATTGGAAACCACAAACGCGACTCCACAAAATAAAAGCAGTGGAAATACATACGCCATCCAACCCATCATTCCCTGCTGCAGTGCTGCAATCTTTCTTCCAAATGCACCTGCAAGTCCGAAATTGCTGATTGTGAGCAGAATCCCTACCGCAAGTGTCACCCAGATCAGAATCTCCGTTGCAAGAAATGATTCTTCCTGCGGCACAGCTTTTGATGTGGTATTCTTTCTGGTTGTCTTCGCAGATTTCGCAGACTTTGCACTTGTCTTCTTCGTAGGCTGCCGCTTTTTCGCCGTGCTCTGCTTTGCATTTTTCTTTGTTCCGGTTGTCTTTGAAGCCATCAAACTTCCCCCTTGTATTTATACTCTTTATCTTGTAATCAAATGACCGATTCCTTCTCCTCTCTCCCCAGATATAGTATCCGGAATCAGTCATCAAAAGTGTATACTTGTACATACTATTTTATTATAGCATCCTCTTCGCCTTATGTCATCTCATAATTTTTATCAGTATTTTCCATTTTTTCATCAATCATTTCATGCAATTTATTTAATGCATCTCTTATTCCGCCAACTTCATCAATGAGTCCTTCCTCCACTGCACGTTTCCCTTCCAGCATTGTCCCCACATCTTTGACAAGCTGTGTGGAATCCAGCATCAGTTCTTCAATCCGCTCCTGTGACATTCCGGAATGCTCTGCAAGAAATCCGGTGATCCGGTCCTGCGTCTTTTCAATATTCCGCAGGCTTTGTGCCACACCGATGAACATTCCGCTTGTCCGCACCGGGTGAATGATCATCGTCCCACTTGGAACAATAAAAGAATAATCTGCCGACACAGCAAGAGGGCCACCGATAGAATGACACCCTCCAAGTACCAGAGATACTGTCGGTTTGCTTAAGGACGCGATCATTTCCGCAATCGCAAGTCCCGCCTCCACATCTCCGCCCAGTGTATTTAAGAGAATCAGCACACCATCAGTCTGAACACTGTTCTCAATCTGTGCCAGCTTTGGAAGCAGGTGCTCATACTTGGTTGCCTTTGTACTGCCTGAAACCGTCTCATGCCCTTCTACTTCGCCGATGATCGTGAGTAGCTCGATCTGATGATTCCGACGTCGGTCAAGCGAAAGCATTCCCATTTCTTTAACATGTTCATCTTCTTCCTTTGTGGTTTCCGGCTCTGTCTCTCTGACTTCCTTTTCTTTATTTTCCATATTTTCTACAGTCTGTTCCCTGCTCTTTTTCTTACGTATCTGGTATTCTTTTACATCCGTTTCTTCCTGTATTTTCATTGCCGCATTCCTCCGTTCTTTTTAGCTTAGTATGGACAATGCTTATGAAAATATGCAGGATTTTCGCCACAGAAATGAACCGCAGATTCTTGTAGCGACACAAATCTGTACCTGATTCACTGTATATGCAAAAGAGAATGCGACTCGGCACATTCTCTTTGATTTAAACATTATGAAAATAAATATTTCCTGCGCAGGCTATATACCATATCCGTATAAATCTTGCGGCATGCCTCCAGATTATCGGATTCGATCATGGAAACACATGGGTGAAGATAACGGCACCAGATATCTGCATATACATCTTCTGAATTTTCCATCCGGTTGATCCGGTTTACGATTGTCGGAGCAATATCGTAATACTCGGCAACAATTTCTTCGCCGCCTTTCTGATTCACCAGATATTCATCTCTGTATCTTCTCATCAGATTCAGTTCGTAACAGTCATCCGGTTTGCCAAGGCTTGCACATACGGCTGTAGTAATATAGCAGAGACGTGATTTGAAGCCTCCCTGGATCTGCTCGAATTCCGATTTACTGATCTTTAGTTCCAGATCATGATCATTCCAGCGTTCGATCATGCAGTCTACAATCTCTTCACAAGCATCCATTCTGCCATAACGGAACATCGGGATCACATACGTAACCATGCCCAGATTATATTTCATAAGTACATTTTCTTTTTTTCTTTTTAAACTTTCCTGATCCAGTACTTCCCGCATTCTATCCGGCAGAACAGCAGCAATCTCTTCAATCTCTTCCTGTCTGTCTTCCGAATTCTCGCATTCCTGTGCAATCTCAGTAAAAAGCGGCTTATACTTCTCGTATGCATTTTTAAACGAATCCGCATAAGTCTTTTTATTGAAATCTCCGGAAATCGGAATAATCTGGTCAAAAAGGTCATTCAATCCATCCTGTATACTCTGATTCATTCAGGTTCCTCCCGGAATCGATCCTATGCTTCTTCCCAGTTATGATATACTTCCTGTACATCATCATCATCTTCAAGAAGATCAAGCGTCTTCTGAATGTTCTTGATATCTTCTTCGTTGTCCAAAGTTACCCATGTCTGTGGCTGTCTCTTATACACATCTCCGAGCCC
>OLIU01000858.1_pt1 | contig 13391 bp, 9 predicted proteins | sample 1603321 | NCBI WGS metagenome assembly OLIU01 (sample SAMN03922508, study PRJEB24848) | human gut metagenome | isolation source: stool sample | host: Homo sapiens | place: Germany | collected 2011-11 | reverse complement strand
GTGGTTGTTGTTCTTTCGCTCCTTCGTCGCTCAGAACCATCGCTAAAGCGCATAAAGCAAACAGCCGGTAAAGAAAATACCGGCTGTTTTTAGTATAAGCATTAAAATTAAGTTACAGCGTTATCATCCACGTTATGATGATGGCGTTGGTAAAGTCAATTAAAAATGCGCCGACGAGCGAAACTATCATCCACGCTTTTGGGGAGAAGCCGTATTTGTCGGAAAGCGACTGCATGTTGGCAAGGCCGTTGGCAGTTGCGCCCATAGCAAAACCGATGCCGCCTACCGCAAGCATTACAGAGTCGTAATCCTTGCCGAACATTAAAAAGTATACGCCCCAGGCGAAAGCCACCATTAAAAGCGTCTGAATGATGAGAATAACAATCAGCGGCAGTGCCAGGTTAATAAGCTCGTACAGTTTAAGGCTGTTAATGGCCATGGTTACATAAAGCACCAGCGAAATATCGGCAATGCAGTCCATGCCGACGCCTTCAATTTTGTACGCTTTGCTGAAGTCGCCGATGTTGCGGATAACGGCGGCGATAAGCATACTGCCGATATATACCGGCAGCGTAATAAACTGGCCGAGGTAGGTGCTTAAAATGCTGCCCAGCCCCATGGCGATGGCGACAAAGCCCAGCGCTTTTAAAATTTCCGCAGCCGCCGCCGGTGCGGGAATGAGGTTTTCGCCGGTAACGGTGGTTTCCGTTTCGTCAATTTCTTCCAGCGGAGCGTCCTCTTTGGCGGCTTTAGGGGTTTTGAGCTTATATTTTTTAATCAGCTTTTCGCCGAAAGGGCCGCCGATAATGAGCGCCGTTGCCATACCGAAGGTTGCGGCCGTAATGGCAACTGTTGTTGCGCCGGTAAGGCCGTAGTTCTGTTCAAAAAACGGGCCGAAGGCGGCGCTTGTGCCGAGCCCGCCCATCAGTGCCACGGCGCCGGCAAGGATACCGTAGAATTTATCAATGCCCATCAGGCTGCAAACGCCCATGCCGATGGCGTTCTGCAAAATGCCGAGTATTGTTGAAGTGAACCAGAAGCCTACAAGAAGCAGGCCGCCTTTTTTAACAAGTTTTAAGCTTGCCATCATGCCGATGGTGGTAAAAAAGCACAGCAGCGCTACTTTTTGCAGCGTGTCGTCAAAGGTAAAATCGGCAATGCCGTAAATTTTCAGCAGCGAAAATACCAGCGCAAAAGGCAGGCCGCCTATTACCGGCGCCGGAATGCTGAACCTTTGCAGGGCGGCGCTGTGGCTTTTTATCCACATGCCGATGTAATAGCTGACTATGGCGAGGGCAACCGACTGCACCATATCAAGATGAATGGTTGTAATTTCCATATTATAACCTCCAGTTATTTATTAACAGATGTCTGCATTTTAGTGTGAGCCTTTCAATATCAGACTTGTATATTATAGGCTTTTTTTAATAAATTTACAATACTGTTTTTAATTTGCAAACTAATGTATAATAAACGCCGCTGCGGTAAATTTTCCGCCTGCGGATAATTTTTATAAAAAAACTGCGAAAAAGCAAGATAAGCAAAGTAAAAACCGAAAAATTACTGTTAAAAGAAGGCGCACGGGCTTGACAAAAACAAACTTTGCCGGGGCGTAAACAGATGGAACAAAAACTGTAAAGCACAAAATATTGTTAACATAAAAATTAAATTAACAATATATGGTGGTGTTTTGCTTTACTTTGATATTAAAGTATGGTATTATGGTTAGGAATTATTTTGTAAAAGCGATGACTTTACGTTAAATATTTAAACACGGAAAGAGGGAGGACAATGAAGGTAATCAAGCGCGATGGCTCTACGGTTGACTTTGACCGCAGCAAAATAGTTGTAGCCATCCAGAAAGCCAACAATGCTGTTGATGAAAGTGAACGCATTGCCGAAGACAGAATTGAAAACATTGCACATTATGTAGAAAGCCGCAACCGTATGCGCCTTTTGGTAGAGGATATTCAGGATATGGTAGAGCATCAGCTGATGCAGGAGGGCAAATTCGACCTTGCCAAAGCCTATATCATTTACCGCTATACCCGTGCGCTGGTGCGCAAGGCAAATACTACGGACGAAAGCATTCTGTCTTTAATCCGCAACAGCAACAAAGACGTTATGGAAGAAAACTCCAACAAAAACGCCGTTATGGCTTCCACTCAGCGCGATTTGATTGCCGGCGAGGTTTCCAAAGACTTAACCCGCCGCATTATCCTGCCGGAAGAAATTTCCAAAGCGCATGACGAAGGCGCAATTCATTTCCATGATGCCGATTATTTCATTCAGCCTATTTTTAACTGCTGCCTGATTAATATCGGCGATATGCTGGACAACGGCACGGTTATGAACGGCAAGCTTATTGAAAGCCCCAAGAGCTTTCAGGTTGCCTGCACCGTTATGACGCAGATTATCGCCAGCGTTGCCAGCAGCCAGTACGGCGGCCAGTCGGTGGATATCCGCCATTTGGGCAAATATCTGCGCCGCAGCTACAATAAATTTAAAAAAGCCGTGCTTGACGAAGTGGGCGACAGCCTGCCTGCCGAAACGGTGGAACGCCTTGTGCAGGCGCGCTTAAAGAGCGAACTGCAAAGCGGCGTGCAAACCATTCAGTACCAGATTAATACTTTAATGACCACTAACGGGCAATCGCCGTTTGTAACCATCTTCCTCAACCTGCAGGAGGACGATGAATATTTGAAAGAAAACGCTATGATTGTGGAAGAAATTCTGCGCCAGCGTTTGCAGGGCATTAAAAACGACAAGGGCGTTTATGTAACCCCTGCCTTCCCGAAACTGGTTTATGTTTTGGATGAACACAACTGCTTAAAAGGCGGCAAATACGATTATATTACCAAACTTGCCGTTAAATGCAGCGCCAAACGCCTGTATCCGGATTATATTTCCGCCAAGAAAATGCGCGAAAACTACGAAGGCAATGTGTTTTCGCCGATGGGCTGCCGCAGCTTCCTTGCTCCGTGGAAGGATGAAAACGGCAACTACAAATTTGAAGGCCGCTTCAATCAGGGGGTTGTTTCCATCAACCTGCCGCAGGTGGCAATTATTGCCAAGGGCGACGAGCAGAAGTTCTGGAAGCTTTTGGATGAAAGGCTTGAGCTTTGCTACAAGGCTTTAATGTGCCGCCACAACGCGCTGATGGGCGTTAAGAGCGATGTAAGCCCCGTGCACTGGCAGTACGGCGCCATTGCCCGCCTGAAAAAAGGCGAAACCATTGATAAATACCTTGTTGGCGGTTACAGCAGCATTTCGCTCGGTTATATCGGCGTGTACGAAATGACCAAACTGATGAAGGGCGTAAGCCATACCGATCCCGTGGGCGAAGAATTTGCGCTGCGCGTAATGCGCTACCTGCGCGCCAAATGCGATAAATGGAAACAGCAGACCGGCATCGGCTTTGCCTTGTACGGTACTCCGGCCGAAAGCCTGTGCTACCGTTTTGCCCGCATAGATAAAGAACGCTTCGGCACTATTGACGACGTTACCGATAAAGGCTACTACACCAACTCCTACCACGTTGACGTGCGCGAAAATATCGACGCTTTCAGCAAATTTGCCTTTGAAAGCCAGTTCCAGAAAATTTCCAGCGGCGGCGCCATCAGCTACGTGGAAATTCCGAACATGCGCCACAATACCGAAGCGCTGGAAGATGTAGTGCGCTTTATTTACGATAACATTCAGTACGCAGAGTTCAACACCAAGAGCGACTACTGCCATGTGTGCGGCTTTGACGGCGAAATTATCATCAACGATGATTTGGAATGGGAATGCCCGTGCTGCGGCAACAAAGACCATAACCTGATGAACGTAACCCGCCGTACCTGCGGCTACCTGGGCGAAAACTTCTGGAACGTGGGCAAAACCAAAGAAATTAAATCCCGCGTTCTGCATCTGTAACGGAGGCCTGCCATGAACTACGCGGCAATTAAAACACATGATGTCGCCAACGGGCCGGGCGTGCGCGTATCGCTGTTTGTAAGCGGCTGCACGCATTACTGCAAAGGCTGCTTTAACCAGGAAGCCTGGGATTTTGACTACGGCAAGCCGTTTGACGCAGCGGCGGAAGAAGAAATTTTAAACGCCTTAAAGCCGCCGTATATTAAAGGATTCAGCCTTTTGGGCGGCGAACCGTTTGAACCCGCCAATCAGAAAGCACTGCTGCCCTTTATGCAGCGCCTGCGCAAAATGTACCCCAATAAAACCGTATGGTGCTATACCGGTTACGACCTTGAAAAAGACCTGTTAACCGGCCGCCTGTGCGATTATGAAATTACGCGCGCCCTTTTGGATTGCATTGATATACTGGTGGACGGCGAATTTGTGGAAGCAAAAAAAGACCCCAACCTGCGCTTCCGCGGCAGCAGCAACCAGCGCGTTATCCGCCTTGCGGAAACCTTAAAGGAAGACAAAATAGTTTTGTGGGACGACAACGAAGGCTTGTTTGAACCGGGGAAATAATTGAATAGTTTGTACATAATATTTCGTGTGCTTATATAGTAAAAAAGCAGCAACCGCTGAAAGGTATATTGCCTTTGGCAGTTGCTGCTTTATTTATTTTTAAATTAAGGTTCGTAAATTTTACTCATTATTCAATCGTAAAATTTGCATAGCCTCACTAGCACAATTATTAACTTCGCCTTCGGCTCGTTACTAATTGGCGATTCGGCGGCTAGAAAGTATACGTTGCCTGTACGTTAAAGCTGCCGCCCTGGCGTTCGCCTGCGTAGCCGCGCATATTAAGGTCAAAGCTCCACGGGCTGTCAGGCGTCGGCTGGTAGTTAAAGCCAACTTCCGCCATTACGCTGCTGCCCTGTAAGCTCTGCGTATCTGCCCGCAATCCCTGTGCCGTCATATCAGCGTCGCCGTTAAACTCGTACTCATAAGCCAAGCCATAATAAGTGCTGAACTTATTTTCCTTATTACTTGTAATGCGCGCGCCAACTCTTAATCTGTCACTGGTAATGCTGTCAAAATCAAATTTATCGTCTGCAATGGTAACACTGTCGCCTTCGGTATAGGTATGGAAGAATTTGCCGTATATATCGAGGTCACTGCTGTCACTCAGGCTGATGATTTTACCAACGCCAATGTGTGCGCCGTAGTAAGCACTTTCGGTTTCGTAGCCGTAACTGCCGTTAACATCTCGCATGGCGTTGTCGAGTTCGTTTTTAAGCATACCTGCGCGGAGGCTTCCTTCTGTATAAACGCCGTTTTTATTCTCGTACCTTGCCGTAATGCCGCCGCCGTTATAAACCATACTGCCGTCGCCGCGGAAGAACTCGTTGTTAAATTCGTTAAAAGTGCGGTAATTACCGCTGCCGTTTTCGTAGAAAACTCCCCAGCTTAACTCGCTGCCGTTATCGAACTTATCGGTATTACCGACACCGACAATCGTACTCCAGCCATTAATTTTAATATCGTCCGCAACATCGTATTTACTGCGGTTGCCGTGTACGGCGGCAAAGGTTTTAACGCCGTAGTTATCATCACAGCTTATGGTGTCCAAGCTGTCGCTGATTAAATCCGTGCCCTGGTTTACGAACGCCGCGGAAGCCGCTCGGGTTTGGGCGGCACTTACTGCCTGACTGCTTAATTTTATGCTGTTAACCTTAAATGCTACATTTCCGTTCTTAACACTGGTGCTGCCAAGCCCTTCACGTGCAACGCCTGCGGTAAAGGTATCCGTAACATCACCTATTGAACTAATGTTACCATTAATAAGCGTCATTGATTCGCCAACGTTAATATTGCTTCCGCCTGCAATGTTAATGGTTTTAATTGTGGTATTTTCAAGGTCGCCTGTATTACCTGTTGTAATTTTAAGTACGGGTTTATTTTCATTCCAGTTGATATTTTTAAAAGCAATATCGTTGAAGTTTTGTACAGATTTCGTACTGCCGCTCCAGCCGTCAATGGTAAGGGTATTGCCTGTATCATTTGTTGCCCTATGATTGCATCCAAATAATCTGGCATATGTAATATCGGCAGAACCGCTGATAACGACTTCGTTGTCATAAGCAGTGCCACTATCATGTATATAGCCGCCGTAAACAGAGCCTGCTACAGAACCGCCGCTAATGTTAACAATATTATTATAAACACTACCATCGCCTGCATAGCCTCCGTAAACATCGACTATATTATTTGCCTCACCTATAATGCCGCCGCTGATGTAAACGGTGTTGTCATAAGCTTTACCGTTATCTGACATGCCTCCGTAAACATCACCTGATACAGAGCCGCCGCTGATGTTAACAGTGTTGTTATAAGCTTCGCCTTTGCCAGACCTGCCGCCGTAAACAGCGCCTGCTATATAAGCATTGCCATTGATGGTTACATTGCCGCCGCTGGCATCTTTATCGTAATCTTGGTTGCCGTTGCCAGCGCCGAAAACTTTGCCGTAAATTACGGCATTGCCGTCAATGGTGAAACTGTGACCATTGCCGTAAATATTTTCATAGATTGTTCCGGTACTGATAGTTGTGTTGTCAGATGTAATATTATATGCCAGCATATTATGTGGTACAAATACGTTTACAGTGCTTAACGCCATTACAGCCGCTAAAATTTTATAAGTTGAACTTTTGCGCATAATAAAACCTCCTCCCATTTTTGTTACGGGAGGAGAGTTACGGAGAGAAATTACAGGTACGTAATTCCCGCCCGTGCGAACACTTTTGTTTGTTTTAATTATACCATTGACGGAGATGTTTGTATATAAAACAGATTGATTTGTGTAAAGTATGAGGGTAATTTAAGTGAATGTTTTATTATTTTATTTGGATGCGTCTTTGAATTTAGGTTATTATATTTTAATTTACGGTTTTATTCATATTACTTTTTGTAGGCCAAAAAGTAACCAAAAAGCCTTCGCTCCTCAAAAAACTTAACGGCTCAATATCAAATCAGTTTGCCACTTGCAGCACCTGCGGAACTCGTTTGCTGCGCAAACTCAAACATCCTCGGTTATTGCTGCAAGTGCCTTGTTATTTAAAGTTTCGCCTGTGTTTTGAATGTCGCGGCTTCGCCCAAATTCGTACTTTGGTAAATTTTTAATTAGATAGTATTGTTGCCGTGCTTGTCAAATAATGCAATATTGTACATTATATTTTTGAATATAGTCAGCACATTAAAAGTACAATACAGTACAAAATGCGGCATTGGGTTTTTAGCAATATTTAATAAGAGAAACGGCAAAAATAAGGCTGTTTGAGCGAAGCGAGTTCCGCAATTTTTGCCGTTTTTATACTAAATTATTGCGTAAAAAAGCCGCAGCCGCAAAACTTTCTTGGTTCGTTCTTTGGTTACAAAGAATGAACATGAATAATAAAGTAAATAAAAATTGATAACGTATAATCAAAGACGAAAACAAAATTAAAAGTAATATGAGTAAAAATGTAAATAAAAATATAACAACCTAATTACAAAGCCGTAACGTAAATAAAAAAACCAATACAAATAAAAAACGCCGCTGTTAAGGCGGCGTTTAATCTGTACATCTGTACATCTGCATATTTGCATATCTGCGCAAGCAGGGTTATTTTATTTCCCTTCACCCGTTAAGCGGCGGATTACTTCGTGGTAGGCTTCTTCAACATTGCCCATGTCGCGGCGGAAACGGTCTTTATCCAGCTTTTCGTTGGTGTCCCAGTCCCACAGGCGGCTGGTGTCCGGAGTAATTTCGTCGGCAAGGATGATGTTGCCTTCGCTGTCGATGCCGTACTCGGTTTTAAAGTCAATCAGGCGTACTTTGCGCTGCGCAAGGAAGTCTTTTAATACGGCGTTGATTTTGAGCGCCATTTCGCGGATTTTTGCAATCTGTTCATCGGTTGCAAAACCAAAGGCTTCGCCGTAGTCGGGGCTGATCATCGGGTCGTCAAGTGCATCGCTTTTGTAGTAAAATTCTACCAGCGGGCGTTTAAGCACATAGCCTTCTTCAACGCCCATTTTTTTGGCAAGGCTGCCTGCGGCAATGTTGCGGCATACAACTTCAACCGGAATGATTTTTACTTTTTTGCAAAGCTGTTCGCGGTCGCTGAGCTTTTTAATAAAGTGGTGTTCAACGCCGTTTTTGCCGAGCAGGTCAAAAAAGAAGCTGGTAATGGTGTTGTTCATAATGCCCTTATCAACAATGGTGCCTTTTTTGGCGCCGTTTAAGGCAGTGGCGTCATCTTTATAATAGATAACTACTTCGTTGGGGTCGGCGGTGGCGAAAACTTTTTTGGCTTTGCCTTCGTATAACATTTCAGCCATGTGTTAAAACCTCTTTCTTTTATTAAGTAATGCCCGGCGTTTTTCCGGGCATCCTGGTTAACTTGTGTTTTTGATGTAAATATTTTAGAACTTTTAAAAGTGCTTGTCAATTGTTTTTACAGAAATTTGTCTAATACATATGGCACAAAATCCACTAAATTTTCAGAAAATAAAAACATTTGCCTGAAGGCTTTACAAAATGTGTAAAGGGGGCTATAATTACAGCATAAGCAACAGCGAAGTTGCAGAAGCATTTAAACTTCGCGCGTTGCTTTTTTTATTTTGAGGGGGACTGAAAAATGACGAGTGTTCCGAAACTTTTTGGCAGCGAGGTTTTTAACGAAACTGTTATGAAGGACCGCCTGCCAACCGCTACTTACAAGGCTTTTAAAAATGCGGTTTTAAAAGGCGAGCCTTTGGATTTGCCTATTGCCAATATCATTGCCAACGCTATGAAGGACTGGGCGCTGGAGCATGGCGCAACGCATTTTACGCACTGGTTCCAGCCGATGACGGGCATTACCGCCGAAAAGCACGAAAGCTTCATCACGCCTACGGCGGACGGGCGCGTTATTATGGATTTTTCGGGCAAGGAACTGGTACAGGGCGAGCCTGATGCTTCGAGCTTTCCTTCCGGCGGGCTCCGTGCTACTTTTGAAGCGCGCGGCTACACTGCCTGGGACCCGACAAGCTATGCTTTTATTAAAGACGGCTGCCTGTATATCCCAACAGCGTTTTGCTCTTACACGGGCGATGTGCTTGACAAGAAAACTCCGCTTCTGCGCAGCATGTGCTGTGTAGACCGTGCGGCAAGGCGCATTTTAAAACTGTTTGGCGAAAGTACCGAAAAGGTTATTACAACGGTTGGGCCGGAGCAGGAATACTTTTTGGTAGATAAAGATATGTACGATAAACGCCGCGATTTGAAGTTTGCCGGCCGCACATTGTTCGGCGCAATGCCGCCGAAAGGGCAGGAGCTTGAGGACCATTATTTCGGCATTATCAAACCCCGCGTTAAGGCGTTTATGAAAGAGCTTGACGAAAAACTGTGGGAGCTGGGCGTGCTTGCCAAAACCGAGCATAACGAGGTTGCACCTGCTCAGCACGAGCTGGCGCCGATTTTTGCAGGCACCAATATTGCAACCGACCATAACCAGCTTACCATGGAGCTGATGCAGAGCGTGGCACGCAAGCATAATCTGGTGTGCCTGCTGCACGAAAAACCTTTTGACGGTGTAAACGGCAGCGGCAAGCATAACAACTGGTCGCTGGGCACGGTTGAAGGCGAAAACCTGCTCGACCCTGGGGCAGAGCCGTATAAAAACCACCGTTTCCTGCTGTTTCTGGCAGCCGTTATTAAAGCGGTTGACGAATATCAGGACCTTCTGCGCATAAGCGTTGCCAGCGCAGGCAATGACCACCGCCTGGGCGCCAACGAAGCGCCGCCGGCGATAGTATCAATGTTTTTGGGCACCGAGCTTACCAATGTGCTGAAAGCCGTTGAAGCAGGTGTTGAATATAAACCCGCAGACGAAGGCGAATTGAAGCTGAGCGGCAATGTGCTGCCTGCTTTGAAAAAAGACAATACGGACAGAAACCGTACTTCGCCGTTTGCATTTACAGGCAACAAGTTTGAGTTCCGCATGGTTGGTTCTGCCGCCTCCATTGCCGGGCCGAACGTTATTTTAAACGCCATTGTTGCCGAAGCTCTGGAGGAGTTTGCCGATAAATTAGAAGCAGCGGCCGATTTTGATGCCGCAGTGGTAGAACTCGTCAGAGAAACCGTAATCGCGCATAAACGCATCATCTTCAATGGTGACGGTTATACCGATGCATGGGTTGAAGAGGCCAAATCGAGGGGGCTGCTCAATCTCAAATCCACTCCTGAAGCATTGCCTTACATGGTTAAAGAGAAAAACATCAGCCTGTTTGTAAAACACGGCATCTTTACCGAAGCGGAAATCCGCAGCAGGCTGGAAATTTCGCTTGAAAATTACAGTAAGGCAATCCGCATTGAAGCGCTGGCAATGCTTGATATGCTGTTTAAAGATATTTTGCCCGCCGCAGCACTTTACACTGCCGATTTAACGGCGGCAGCAAAGAGCAAAAAAGAGCTTGGCATTGCAGGCAGCTTCGAAACGGAGCTTGCTTCCAAAATTGCAACGCTCAGCAGCCTGCTTTACACAGATGCAGAAAAATTAAAAGCAGGGCTTGGTGACGTTGTAAAAACATCTGCACAGGCAGAGGCAGATTATTACCATGACGTTATTTTAAAAGACATGGGCGCTTTGCGCGAAGCCGGCGACGAACTGGAAAAACTGATGGGCGGCAAATACCTGCCGTACCCGACTTACAGTGAATTGCTGTTTGGCGTATATTAAAACCGAATTTGAGTTTTGCTGCACAACGGGGTGTATCTTAAAAGGTACACCCCGCTTTTGTTTTAGTTACAGAAAAGAGGGCTAATATGAGGGGATTAATACATGGTTTACTGGCGGCAGGCGTGCTTTTGGGCATTCCGGGCACTGTGCTTGCCGCAGAAGGAGCGCCGGCAGTTGATACCGGCGACACGGCGTGGGTATTGATAAGTGCTGCGCTTGTAATGCTGATGACACCGGGGCTGGCGTTTTTTTACGGCGGCATGGTGCGCAGCAAAAACGTACTGACGACAATTATGCAGAGCTTTTTTATTGTGGCAATGGTAAGCGTACAGTGGGTGCTGTTCGGCTTCAGCCTTGCCTTCGGGCCGGATATTAACGGCGTTATCGGCAGCTTGAGCTGGGCAGGGCTTACCGATATGGCGCTCTTTGCCGCGCCTTACGAAGATTATTCCTCAACGGTGCCGCTGTTTGCCTTTGCGGCATTCCAGTGCATGTTTGCGGTAATTACGGCGGCGCTTATTACCGGCGCCTACGCCGAACGCTTTAAATTTGGCGCGTTTGTGCTGTTTACTTTTTTGTGGACTACGTTTTTGTACGACCCCATGGCGCACTGGGTATGGGGCGTTGGCGGCTGGCTGCGTGATTTGGGCGCGCTCGACTTTGCGGGCGGCACGGTTATCCATATTTTAAGCGGCGTCAGCGGGCTGGTAGCCTGCATTATGCTTGGCAAGCGCAGCGGCAAGGGTGTTGTGCCCATGCTGCCGCACCATTTGCCGATGACGGTGCTGGGCGCAGCGCTTTTGTGGTTTGGCTGGTTCGGCTTTAACGCAGGCAGCGCGCTTGGCGCTAACGGCCTTGCAGCCGGTGCGTTTGTGGTAACGCAGGCAGCGGCGGCAGCGGCAACCTTATCGTGGGTTGGCGCCGAATGGCTTGTAAACGGGCACCCCACCATGCTTGGCGCAGCAAGCGGCTGCATTGCAGGGCTTGTTGCCATTACCCCGGCGGCAGGCTTTGTAACCGTTGTGCCGGCCGTTTTAATCGGGCTTATCGGCGGCGTGCTGTGCTTTGCGGCAGTGGCCATTGTTAAGGCAAAACTCGGGTATGACGACGCACTCGACGCATTCGGCGTACACGGCGTTGGCGGTACATGGGGCGCACTGGCAACCGGGCTTTGGGCAACAAAAACGGCAAACTCCGCCGGTGCGGACGGGCTTTTTTACGGCAACGCGCACCAGCTGTATGTACAGGCGGTAACGGTAGTGGTTGCTATTGTGATGGCCGTTGTTGGCACCTACATAATTTTAAAAATAGTGGGCGCAGTTACAACCCTGCGTGCTGATGCTGCCGAAGAAGAAAGCGGGCTTGACATTGTTGAACACGGCGAACGCGCTTACCGCCAGAGCATTATAAACGGCACGCCGCTTACTAACCTTGCCGTGCAGGAAGCACCGGCCTTTGCCGCCAAACCGGCACCGGCAGGCAAATAATTTACGGAGGCAGTTATGAGACCGATTACCAAAATAGATATTATAACCAGAACCGAAAAACTGGACGAACTGAAAGTTGCTTTTGCTGAAATTGGCGTTACCGGCATGACGGTAAGCCAGGTGTTTGGCTGCGGTTTGCAGAAGGGGCATAAGGAAGTATACCGCGGGCAGGCTTACGATATTAACCTTGTGCCGAAGGTTAAAATAGAAACCGTTGTCTGCGAGGTTCCGGTGGACGAAGTTTTGCGCGTAGCCCAGAAAGTCCTTAAAACCGGTCAGCCTGGCGACGGCAAAATCTTTATTTACCCGCTGGCCAATGCAGTTAAAATCCGCACCGGCGAACAGGGCGAGGCAGCCATTATCGACGACCATAAATGAGCGCCGCTTACTGCCGGGCCGCAGGCGATGGCAATAAGTGTGCCGGCGAAGCTATGCAAATTTCGCGATTGAATAAAGAGCGAAATTTACGGTGCTTAACATCGCCCAATATAAGCGAGCCTTTGGCGAAGCTTAGATTTTTTAATAATAACCAGCATAGACTGATAAACAGTAACGGCGGAGCTTATACAGATATAAAAACACAGCACACCGTTATATAAAAACCCCACAGTCATCACCTTTCATTGCACTGCGTGCCCAAAGCGCCGCAGTGCGCTTTTTTAGCTGAGTCGCCAAATTATAAACGAGCCTCCCATTACAAACCTTTCTGCCAAAAGTTTTATCAAACATCCATGAGTATGTTATAATTAAAAATACTTTTAAAATCATCAGCAGGGAGTTAAGCCATGAACCTTTTATATATCGCCGTTGGGGGCGCGCTTGGCGCAGTGCTGCGTTATCTTGCAGGCAATGCCGCCGTAAAATATTTTAACCCGCAGCTGCCGTACGGCACTTTTATTATTAACATCAGCGGATGCTTTTTAATGGGGCTTTTAATGACCCTGATTGTGGATAAAGGCCTTTTACCGCCGGTATGGCGTTTATTTTTATGTGTAGGCGTGCTGGGTGGGTTTACTACGTTTTCATCCTTCGGGTACGAGGTATATACGCTTTTTGCGGAAGGCAACCTTGTCTGCGCTTTGTTATACGCCGCGTTAAGCTGCCTTTTGGGCGTGGTTGCGGCGGCTCTCGGTGTTTTGGCAGTAAAAATTTTAATATAGCTTTTGCATGTTTAAAGAGGGCATTGCTGCTCTCTTTTTTATTTTGTGCATGAAGGGGTGGAGTTTACTGCTTGCGGCACTATCTCAGT
>OLIU01000808.1_pt1 | contig 13879 bp, 10 predicted proteins | sample 1603321 | NCBI WGS metagenome assembly OLIU01 (sample SAMN03922508, study PRJEB24848) | human gut metagenome | isolation source: stool sample | host: Homo sapiens | place: Germany | collected 2011-11 | reverse complement strand
GTGTATAAGAGACAGGATATCGGTCGCCTCCGCCTCAATGCCGAACACATCCTTGGCATCCTCCTCGTTGGAAATGCATACGTCCACGTACTGACACAGATCAGTCATGGCCTCCCGTGCCTGCTGACGGCTCCACAGCTTGCCGCGGTAGTTGAGATCACAGCTAATCCTGACCCCGTGTGCCTTCGCCGCCTTGCAGGCGTCACGGCAGGCATTCACCATGTTGGGGCCGAGCGCAGGCGTGATGCCGGCAAAGAGGAACCAGTCCGCGCCTTTAAAAATCACATCCCAGTCGAAGTCGGAGGGAGTGGACTCCTGAATGGCAGAATGCGCCCGGTCATAAATGCAAACGGAACCGCGCTGAGACGCGCCTTTCTCATTATAGTAGATACCGATACGGTCGCCTCCACGCACGATCATAGAGGTATCCACGCCGTAGCGGCGCAGAGAGTTGACCGCAGCCTGTCCGATGGCATGCGCGGGCAGTTTGGTGACGTAGACGGCGTCAAGGCCGTAGTTAGCCAGCGAAACAGCTACGTTAGCTTCCCCGCCACCGAAAGAAAACTCCAAGTGGTCGGCCTGAACAAAGCGCTCGTAATTGTATGGCTGGAGACGAACCATTCAACCGCGCAATATCCGACCGCCATACAGCTTTCCACCTTGATAAAAAGGGGGCCTGAGGAAATCTTCCTCAGGCCCCAAAACAGGCGCTTACAGCTTATCCTCACGCATAAAATGAGCATTGGTCCCATCAATGGAGAAGAACTCATCTGCTGCACGCCGACCGATGTCATCTGGGTACTTAGATATCTCATTTAAGTACTCTTTTTCATCTACATTGGTAAACGCGCCGTCTCGCATTATGACCTTGCCGTCCACTGCAACCAGCGAAACCTCGGATCCCCTGGCACTGTAAACCAGATTAGGTACCATGTTGCGCATTGGGTAGGTGTACACCGGCAACATGGAGGGACAACTGAGATCGATAGCAATATAGTCCGCGCATTTTCCAGGCTCAAGAGAGCCTACGGTATCGCCCAAGCCAATCGCTTGGGCACCCTCAATGGTGGCCATACGCAGGGCTTTCCAGGCGGGCATAACTTCCGGATTCTGATACTTGATCTTGTTGAAGAGGCAAACATTTTTCATCTCATTGATGATGTTATGGCAGTTGTTGCCCGGAGCCTGATCGGAACCCAAGGCCACCACACCGCCCGCCTGCTGGAAAACAACACTTGGGCAGACAATGCCATCAATGATGCCGATCGAACCCGGATTAACGATCATTGAGGCACCTCGTTTGGCAATAAGGGCAGCTTCCTCATCTGTACAGTCAGTAAGATGGACTGCAATAAGAGATTCATCCAGATAGCCCAACTCATCCAGAAAAGCTGTAGGACGCTTGCCATAGCGCTGGACGATCTGATAGGTCTCTCGATCTCCTTGCTGCACATGCATATGGATTTTGGTACCCCGCTCCTTGACCGCCTTTTGGATACGCAACAGCATCTCCGGGCTGACAAAGTCAGCGCCCTGCGGGCCAAACAGGATCTTAATCCGTCCCCCTGCCTTGTTGTTCCATTTATTATACAGATCAATGTTTCGATTCAGGCTCTCCTCTCCCATGGCATCATCAAACTCATAGAGTTCGCCCGGTTGATAAACCCGTCGTTTAGCCGCTCGAATCGTCTGTGCAATATTCCCTCGGGCGCCCACCTTATCGATGAAAGCACACACATTTTCCATTTTGGATTCATAGTCGCCCAGTGTGGTAGTGCCTGCCCGGACGGCCTCCAGAATGGCCACTCGGCTGCCCACATCCCGTTCCTCGTCATTAACCGCGTTGTCAAAGGGCTGGAGGCCGAACATCATCCAACTGTTGGTGTCTTGGGCCAATCCGCGCATAATATTGCATGCAGTATGCATATGGCCGTCGATAAAACCAGGCAGCACCATATGATGATCCAAGGTGATCATTTCCTCAGCTGTATATTCCGCTAAAATCTCAGGCCGGTTGCCCACCTTCAAGATTTTGCCTCCGTCTACAGCCATAGCGGCATCACTATGATAGCCTACGCCGGCACCCTCCATCGTATAGAAATGCGGGGCCACCACAATGGTATCAATCTTTTTCATAAATGTCTCCTATTCCAACGGCAAAGCAGTTAGTGTACCTTCTCAGGGTAACGCCGTTTGGTAAGCTGAGTCAGAGTAATCAGGCTCACTGTCAGAATAGCAGCAGTAACCGCAATACTCAAGACATACTGTCCGGTCAGTCCGCCAAAAAGGAATCCCACGAAAGCCGAAATACCAACCGTAATTCCGTAGGGGATCTGCGTCATAACATGGACGATATGGTTGCAGGAAGCACCGGTAGAAGAGAGCACAGTCGTATCGGAGATAGGGGAGCACTGGTCGCCGAACAGGCCACCGCCAATCACGGCGCCAACAACAAACGGAATGGAAATATCAAAGGCGACGGCCATCGGGAAAGCAATGGGCATCATAATAGACCACACGCCCCAAGAGGAACCGGTCGAAAACGAAATGAGTGCGCCAAACAGGAATACCAAAGCCGGAACCATGCCGGGAGTCAGGTAATGCTCCACAATATGGATCAGGAACTCGCTGGTCCCCATACCCTTGACGATAGAGCCCAAGGACCATGCGCACACCAGAATAAAGGGAACCGAGATCAGTTCGGCCATACCGTTGACAAAGGTATCGAACGCCTTGGTCACGCTGAAGAGCTTGGTGCTTACACCCATGATGCCCGCACCCAGCGCGCCACCCATAAAGGCGATGCAAATAGCAAGTGTAATGTTGGCATTGCGGAAGCATCCCACCAACCCGTTGTTAACCAGATCGCCGGACCAGAAAATGGTGGCAAAGAGAGAACCAAACAGGCAAACAATAGGGATAATAAAGTTCCACATAGTAAGCTTATAATCTGCGGGCAGTTCATTCTTCACCTCTGGAACCAAGGGCTGAACCCCGTCGTCCAGCAGCTTTCCGGTCTCTCTGGCCCGCTTTTCTTCCTTGTACATAGGGCCAAAGTTCAAGCCGAAAGCAGCAACGATCAAAACAGAAATCATGGCAAATACGCCATACAGATTGAACGGAAGCATATTCAACCAGATGCCCCATTCGTTGCCCTCAACGCCGCTTGCCAACAGCTCTGCGGCAATCAGTCCCGTGATAAAGGGACCATAGCTGCTAATGGGAGAAAGCGCAGCTAAATTGCATCCCATGGAATCCAAGATATAAGCCAATTTTGCTCGAGAGATGCGCACCATGTCAGTAACGGGCCGCATGATAGTACCAAGCATGAGGCAGGGCTCCGTATAGCTGAAAATGAAGGCGCTTAGGCAAGTAACGATCTGCCCCTTCTTGGCAGTATTGATAACCTTTGTCACCCTGGTAGCAAAGGCCTCTGCAGCACCAGTGGTACGGAGCATGGCGATCATACCGCCGGAGAGTGTAACCAAAATGATCAAAGATGCATTTCCGCTGAGAGAGGGGATCATATAGTCCGAGATAATTTTGACAAAACCAACCAAAGGGTTAAAGCCGTTCATCATTGTGGACCCCAACCAAACCGCGATGAATAAAGAGAAAATCGTCTGTTTGGTCCACAGGGCCAATCCGATTGCCACGATGGGGGGAATGAGACACAACACTCCATATGTAGTATCCATATAACAAGCCTCCTGTTATAAATTATCTGTGGTTTTTTTCATGGAATCTCTGCTTCCGCAACTACAGGCCCTATCCGAATCTGCAAATCACACCTCCTCACTTTCTCGGTCCAGGGATGCGCAAAACGTAAGTCTTGCAAAATCAAGACACGGCATATCAGCTTTGAACGAGACTGATCATACGATATACCGTATATTTTCATGAACAGACCAAACGTTTTGCTCACTCCGGTTTCCAGCCTCCCACCGCTCCCAACATCTTCGGTTTTGGCAGCGCGAGTAACTACGGATCACACTTGGTTAATTTCGGTTTTCGTAACCGGATGCGTACATATTTGCAGGGATGAATTTTCCCTGGCCGTAGCGGCCCACAAACTTGGCGTTCTCCACCACAACCTGGCCTCGCAGCAGAACCGTCTCCACCCGACCAGACTGACGACGGCCCTCATAGAGGTTGTAGTCCACGCCGTTAGGATTATCTGCCAGATGAACTGTCCCCTCATAATTGGGATCGAAAATGACAACATCTGCGTCAGAACCTACCGCCAGCGTTCCCTTTCTCGGATAGATACCGTTGATTTTTGCCGGCTGAGTGGCAATAACATCTACAAATTTCTGGCGGGTCAGCTTTCCCGTGCATACACCTTCGGTCCACACCATATGCAGTCGATCGCCGGCGCCGGGGGAACCGTTTGGAATCTGAGTAAAATCATTCCTGCCGGCCTGCTTGAGCTCTGCCACATCTATACCGCAGTGGTCGGATGAGACCGCCGTCAGCAGTCCGTCGGATAATGCCTGCCAAAGAGCCTCGCAGTCCTCACGATCCCGCAAAGCGGGGGAGCAAACGAACTTAGCCGCTTCATTGAAATCCGGATTATCCAGAACTTCCTTAGTGGTGGTCAGATAGTGAGTGCAAGTCTCGCCGGAAACCCGCTGGCCAGTTCCCTTGGCCTTTTGTAATTCGGCAATGGCTTCCCGACAGGTCATATGAGCAATATAAAGAGGCGTATCGGTCTGACCAGCCAGATAAATAGCCCGGCGCACCGCCTCCGCCTCAGTAAAAGGCGGACGGGAAACATAATGGTAATGCGGCGTCAGTTGGCCCTTCTTTACACACTCGCTGCGGAGGAAATTCAGGATCTCTCCATTCTCTGCGTGCACAAATACCGTAGCGCCAACCTGTCGGCTCTTCTCCAGAATACGGAAGAAAGTACCGTCATCTACATGAAGCGGAGAGCCGTTGTAGGCCATAAAAATCTTGATGCTGGAAATGCCTCTCCGAGGAAATTCTTCGATCTCATCAAAGATACTGTCCATAATATATGTCACCATGGAATGCAGTGCAAAATCCACACAAGACTTATCCTTCGCCCGCACATTGATTCGATAATCAATGGAATCCAGCAGTCCACGATCCGGATCCTGCGGAGCAAAGTCCACAATGGTGGTCGTGCCGCCTACAATAGCAGAGTCGGTCGTCTCATATCCGGCGGTGTCACGGTTGCCGACATTGCACAGGGCGGAAAAGTGGGTGTGCTGGTCTACGCCTCCCGGAAACACATATTTACCTTTGGCGTCTATCACAAGATCTGCAGCTTCGTCCAAATGTGTCCCCATTGCGCGGATCACATCGCCCTCCACCAGGATATCCCCCACATACTCTTGTTCTGCGGTTACGATTGTGCCTCCTTTAATCAAGGTACGCATACTGTCATCTCCTAAAATATCAATTCTTGTTTGGTAAACATGGGAAAGCCTACGATATTCTTCTGCTCTGGGAAGCCCCAAGTAGACACCTTGCTGGTACGCAGCCCCATATCTACCATGGCTTCCGCAAATTTAACTGCTGGCATTACCCCATCCAACACGGGAACGCCCAGCTGGGCGGACAGGTCCTCAACAAAGTCCACGAAACCAGCGCACCCCAGCAAAATACATTCGGCGCCGTCCTGCTGCACGGCTAACTTTCCCTGATAGGCTAACGCTTCCAATCCCTTCTTGGGGTCCCTGCCAAATTCCAGCACGCTCAAACCTGTGGATCGGATAGAACGGCAAAACTTTTCCGCTCCATAGTTGGACACCACATCCTCTGTGACCTTGCGGGACCGATCCAACACCGATACGATAGAAAAGTACGGCGCTATAAATTTGGCAGCAGCAATGGCCGACTCACAGATACCCAGCACAGGCTTGGAGGTGACCTCTCTGGCTGCCTGAAGCCCAGGGTCACCAAAGCAGGCGATGATAAATGCATCGGCGCCTTCCTCTCGGTCTCCCCGGATCACTTCTTTCAGGACCCCCGGAACAGCCAAATACTCATCCACATAACATTCGATGCTGTCCGGCCCGGATGCCGGAGTAACCGCCCAAACCTGAGTGTCGCTGCGTGCCACTCGACGTGCTAAATTTTCTATACTTTCAGTCATGGATTGCGTCGTATTGGGATTGATGATTTTGATCTTCACAATTTTCCCTCCTCTTGGTCCAAAGCCTGAACCATCTCCATCAGCAGCTCAGCTCCCTGGTACAAGTCCTCAGGAGCGCTGTATTCTCGGATAGAGTGGCTAATCCCGTCTTTGCTGGGAATGAACAGAAGCATAGAGGGGACCGCTTTTCCCCAATTCATCAGATCGTGTCCTGCACCGCTGAACATTCTGCGAAAACGGATACCGCGGTTGCGGCACAGTGTCTCGCTCAGCTTTATCAGCTTAGAACTGCACTGGGTAGGCGACTGGCGAATATATTCTTCGCCTACCAGCTCCGGGTGCTCTTTCAGCACGGAGTCAATGACCTGATCCATGGGCTCCATCGTTGGGTTGCGCAGTTCCACAATAAACTCCACCTTGCCCGGAATCACATTGACCGCTCCTGGGAACACCTGAAGGGTTCCTACAGTGCAGACCATATCCGGCGAAGCGGCCTCAGTCCGTTCCATAAGCTGGGTAATGATCCGGCAGGCTTTCACCAGCGCGTCATCCCGCAGATGCATGGGTGTGCTGCCTGCATGATTGGCACAGCCGGAAACCGTCATGCGATAGCGCACGATGCCCACAATACCATCAACCACGCCTATTTGCATTCTTTCAGCTTCTAATACCCCGCCCTGCTCAATATGTAACTCCAAGTAACACTGATATTGGGTCAGATCTCTTCGGCAGGCGCCGACCTGCTCCATTGTAAGTCCGTGGAGGGCCAGATTTGGCCGCATAGCTTCATCGATCTCTCCGCCGGTAAATGCCTTACTTCCAAAAGTTCCGCCAATGACATTGCCTTCCTCCTCGGTAAATGCAATCACCTGGATGGGATGCCGATTTTGATATCCCAACTCCTTAAGGCGCTGCACACACTCGATTCCGGACAACACACCATAGGTTCCGTCGTAAATCCCGCCCCCCGGCACCGTATCGATGTGGGATCCAATGCAAATGATCTCTCCCTGACCAGGAAGCGTACCGATCAGATTCCCTACAGGATCGACGGATGTCTGAAGTCCTGCCTGTTCCATGCACTGTTGAACATAGATTCGTCCTTCGTCATAGGCAGGGGTATACGGCAATCGTGTGGTTCCTTCTTTCGGCACAAAACCGATTCGCCCAAGTTGGGTCAAATGATCATATAAGCGGGTGCCGTTGATCATACTCATGCGGGGTCCCCCTCAGTCTCATGGGATCTGACAAACTCCTCCAGCTCCTGCAGCCCCTGCTCCAGGCACTGCATGGATGTCGCATAGGACAGACGGATATATCCCTCGCCAAATTCGCCAAAGGCCGTACCGGGTACCACTACCACCTGCCGTTCTTCCAGCAGTTTCATGGCAAATTCTTCACAAGGCATACCCAGTTGACTGATGTCAATAAATGCGTAGAAAGTCCCAGCCGGAGCATGGCAGGACAAACCAGGGATCTCGGATATCCGCTTCATCACATAGTCACGGCGCAGGCGGTACTGCTCCACCATATACTTCAAGTGGTCTTGTGGACCTTCCAAAGCTTCAATAGCCGCGACCTGGCAGGGAGTGGCCGCACAAGCACTGACATTTTCCTGCAGCTTGACCATATTCCGGATCACATTTTCCGGTCCGGCAGCATAACCGATACGCCAACCGGTCATCGCATAGGTTTTGGAAAGGCTATCAATAACCAGGGTCCGTTCTTTCATTCCGGGCAGAGCAGCAAAGCTTGTATAAGTCCTTCCATCAAAGAGGATGTGCTTATACACCTCATCAGCCAAGATCACCAAGTCCTGCTTCTGGGCCAATTCGGCCAGTTGGAGCAGCGTTTCAGTGCTGGCTACAGCTCCTGTGGGGTTGCATGGGCTGTTTAGAATAATGGCCTTTGTCTTATCGGTAACAGCTTCGGCAATAGCGGATACATCCAAATCAAATCCCCGTTGTGCGTTGGTTTTCACCGACACCGGCACGCCGCCGCACATCCGGATCTGTTGGACATAATTAGTCCAGCAGGGTTCGTTGACGATAACCTCATCCCCAGGATTCAGCAGCACTTTCAGCGCCAAAAACAAGGCTCCCATGGCTCCAGGCGTCACCACAATTTGGCTTGCAGGATCGTAAGAGAGTCCCTCTGTGCGATGGAGATACTCTGCAATTGCCTGGCGCAGAGCCAGCAGCCCTGCATTTTCTGAATACTTGGTCTTTCCTTCCCGAATGGCCCTGCACCCAGCCTCCACTACGTTCGGCGAGGCAGTAAAATCCGGCTCTCCCAGTGTAAAACTAATTACATGATCGTACTCCAGCGCCTTATTGAACATTTTTCGAATCTTGGAGGGTTGGATCTGCTGAGTGTTATCTGAAATTTGAATCATATAGGTAACTCCTTTCTACTCCGATTCTTCCGTTCCCTTAATTTGAGAACAGTCATCAATATTCCAAATGCCAAGGAAAGCACCGCTGCAAATACGATACGATATTCTTGCGGAAGAAGAAATCCCACGGTATTGACTGGGATCCAAAAGAGAGGAATCGTTTTAAACAGAGTAAAATCGATCAATTCTCCCCAATCTACAGAGTCCACCGCTTGGCGTGGAGTGATATGCTGCCCCGCCAAAAAGCGGATTTCAGCATAATTTCCACATACTCGCATCAGAGCGGAATGAATAGGAGCAAAAAACAGATTATTGGTAACGCTGGTAAAAAAGGCCTGTGCCAGAGCATTTCCATATCCCGGAAGAAGACCTGCTGCCATGGCTTGCCGGGTACCTTGGCTGAACACGGTAAAGGCCAGCGTGACAAGGACGCCTCCTATTCCCCAACTCAGGCTTTTGAACCAAGTTGCCCGGTTGATCTGCCAAGTTCCCTCCAACAGACGTCCGGAGAGCAACTCACCCGCCGTAGCATAGACAGCGAATTGCGCAAAACCTGCCAGATAAGGATACGCTGTATTGACCTTGGCAAAGCCTCCTGTGACGCAAAAGAGTACCGTGAACACAGCCAACAACCCATAAGCAGCTGCCCACCAAATATCGCTTCGTTTCATATGCATCCCCTAACTTTTGTACCCCAAATATAGCAAAATGGAACCGGCGTTAAAATTCAGCGCCAGTTCCATTTTATGTAGTCTGTATATTATTTGGACAAGCCTTCTGTGTCCCGATGTAAGACCAACGAATCTTTATATACTACCAAAGGATAATGCAGTTTAGCCAATACAGGCGGTACATTTTTCCCGAGTTTTATTTATAGCGCATCAAAATCGATCTTGTTGGTTGATACAGGAAGACTCTGGATCATCTGTACCCGGTTACGCACATTCATTTTGGTATATATGCTGTGGAAATGTTTTTTTACCGTATGGATACTGATATTCATTTTTTGAGCGATATCTTCATTGGACAGCCCGTGTACGGCCAAATCTAACATTTCCCCTTCTCGACTGGTCAAGCCGTACTGGCTGCACAACTTTTCATGATATCCTTTTGCGTAAAAATAGCGGGTGTCTCCCTTTTTTGCTTCATATACTAAACGGTATGCAAAGTGCTTGTGCAACTGCTCCAATACAAACATATCCCGTTCGCTAAACGGAGGCTTATCAGCTTGCCGGTACAATTTCAATAAGCCGACCGGTTCTTCTCGAAAGGAGATGGAAAGGCCGACGGAATATGCCAAGTGATTGGGCAGATAGAAGTTCCGGTAGATTCCGCTGCTATTCACCTGTTCATCCGAAGATGCCATAGATTCCCGAAAAGCACCGCCTTTACAGGTATACAGCGCCCAGCGAAAAGCATCTGAATTCAGGCTTTCCTGCATCCAGACATCGACAGCCTGCTGAGGCAGATGAAAAGCCGCTGGGGCCTGAAACTGATAGGATCCATTTTCCGCAGTAGAGATTCGGGCAAAAATTGCGCTATCATACGAAATCAAAAAAGGAAGCCATCGGTTGAGAATTTCATGCTGCATTTCCTCTACTGTATAGATAAATGAAATATTGTATGCGATCTCATTGAGGCGTATCCATTCGTTTTCATTTAAAAATGCCATATCAATATCTCCCTTAACATTTGTATCCAGCCATAAGCAAAGCTCAAAAAGATAACAGTATCAATGAATTCCGACCACAATCGCAATGAAAGCGTTCCCATCGTAGAAAGCATTCTACTCGGTCACGGGTGTAGATGCTCGAAATGCAGATGTGCCACATTATCTCTGACATAACATTCTCCCCACCCTTTCTTTGTCCGATCAGGTCTTGGCGTTCACATAAATACACCCGATCCTATCGATGAGCTTCTCGCGTTATGCTGCCATTATTATATCAGGCAGAAGGCTGAAAAGCAATTCCAAACAGAAAGCTAAAAAGCAAAGTAATAGGGCTGCATCTCCACGATCACGATGTCGGGACATTAAAAATCTCAATTTTGAAACCATTCTTGACAGCAGGCATTTTCTTCACCTTTTCAGAGACGAACGAAGCATAAACTTCCGTACGCAATCTACCTCTGCGCGGGCGGTATCATCGCGTTTTCGCCGCTGCTCATCCGCCTGCTTGCAGCGGAGAACTATCGTGTGATTGTATCCATACCGCCGATAAGATTTCAAATTTCATATTGCTGAATGCTCCTTGTATCTCTTTTACTATGTCCTTTGCAGTTGTGAAATAGATGTTTTTTACAAGTGTAGGGTCATCATACAACTGCCTTCTTACTAGTGTAGCTGCGATTCCAGAAGTGGCGAAGCCATATATCTGATTGTCTATTATGTGTTGCCTTCTCTTCTGTTCTTCTGGAAATGCCTGTTATGGCTTGGAACCTGTCAAGTAAATCTTCCATAGGAACACCATCCTCAAAATCTTATTTTCTTCTGAATATCAGTAAGCTTGGTTTTAAGACAGCAGGCAAAGGAAAGAGGATACCCTAAAAATAGGTATCCTCTCAGAAATTAGGTATCTGGGGCACGCTTTTGGTGAAATCGACGGAGTTTTTACCATCAACACAAAAGGTAAAAGGGACGCCGCGCTTTCCTCATTGACAATTCGACGGGGAATGCTATAATCTGCTATGTCTGAAAAAATGTAAAATTGTATCGCAGAGGTGCCGCCGCGAGGCGGAGAATAGAGAATCCGGTGCGAATCCGGAACGATGCAGTCACTGTGTACGGGAACGGCCTGCGTAGCCACTGGGAAACTGGGAAGGGCAGCGCCGCGATGAACGAAGTCAGGAGACCTGCCTCTGCGGGAAATCTCAAGCCCGCTGCACACAGGCTGATATTTCTGCGAGTTTACCCGCGGCGCGATTTTTTCGCGGCGCGGTGTTGCTGGTTGGAATCGTGAGAGCGGCTGTGGGTCACCATGGCCGCTTTTATATTTCTTTCAGAACGTTTTTTGAAGAAGAAGGTAAAGAGAAACATGAAAAAAGCACTTGCAATTCTGCTCACAGCCGTAATGCTGCTGGGCGTGCTGACCGCCTGCGGCAGCAAGAAGGACGACGCTGCCGACGACACGCAGAACACGGAGGACGCCGACAAGGCCGCGGCCGACAATGTCGCCGCGCTCATTGACGCGATCTATGTTCAGGAGCGCACCGATGAGACCGACGCGCAGTGCGAGGCTGCCAAGGCTGCCTGGGACGCGCTGACCGACGAGCAGAAGTCCATGGTCGAGGGTGAGGAAGCGAGCCCCGAGTATTTCGGCCTTGACACGGGCGATGCGTCCAAGGACGATCCCCGCAACCAGGATGACATCGGCGAGAACGAGCTTCTGGTCGTTTCCTTCGGCACGTCCTACAACGACAGCCGCGTGAAGGACATCAAGAACATTGAGGACGCCCTGCAGGAGGCCTATCCTGACTGGTCCGTCCGCCGCGCTTTCACGGCTCAGATCATTATCAACCACATTCAGGCCCGCGACGGCGAGAAGATCGACAACATGACCCAGGCGCTCGACCGCGCTGTGGCCAACGGCGTCAAGAACCTCGTCGTGCAGCCGACGCACCTGATGCACGGCGCGGAGTATGACGAAATGTGTGCTACCATCGACGAGTATCGCGATCAGTTCGAGTCCGTCTCCATCGCGGAGCCCCTGCTCGGCGAGGTCGGCAGCGACGCGACCGTCATCAACGCCGACAAGGAAGTTGTCGCCAAGGCCATCACCGCCGCCGCGGTCGAGGCAAGCGGCTTTGACTCTCTCGAGGCTGCCAAGGAAGCTGGCGCCGCGTTCGTCTTCATGGGCCACGGCACCGCACACGTGGCCAAGGTCAGCTACAGCCAGATGAGCGCCCAGATGCAGAACCTTGGCTATGAGAACGTCTTCATCGGCACGGTCGAGGGCGAGCCGGAGGAGACCTCCTGCGAGTCCGTCATCGAGGCCGTCAAGGCCGCGGGCTACACCAACGTCATCCTGCGCCCGCTGATGGTCGTTGCGGGTGACCACGCCAACAACGACATGGCCGGCAGCGACGACGATTCCTGGAAGACTATGTTCGAGGCTGCCGACTTCACCGTCGACTGCCAGATCGCGGGTCTCGGCGAGATTGCCGACATCCAGGCGCTGTACATCGCCCACACCCAGGCCGCCATTGACGCCCTGAACGCATAAAAAGGATCAAAAAGGGGCTTCGAAGCGATTGTGCACCGCTTCGGAGCCTTTTCCAGATGGAGGTACTTCCCAATGAAAAGAACACTGACACTGATACTGACCGTGCTGATGCTCTGCACGCTGCTTTTCGGCTGCGGGCAGAAGAGCGGGGACGGCGATCCGCAGGACACGAACACCGAGCCCGCGCTTGCCGACGGCGTTTACACCGCGGATTTCAGCACCGACAGCAGCATGTTCCACGTGAACGAGGCATGCAAGGGCAAGGGCACGCTGACGGTTGAAAACGGTCAGATGACGATCCACATCAGCCTGCCGTCCAAGAGCATTCTGAACCTCTTCTGCGGCACGGCGGAGGACGCGCGGAAGGACGGCGCGGCGCTCTTGCAGCCCACGACCGACACCGTCACCTATTCCGACGGCCTGAGCGAGGAGGTCAATGGCTTTGATATCCCCGTGCCCGCGCTGGACGAGGAGTTCGACGTCGCCATCATCGGCACGAAGGGCAAGTGGTACGACCACAAGGTCTCCGTGACGAACGCCGTTTTGAAGGAAGACGACGCTGCCGCGCCTGCCGAGACGCTGGCCGACGGCACCTACACGATCGCCGTGACGCTTGAGGGCGGCAGCGGCAAGGCGAGCATCCAGTCACCCTGTACGCTGACGGTCGCGGACGGCAAAATGACCGCCACCATCGTCTGGAGCAGCAGCCACTATGACTATATGCTCGTGGACGGCGAGCGCTGCGACGTGCTCTCGACCGAAAACGGCTCGACGTTTGAGATCCCCGTCGCCGCGCTGGATACGCCGCTTGCCGTGGTCGGCGATACCACCGCCATGAGCACGCCGCACGAGATCGACTACACGCTGACGTTCGACGCCTCGAGTGCCGAGGTGAACAGATGAGACGCCTGCCGCGCGCGCTTCTCACGCTGTTGGCCGTGCTGACGCTCTGCGCCTGCGGGGACAAAGCGCAGGACGGTTCGAACGGCGAAGACGCGGCGGTCGCGTGGGATGCTCTGTCGTTTGATAAGACCATGCCGCTTGACTACGCCGCGCAGTTTTCCGTTTCCTACGCGGGTGACGAGTACAAGTGCTGTCTCTTATACACATCTGACGCTGCCGACGAAGGCTTAGGTG
>OLIU01000795.1_pt1 | contig 14039 bp, 10 predicted proteins | sample 1603321 | NCBI WGS metagenome assembly OLIU01 (sample SAMN03922508, study PRJEB24848) | human gut metagenome | isolation source: stool sample | host: Homo sapiens | place: Germany | collected 2011-11 | reverse complement strand
CATCGGCCGCGGCCAGCGTGAGCTGATCATCGGCGACCGCCAGACCGGCAAGACCACCATCGCGTCCGATACCATCATCAACCAGAAGGGCAAGGACGTCATCTGCATCTACGTCGCCATCGGCCAGAAGCGCTCTACCGTGGCAAACCTCGTGCAGAGCCTCACCGAGGCCGGTGCCATGAGCTACACCATCGTGGTGTCGGCAACGGCATCCGAGCTGTCGCCCCTGCAGTATATCGCTCCCTACTCCGGCTGCGCCATGGGCGAATACTTCATGCACAAGGGCAAGCACGTCCTTATCATCTACGACGACCTGTCCAAGCACGCTGTCGCTTACCGCGCCCTGTCGCTGCTGATCCGCCGTCCTCCGGGACGTGAGGCTTACCCCGGCGACGTCTTCTATCTGCACTCCCGTCTGCTGGAACGCGCGGCCAAGCTCTCCGACGAGCTGGGCGGCGGCAGCCTGACGGCACTGCCCATCATCGAGACGCAGGCGGGCGATGTGTCCGCCTACATCCCCACGAACGTCATCTCCATCACCGACGGTCAGATCTTCCTTGAGACGGAGCTGTTCCACTCGGGCGTCATGCCGGCCGTCAACCCCGGCATCTCGGTCTCCCGTGTCGGTGGCAACGCCCAGATCAAGGCCATGAAGAAGGTCGCCGGCACTTTGAAGCTGATCTATTCTCAGTACCGTGAGCTGCAGTCCTTTGCACAGTTCGGCTCCGACCTGGACGCCGACACCAAGGCCCGTCTGGCACAGGGCGAGCGCATCGTTGAGGTGCTCAAGCAGAACCGCTCCGCTCCCGTTGCGGTCGAAAAGCAGGTGGCTATCCTCTACGCAACCATCCACGACTACCTCGTGAACATCAAGGTGCCTGCCGTGGCCGAGTACGAGAAGGGCCTGTACGAGTATCTCGATACCGACGCAGCCGGTGCCTCCGTGATGGAGACCATCCGCACCACCGGCAAGCTGGAAAAGGACGCCGAGGAAGCTCTGAAGGGTGTGCTGTCCGCTTACACCGAGAACTTTATCAAGGCACACTGACAGGAAGGAGGCGTAACGCATGGCAGGTTCCATGAAGGACATCAAGCTGCGCATCAAAAGCGTAGAGAGTACCATGCAGATCACCAAGGCTATGGAGCTGGTGGCTTCCTCCAAAATGCGCCGTGCCAAGGAGCGGGTGGAGCACAGCCGCCCCTACTTTGAGACGCTGTACGAATCGCTGACCAAGATAGCGGCGGCAGACCCCCGCGCCCGCAATCCCTATCTGCGCCGGGACGACATCAAGCGGACCCTGCTGGTGGTCATCGCGGGCGACCGCGGCCTGGCCGGCGGCTATAACGCCAATGTGTTCAAGCAGGCCGACGCCGCCGAAGGCCCCGTCACCGTGCTGCCCATCGGCAAGCGCTCCGCAGAGTATTTCGCCCACCACGGGGCCGGCCTCTTTACCCCCGAGGTGCTGATGGCGGCGGATGTGTCGGTGAGCGAGTGCTTCACCCTGTCCCACCAGATAACGGAAGGCTTCCTCAAGGGCGAGTACGACGCGGTGAAGCTCTGCTACACCCGTTTTGACTCCATGATGACCCAGACGGCCACCACCCTCGAGGTGCTGCCCCTGACCATCGAGCCCACCGAGGCCCAGAAGGCCGAGGCCCGTCGGAGTCAGATCCTGTACAAACCCAGTTGCGAGGAAGTGTTCGGCGCTATCATCCCCGAGTATGTGGCTGGTGTCCTCTACGGCGCCGTGTGCGAGAGCGTGGCCAGTGAGCTGGCCGCCCGCCGCACCGCCATGGATGCCGCCACCAAGAACGCCGGCGAGATGATAGAGCATCTGAATCTGTATTACAACCGCGCCCGTCAGGCCGCCATCACGCAGGAGATCACCGAGATCGTGGCTGGTGCGGAAAATTAAAAAATGAACCAACCTCTCAGTCTCGCTATCGCTCGACAGCTCCCCTGGTAGGGGTGCCTCTGGCGAAGAGATGAAGCTTTGCGGAATGCCAAGGCCTCCCCTCGGTAGGGGAGGTGGCATCGCGCAGCGATGACGGAGAGGTTTAAGAGAAGGAGTTGTAGCCTATGTCCGAAAAACACATCGGCAAGGTGATCCAAGTCATCGGCCCGGTGCTGGACATCCAGTTCAAGGATGGAGAGCTGCCGGACCTGCTCAACGCCATCGAGATCGACAACCACGGCCAGAAGCTGGTGGTCGAGGTGGCGCAGCTGACCGGTGACAACGTCGCCCGCTGCATCGCCATGAGCAGCACCGACGGCCTGGTGCGCGGCACCGAGGCCGTGGACACCGGCGAGTCCATCAAGGTCCCCGTCGGCGACCAGTGCCTGGGCCGCGTGTTCAACCTGCTGGGTGAGCCGGTGGACAATAAGCCCGCCCCCACCCCGGAGGCTTACTGGCCCATCCACCGCCCCGCTCCCAGCTATGAGGAGCAGCAGTCCACCACTGAAATTCTGGAGACCGGCATCAAGGTCGTTGACCTCATCTGCCCCTACGCCAAGGGCGGCAAGATCGGTCTGTTCGGCGGTGCCGGTGTCGGCAAGACCGTCCTTATCCAGGAGCTGATCTACAACATCGCCACCGAGCACAACGGCTACTCGGTGTTCACCGGTGTCGGCGAGCGCACCCGTGAGGGCAACGACCTTTACGGCGAAATGACCGAGAGCGGCGTCATCAACAAGACGGCGCTGGTCTACGGCCAGATGAACGAGCCCCCAGGAGCCCGTATGCGCGTGGCACTGTCCGGCCTGACCATGGCGGAGTATTTCCGCGACGTCAAGAACCAGGATGTGCTGCTCTTCATCGACAACATCTTCCGCTTCACCCAGGCAGGCTCTGAGGTGTCGGCTCTGCTGGGCCGTATGCCCTCCGCCGTCGGCTACCAGCCTACGCTGGCTACCGAGATGGGCGCTCTGCAGGAGCGCATCACCTCCACCCGCAAGGGCTCCATCACCTCGGTGCAGGCTGTCTACGTCCCCGCCGACGACCTGACCGACCCCGCCCCCGCAACGACGTTCACCCATCTGGACGCTACCACGGTTCTGAGCCGTGACATCGCCTCTCAGGGCATCTACCCCGCTGTGGACCCGCTGGACTCCACCAGCCGTATCCTCAGCCCGGAGGTCGTGGGTCAGGAGCATTATGAAATCGCCCGTGCCGTCCAGAAGGTGCTGCAGCGCTACAAGGAGCTGCAAGACATCATCGCCATCATGGGCATGGACGAGCTGAGCGAGGATGACAAGCGCACCGTCAGCCGCGCCCGCAAGGTGCAGCGCTTCCTGAGCCAGAGCTTCCACGTTGCAGAGCAGTTCACCGGTATGCCCGGCCAGTACGTCCCGCTGAAAGAGACGCTGCGCGGCTTCCGCATGATCCTGAACGGCGAGTGCGACGACCTGCCCGAGAGCGCCTTCCTGTTCGCAGGCACCATCGACGATGTGTTCGCTAAGGCGAAGAAGGGGTAAACCATGACGACCTTTCATCTGACGGTGGTCACACCGGACGGCTGCGCCTTTGAGGGGCAGGCCGAGCGTGTGGTCTGCCGCGCCATCGACGGTGACCTTGCCATTCTGGCCAAGCACGGCGACTACTGCACCGCGCTGGGCATGGGCGAGGCCCACATCGTTGATGCCGAGGGCAGCCGCCGCCGTGCCGCCTGCATGGGCGGGATGCTCACCGTGCTGGACGGTGAGGTGCGTCTGGTAGCCACCACATGGGAGTGGGCTGAGCAGATCGACCACACCCGCGCCGAGGCCGCAAAAAAGCGCGCCGAAGAGATTCTGGCCCGCAAAGACCTCGACCGCCGCGAGTACGAGATGGCACAGGCCCGCCTCAAGCGCGCACTGGTGCGCACCTCCATCAAGGATTAACAGCTGAAACAAAAAACCGGAGTCCCCGCAGGGACTCCGGCTTTTGCTGTATCAGAAACTTTTAGAGCATATTTGCCTTCTCGATGAGGCTGCGGATGTGGTGGGCCAGCATCTCGATGGCGGTGGTGTTCTCGCCGCCGTTGGGGACGATAATGTCAGCGTTGCGCTTGCTGGGCTCAACGAAAGCCTCATGCATGGGCTTGACGGTGGTGAGGTACTGGTTGATGACGCTGTCGAGGGAGCGGCCGCGCTCTTTGACGTCCCGCACCAGACGGCGCAGGATACGCTCATCGGCATCAGTGTCCACGAAGATCTTGTAGTCGAACATGGCGCACAGCTCCGGCTCCACGAAGGGGAGGATGCCTTCCACGATGAGGACGGGGGCCGGTTCGATGTGCTGGACCTCGTTGCTGCGGTTGTGGTCGGCGTAGTCGTACACCGGGCAGTCGATGGCGCGGCCTGCCTTCAGCTCCTGTAAGTGGTAGATGAGCAGGGCGTTGTCGAAGGCGTCCGGGTGGTCGTAGTTCAGCTTGCAGCGCTCTTCAAAGGGCAGCTCGTCGTGGCGCTTGTAGTAGCTGTCGTGGGAGATGAGGCGCACCTCGTCCTCCCCAAAAAGAGCCTTGAGCCGACAGGCCAGTGTGGTCTTGCCGCTGCCGGAGCCGCCTGCGATGCCGATGATCAGATTGTTCATGTTCCAAAAACCTCCGCGTGCCGATTGTTGTAGAAAAAATCCCCAGAGTAGGGTATAATATTCTTATCCTACATAATAACACACTTCGCTCTGTTTTGACAGGGCCGAATCTCTGCTGGGAGGCATTTTGATGAAAAAAATCGTTCCTGCCCCGTACATCGACCAGACTGAGCGCTGGGTCAACGGCTGCGAGAGCATCAGCAGCGTCATGCTGCTCCAGGCCGTGGGCATCGACATCGACCCGGATACCTTCATCGCCCGCGACCTGCCCCACGCTCCTTACTGGGAGCAGGACGGAAAACTCTACGGCCCTGACCCGTGGCAGGTCTACCCCGGCGACCCCCACGACCACACCGGCTACGGCTGCTATTCGCCCTGTATCGTCAAGGCCCTGAACAGCGCTCTGGAACACGAGGGCGCAGCCGACAAGTTCGAAGTCGTGGACGAGAGCGGCAAGACGGCGGCAGAGCTTTGCTCTTATATCGACGCCGGGATGCCGGTGGTGTTCTGGGCGACGCTGGATTTCCAGCCCGTGCCGGAAAAGCGTGACCACTGGCTGCTGGCCGATGGCACTGACTTTGCATGGAAGTGCAACGAACACTGCCTGCTGCTGGTGGGCTACGATGACGAAAACTACTGGTTCAACGACCCGTGGCATGACCACGGCGTCTGCCCGCAGCCGAAACAGCTGGTGGAGGAATGCCATGCGGCCCAGGGGCTGTTTGCAGTCACCCTCCGCCCGAAAGGAGAAGCATGAAAAAAGAAGAACTTCAGCAGAACATGAAAGACAGGATGCAGCAGTTCGAGGACGGCGGCCTCCGGCTCCTGAAAAAGGGTCAGAAAGGCATCGTCCATGCGATTTTCAGCCGCTTCGGGCTGGTGCTGCTGCTCATGCTGTTGCAGGTCGGTGTACTGTGGAGCGTGTTCCGGTGGTTCGGCGGACTGCTGCCTCATTACTTCGGCGGCAGCGTGGCCATGTCGGCCTTCATGGTGGTCTACATCCTCAACAGCGAGATGGACAACAGTGCTAAAATCACATGGATGGTCACTATCGCCATCCTGCCGGTCGTGGGTGTGCCCCTGTTTTTCTACGTCAAGAGCAACATCGGCCACAACGCCCTGAAAAAGCGGGTGACCCACCTCACTGAGGAGGCCCGGGGCTTACAGCCCCAGCCGCTGGCTGCGGCCCAGGAGCTGGCCGAAGCCGACCCCGGCGCGGCCTCGCTGGCGCGGTATCTCCACGGAAAGGGCGGCGGCTTCTCGGTCTACAGGAACACGGAAGTTACCTACTTCCCCGGCGGCGAGGCCAAGTTCGAAGAGCTGCTGCGCCAACTGGAAAAGGCCGAGAAGTACATCTTCCTCGAGTACTTCATCATCGACGAGGGCCTCATGTGGGGCAAGATCCTCGAAGTGCTGGCCCGCAAGGCCGCTGAAGGCGTGGACGTCCGGGTGATGTACGATGGCACCTGTGAGTTCACCACTCTGCCCCGGGATTACCCCAGCCGCCTCGAAAAGCTGGGCATCCAGTGCCGGGTGTTCTCGCCGGTGCAGCCCTTTGTCTCGACCCATTATAATTACCGCGACCACCGGAAAATTCTCGTCATTGATGGCAAGGTGGGTTTTACCGGCGGCGTGAACCTCGCCGACGAGTACATCAACCACATCGAGAAGTATGGCCGCTGGAAGGACGCCGCCGTCATGCTGGAAGGCGAGGCTGTCCGACCGCTGACCATCCTCTTCCTCGAGATGTGGAGCATCCTCCGGGAGCCGGAGTTTGAAAAGTTCCTCTCCGTGCCGCCCCACTCCGTCCCGGCGAAGGGGTTCGCGGCCCCTTACGGCGATTGCCCGCTGGACGGTGAGCGGGTGGGGGAGATGGTCTATATCGACCTGCTCAACCGCGCCAAGCGCTACATCCACATCATGACGCCCTACCTCATCCTCGACGGCGAGCTGGAAACGGCCCTCAAGTTCGCGGCAGAGCGGGGCGTGGACGTCCACCTCATCCTGCCCCATGTGCCGGATAAGAAGTTCGCCTATGCGCTGGCGAAGACGCACTACAAGTCTCTGTTGGACTCGGGCGTGAAGATCAGCGAGTGGCTGCCCGGCTTTGTCCACGCGAAGGTCTTTGTGGTGGACGACAGCGAGGCCGTGGTGGGTACCATAAACCTCGACTACCGCAGTCTCTACCACCACTTCGAGAATGCGGTCTGGATGAAGGATACCGCCTGCATCCCCGCCATCGAGAAGGATTTCCAGAAGACGCTGGAATTCTGCCGCGATGTCGAGCCCACCCGGGAGAGCATCTGGGAGGGCAAAGTGCTGCTCCATCTGGCAGGAATTTTACTGAAAGTTATTGCACCATTACTGTAAAACAAAGGGGAATGCCGTTCGGCATTCCCCTTTGTTTTACAAATAATCCTTATCCATCGAGAAGCCCCGGCCGCTGACCTCGGTGACATGACTCACGATGAGGAAGCAGGTGGGGTCGATGCTGTGAGCCAGCTTTTCCAGCCGGGGCAGTTCCCGGTTGGACACGATGCTCAGAAGCACGGCGCTGGACTCGTGGGTGTAGCCGCCCTCGCCGTGGAGGATGGTCACGCCCCGGTCCAGCTGCTCGAGGATGGCGGCACAGATGGCGTCGGACTGGCTGCTGATGATCTTTACCTCGGTGCGGCTGGCACCCATCATCAGCATCTTATCCATGACGATGGTGTGGATGAGCACCATCACAATGCCGTACAGCACCTGCGGCATCGGGCTGAACACAGCCTGCATCAGCAGGACCATGATGTCGAAGGCCAGCATGGTGGCCGACACCGGCAGCTTGAACCATTTGTTGAGCACCAGCGGCGGGATGTCGAGGCCGCCGGTGGATGCACCGGAGCGGATGACGATGCCCAGCGAGACGCCGATGCCGAGGCCCGCAAAGACGGTGCAGAGGAAGATGTCCTCCGTCAGCACCCGGCCATTCGCCATCCCCTCGAACAGGGCGAGGAAGGCGGGGCTGAGAACACTGCTGGCTAGCGTATTGAGGGCGAAGGCCCGGCCCAGGACCACCCAGCCCCAGACCAGCATGGCGAGGTTGATGAAGAACAGCAGCCCCGAGACGGACAGGCCCGTCAATCGCCCGATGGCCAGTGCGATGCCGGTCGCGCCGCCGGTGATGAGGCCCGCCGGCTCGAGGAACAGCGCAACGGCCAGCGAGTAGAGCGCGTTGCCGAAGATGATGGAAGCCCAGGTCCAGATAAGCTGCTTCCAGTGCGGATTCTGATTCATAGCGTTTCCTCCCATATCCCTTCTATCATACCGGAAAACGGCAAAAAAATCCACGCCCGACGGCCTGCCGGAGCGTGGATTTTTGTTCATTTGACAGATGAAAGTTTGATTTTTTACTCTTCGTCCAGCAGGCGCAGGCCGGCGGTGTCGGTGACGGGCAGCGAGAAGACGATGGAGCCGGCCTTTTTGTCGGCGTTGTCCATGATGGCTTTCATGATGGCGTTCTTCTCGGAAGTGCGGCTGACGATGAGCACCAGCTCTTTTTCGTTCACGAGGTCGATGCCCATGAACCTGGCCGCGCCCTCCATGCCGGTGCCTTTGGCGTGGATGACGGTGCCGCCGCCGGCTCCTGCGGCCCGGGCCGCGTCCATGATAGAGCCGGTGTAGCCCTGATTGGCGATGACCAGCAGCAGGTCGTAACGGGTATCTTTCAAGGTGCTTTCCTCCTTCAGCTCAAGGGTCTGGTGTTCGGTGAGGAACAGCAGGGCGCGCTTGCCGCCGATGCTGCTTACCGGGACGATGAATGCAATGCCGGTACCCGGCACATCAATGCGCATCTGGCGGCGCAGGGCTTTCTGGATGCGGGGCCAGCTGTCCGCTGTGATGATTGCAAAGAGCACGGCTTTTTCGGTCTTTTCCAGTCCGAGGGTGGAAAGCGTCTCCTGAACGGCGGTGCCGGCACCCACAGTGCGCAGACTGACATCAACGCCGAAGCTCTTATACAGCTTCAGAAAGGCGTCTGTCGTGGGGCGGTCGGTGATGGTGACCAGCCAGTAAAGCGTATTCACGGCAAAGCCTCCTTACAGTTCGATGATGGCGTCGTCCGGCAGTTCAGCCAGCAGGGCGGCAGTATCCAGCAGGGGCTGGGCGCTGCGGGCTTTGCGGGTCTTGAGCTGGGCCACAAGGCCCATGAGCTGGACGGTGATGAGGGGCGTCATGGCGACCATGGCCACCACGCCGAAGGCGTCGGTGACGATGTTGCCGCCTACGGCGATGCAGGCACCCTGCGCCAGCGGCAGCAGGAAGGTGGCCGTCATGGGGCCGGAGGCCACGCCACCGGCGTCAAAGGCGATGGCGGTGTAGAGCTTCGGCACCACAAAGGAGATGCTGATGGCGAAGAGGTAGCCCGGGATGAGGAACCACAGAATCGAGATGCCGGTGAGGACGCGCACCATCGCAAGGCCCACCGAGAGAGCGACGCCCGCCGAGAGGGCCGCGCCCATCGTCCCGGCGGAGATGGCACCGTCGGTGACTTCTTCGACCTGTTTGTTGAGGACATAGACCGCAGGCTCGGCCCGGACGATGAAGTAACCGATGAGCATCCCGATGGGGATGAGCAGCCACCGGCTGCTCTGGCCGCCCAGGACCTGACCGAGGTAGTTGCCGGCAGGCATGAAGCCGATGTTCGCGCCGGTGAGGAAGAGCACGAGGCCGATGTAAGTATAGACGAGGCCTACGCCGATGCGGCCCAGCGTCCGCCGGTCGATGTGGAGGGCGGCGAGCTGGAAGATGCCGAACATCACGACGATGGGCAGCAGGGAAGTGGCAATCTCGTGCAGATAGGTGGGCAGGCCCTCGCTGAACAGCTGCCACAGCTCCACCGAGTCGCCCACTTCGGGGATGATCGGCGGCACGTAGCTGCTCTCGCTGGCATTGAAGACGATGCCGAGGATGAGGACGGCGAGGATGGGACCCACGGAGCAGAGGGCCACGAGGCCGAAGCTGTCGTCCGCTGCATGGCGGTCGGAACGGATGGCCGACACACCGACGCCCAGCGCCATGATGAAGGGGACGGTCATGGGGCCGGTGGTGACGCCGCCGGAGTCGAAGGCCACGGCCAGAAACTCTTTCGGCACAAATGCAGCCAGAAGGAAGATGGCAGCGTAAAAGATGACCAGCAGCCGGGGCAGCGGGATGCCCAGCAGCATACGCAGGAAGGCCATGACGAGGAAGATGCCCACGCCCGTAGCCACCGAGAGGATGAGGGTCATGTTGGGGATGGAGGGTACCTGATTGGCAAGCACCTGTAAGTCAGGCTCTGAGATGGTGATAAGGAAGCCCAGCAGGAAACCTACGCCGATGATGAGAAAAAGGTTCTGGCTTCGGGTGAGCATGGAGCCGACCCGCTCGCCCATGGGGGTCATGCTCATCTCGGCACCCAGGGTGAAGAACATGATGCCGACGATGATCATGGCCGCGCCCAGCAGAAAGCAGAGCAGGATGCTCGGAGAAACGGGGGCGATGCTGAAACAGAGCACCAGCACGATGGCCGCGATGGGCAGGACGGCCTGCAGTGCCTCCAGCAGCTTTTCCCGAAGTTTGGGGATGGATGATTTGATAATGATGTCCACCAGCCTTTCCCGCCCAGAAGCAGTGCCGCCGGGCGTTGGAATTGAGAGATATTTCCTTATCAAGTATACAAAAACAGACAAAAGTCCGTCAACAAAAGACCGGCTAAGATTGGCAAAGAAACAGAAATGTTACAAAAAGAAAAGGCTGCCGCGCTTTTGCACAGCAGCCTTGGAGATCAGGATTTAGATGCCCTGCTTTGCCAGAACGTCAGAAGTCGGGGTGGAGAACACCGGAATATCGGCGTAGGGGTCGGGAGTGTTGTCGGCGGGCAGAGCCTTCATGTAGGCGTCCATGGACTCGGCCACCTTCTTGGCGATGGCCACGGCCTCCACGACGGTGCGCGCGCCCATGACGGCGTCGCCGCCGGCGAACACGCCCTCGCGGGTGGTGCTGCCGTCCTCGTTGACAGTGAGCAGGCCGCGCTGGTTGGTCTCGATGCCGGTGGTGGTCTTGACGAGGGAGTTCTCAGAACCCTGGCTCACCGAGACGATGACGCCGGTGTGGGGATAGAAGGTCTCGCTGCCCTCTACCTGGGTGAACTTGCCGTCCTCGCCCTTCACGGTGTCGCGGCAGATGATGCCGTTCTCACGGATCTCCACCGGAGCCTTGCAGAAGCGGAAGCCCACGCCCTCGAGCTTGGCGTACCGCACTTCATGCTCGGAAGCGCTGATGCACTCCTCGTCGCGGCGGGCGTAGCAGGTGACGTGGCGTGCGCCGTTGCGGATGGCAGTGCGGGCGCAGTCCATGGCGGAGTTGCCCACGCCGATGACGGCGATGTCGTCGCCCAGCTGGAAGGCCTTGGAGTTGGCCAGATAGTCGATGCCGAAGGCCGCGTTGCCCAGCGTCTCGCCCTTGATGTGCATGGCGTTGGCCTTCCACAGACCAGCGCCGATAAAGACGCTCTTGTAGCCGTCCCGGAAGAGGTCGTCGATGGTGATGGTCTTGCCGATGGCGGTATTGGGGCGGACGTGGATGCCCTTCAGCTCGAGGTGGCGGTACTGGAAGTCGTCCAGCACGCTGTCGGGCAGGCGGTAGTTGGGGATGCCGTACCGCATGACGCCGCCGATCTTGTCGCGGGCGTCGAAGATGGTGACATCGTAACCCCAGCGTGCCAGCAGGACGGCGACGGTCAGGCCCGCAGGGCCGGAGCCGACGACAGCGGCCTTCATGCCGTTCCTGGGGGCGGGGCCGGAAGTCATCTTGTTGGCGTAGGTGGTGGAGATGTAGTCCTCGATGATGGAGAAGTGGACGGGGTCGTGGCTGGGCATCCGGTTGCGGATGCAGTGGCCTTCGCACTGGTTCTCGTGGTTGCACACGAGGCTGCACACAGTGGTCAGGGGATTGTTTTCAAACAGCATCCGGCCGGCGTCGTCGAGGTGATTGTCCTTGAGCAGGCGGATGACCTCGGGGATGTTGGTGTGGATGGGGCAGCCCTGCTGGCACATCGGCTTTTTGCAGCCGAGGCAGCGGTTGGCTTCGTCCAGAACGTGAAGTGCCATGGTTCCTCCTTGTACCTGTCGAACAGGCGGTGTTGTATCCAAGTATCTTTACTATAATACACCGAAACTGCCTCGGCATACAAGTGCCGAAATGACAAAATTTGCAGAAAATTTTCTGTCATTACGTCAAAAAGATATTTTTTTGACGAAGTAGACCGCCCATGGCCTCCGGCGAAACGCGGCAGAGCGTACCAAAATCAGCGGCGGCAAGCTGCGCCTCGGCCATCCGGGCGGAGGCGCAGCCTGATCCCCGCAGACGGGCCAGCGAGTGGGAGACAGGGAGGGTGCAATTTTTTAATAAAGGAAGAGCATCCTTCTTCCCTCCCAGCAGATGGAGATAGGGCGGAAGGGCGGGGAGACTGTCGGCGGTGCAGCCCAGCGCGGCGTCCATGGCGAGGCGGCGCATCCGCGCCCGGGGGTAGCGGACGGTGGTGAGAGCGTCCAGAAGTTCGTCGTAGGTGGTGCTGGTACGGACGGCGGCTTCCAGACGGTGCTCCAGTCCTTCGGAGACGCCGCGGATGTCTGCAAAGGGCGCTTTGCCCCGGCAGGCAGACCGGAGAAGGGCCAGCTCGCACCGCCCGGCGGCGGAAAAATCGGTGTACTGCCCGGCGGCGTAAGCCTCCTGATAAAGCGGGAAGACCGCCTCGGGAACGTAAGGCGCGACGGCGTCCGCTCCGCCCTCGGCCCAGAGCTTGCGAAGTGCGCTGGCGCTGGCGAACTGCCCATGGGCAGAGTGGAGCGCCTCACCGTGGTTCGCGCCTTGCCGGGGCAGGGGATAAGCCTCCATCCGAGGCGCAAGGCTGCGGATGGCCCGGCAGTATTCGACAGCGAGGTTGTTGTTGGGCTTGTCCAGCAGGGCGGCGACCCGCTCGTCAGATGCAAGCTTCGCCGCAGCGGTCTGCCGCGCGGCGGCAAAGCTCCGTGCGCCGCCCGCAAGCTGGGCTTTCAGGGCGGCGCGGTAGGAGTCGCTGTCAAGAAGCTCGGCGGCCTCCATCAGAAGAGCCGCGTCGGGCGTCTCGGCACCGAACACCAGACCGTCGCACCCAGCGGCGGCAAGCAGCGCCACGCCCGCCCGGGCGAACGCCTCTGCCCCCGCGCAGGCACAGGGAGCAGGCAGGGCGAACACAAGGTCAGCCCCGCAGGTGAGGGCGGACCGGGTGCGGACAGCTTCAGGCAGGAGGGGCAGCGCCCCTCGCTGCACCAGCGAACAGCTCATGGCGACGGCGACGCGCTCTGCACCCAGCGCTTTTGCCTGCGCCAGCTGCCATGCGTGGCCGTTGTGGAAGGGGTCGTATTCGGCGATGATACCGGCAAATTTCATGACGTGACCTCAAAAGTTTGTGAAATATCTGTCATACTGCATGGAGAACTGGGGCAGAATGACCGGATTCTGGGCAGGATGTACAAAAAAGCCCGGGGACTTCGTGGCAGGCTTTGCCGCCATTGCGGCTTGAAAACCAGCCGACCCTATTATATAATAATTCTAGGAATCTGTAAAATTCTGCCCTCTCGGGGGTGGACAAAAACATATCTGGAGGAAACAAGAAGATGAAAATTCTGGTTATCAACTGTGGTTCTTCTTCCCTGAAATATCAGCTCATCGATATGGACGGTGAGAAGGTGCTGTGCAAGGGCCTGTGCGAGCGCATCGGCATGGAGAGCAGCATGATCACCCATGAAGCTAACGGCCACAAGGCTACCACTCCCGCTATCTTCCCCACCCACACCGAGGCTTTTGCTGAGGTCGTGAAGAAGATGACCACCGGCGAGGGCAAGTGCATCGACGATGTCAGCGAGATCAGCGCCATCGGCCACCGCGTCGTCCACGGCGGTGAGAAGTTCAAGGCCAGCTGCCTGATCACCGACGAGGTCATCAACACCATCCGTGAGCTGAGCCCCCTGGCTCCTCTGCACAACCCCGCAGGCATCCTTGGCATCGAGGCAGCCCGCAAGGTCTTCGGCAACGTCCCGATGGTCGCTGTCTTCGACACCGCTTTCCACAGCACCATGCCCCCGAAGGCTTATATGTACGCCATCCCCTATGAGTACTATGAGAAGTACGGCGTCCGCCGCTACGGCTTCCACGGCACCAGCCACAAGTACGTTGCTCACAAGGCTGCTGAGTACCTCGAGGAGCCCATTGAGCGCCTGAAGCTCATCACCTGCCATCTGGGCAACGGCTCCTCCATCGCCGCTGTCGATCAGGGCAAGGTCGTTGATACCTCCATGGGCATGACCCCGCTGGCCGGCCTGATGATGGGTACCCGCTGCGGCGACCTGGACCCCTCTGTGGTCAACTACCTGAAGTACACCCTGAACATCACCGGCCACGAGCTGGACG
>OLIU01000793.1_pt1 | contig 14053 bp, 9 predicted proteins | sample 1603321 | NCBI WGS metagenome assembly OLIU01 (sample SAMN03922508, study PRJEB24848) | human gut metagenome | isolation source: stool sample | host: Homo sapiens | place: Germany | collected 2011-11 | reverse complement strand
AGAAAAAGAACAGAGGTTAAAGACGTGGCAGAATATACACCTATGATGCAGCAATATTTAAAAACCAAAGAAGAATATAAAGATTGCATTTTGTTTTACAGACTCGGTGATTTTTACGAGATGTTTTTTGATGATGCGATCGTTGTCTCAAAAGAACTTGAACTGACGCTGACCGGCAAAAGCTGTGGTGCAGAGGAACGCGCGCCGATGTGCGGTGTTCCTTATCATGCAGTGGAAGGATACTTAAATAAACTGGTTGCAAACGGTCATAAAGTTGCGATCTGTGAGCAGGTGGAGGATCCAAAACTTGCAAAAGGTCTTGTAAAGCGTGAGGTGATCCGCATCGTCACACCGGGAACAAACACAGACATGCAGGCTCTCGACGAATCCAAAAATAATTACATTATGTGTATCGTATATCTTGCAGATAAATACGGTATTTCATTAGCGGACATCTCGACCGGAGACTATTTTGTTACAGAGGTCGATACGGAGCGGAAACTGATTGACGAAATCAACAAATTTGCACCATCCGAGATTATCTGCAATGAGAGCTTTTATATGAGCGGTGTCGATCTCTCTGATATGAAAAACCGCCTTGGTATTGCAGTGTACTCTTTAGAGGCATGGTATTTCAGTGACGAGACGGCAGAAAATACGTTAAAAGAACATTTTAAGGTGCAGAGTCTTGAGGGGCTTGGATTATCTGATTATGCGTGTGGCACGATCGCTGCGGGGGCATTGCTCCGCTATCTGTACGAAACACAGAAAAATGACCTTGGCAATCTTTCTGCGATTCATCCATACTCAACCGGGAAATATATGATCATAGACAGTTCGACCAGACGTAATTTAGAGCTGGTGGAGACACTGCGTGAAAAACAAAAACGCGGTTCCCTGCTATGGGTGTTAGATAAAACCAAAACAGCGATGGGAGCAAGGACACTTCGTGCTTATGTGGAACAGCCATTGATCGATAAAGCCGAGATTGAACTGCGCCAGGAAGCCATTGGTGAGTTAAACGATCATGTGATCACAAGGGAGGAATTGCGCGAGTATTTAAATCCGATTTATGACCTTGAGCGTCTGATCACCCGTGTGACTTACCGGACAGCCAATCCGCGTGATCTGATCGCATTTAAGAATTCTATCAGCATGCTGCCTCCGATCAAATCCCTGCTCAATGAGTTTGACGGTGCACTGCTAAAAAATATCCAGAACGACATTGATGCCATGGAAGAACTCTGCTCCCTGGTAGATCGTTCGATCATGGAAGAACCGCCGATCTCTGTGCGCGAGGGCGGACTGATCAAGGAAGGTTATAATGAGGATGTCGATAAATACCGCAATGCAAAAACGGAAGGAAAGACCTGGCTTGCAGAGTTAGAGGCAAAAGAACGGGAAAAAACCGGCATTAAAAATTTAAAGATCAAATACAACAAAGTGTTCGGTTATTATCTGGAAGTGACCAATTCCTACAAGGATCTGGTGCCGGATTATTTTACCAGAAAACAGACACTTGCCAATGCGGAGCGTTACATCACACCGGAATTAAAAGAATTAGAAGATATGATCTTAGGCGCGGAGGACAAACTCGTCAGCTTAGAGTATGATCTGTTCTGTGAAGTACGGAATAAAATTGCAGAAGAAGTTGTCCGTATCCAGCGGACAGCGAAAGCAATCGCAAACTTAGACGTTTTTGTATCACTTGCAGTCGTTGCAGACCAGAATAATTACTGCAGACCAAAGATGACCAACAGTGGAGTGATTGATATCAAGGGCGGCAGACATCCGGTTGTCGAAAAAATGATCACAAACGATATGTTCATCGATAACGATACATATTTAGATAACGGAAATAACCGTATTGCAATCATAACTGGACCGAACATGGCAGGCAAATCCACTTACATGAGACAGGCTGCATTGATCGTTCTGATGGCACAGATCGGAAGTTTTGTTCCAGCGACATCGGCAAAGATCGGCATCGTGGATCGTATTTTTACCCGTGTCGGGGCATCGGATGATCTTGCAAGCGGTCAGAGTACCTTTATGGTGGAGATGAACGAGGTCGCAAATATCCTGCGCAATGCCACATCCAATTCGCTTTTAGTACTCGATGAGATCGGACGCGGAACAAGTACCTTTGACGGTTTAAGTATCGCATGGGCGGTAGTTGAACATATCAGCAACCCGCGTCTGCTCGGTGCAAAGACACTGTTTGCGACACATTATCACGAGCTGACTGAGCTGGAAGGAAAGTTAAACAACGTCCACAATTACTGTATTGCGGTCAAAGAAAAAGGCGACGACATTGTATTTCTGCGCAAGATCGTGCAGGGCGGTGCGGATAAGAGCTACGGTATCCAGGTTGCAAAACTTGCCGGTGTTCCGGATTCCGTGATTGAACGCGCCAAAGAAATCGTGGAAGAGCTGAGCGCAAATGATATCACGTCTGTCACGAAAAACATCACGCCTGCAACGGCAGGAACGAAAAAGAAAAAAGAACGTTTGGATGAAGTTGATTTGACACAGATGTCTTTATTTGATACCGTAAAGGACGATGATATTTTAGAAGAGTTAAAAACGATTGATGTCGGAAATCTGACACCAATCGAGGCATTAAACAAACTTTATGAATTACAGAATAAAATAAAAAACCGCTGGTAGAAATGGAGAATAAAATTTATGGGCACAATTACAATTTTGCCGGAGACAACTAAAAACCCGATCACGCTGATGGGACAGCGCGCCGGTGTCTGCTGGGGAGGAAATGTAGAAGATCCGGAGAAAAATTATAAACGGGGCATGGACTGTATCATTTCCGGACATGGAAGAGTCATGGAATATGTAAATGTAGAGATGATCATTGCCGGCTATTCAGCGAGAGTAGAGCGCGAGTGGTATACACATATTGGCGGCTCACCGACACGTTTACAGTCAAGTACACGCTATATCAATTATGCCGGACGCGGATTTGATTACATCATCCCGCCGTCGATCCAGAACAACAAAGAAGCATTGGAAAAATATCAGGCATTAATGGCGCATATCAATGAAGAATGCCGCGCTTTGCAGGAAGACTACGGGATTCCAAAGGAAGATGTTGCAAACGGACTGCCGCTTGGCATGACGGCGTCGATCGTGGATAAAAGAAATCTGCGCAGTTTAACGGAGATGAGCCATCAGAGAATGTGTAACCGCGCATACTGGGAATACCGCCAGTTATTTGGTGACATCCGAAAAGCACTTTCGGAATATTCGGAAGAATGGCGCTGGATTGCAGATAATCTGTTTATGCCAAAATGTGATTACTTCGGATACTGCTCCGAGACAAGACCTTGCGGGAAACCGGTGTCCGGCGTTCCTAAGATGCCAAGACCATAACAGAATAATGCTGCAGGAAATGCAGCAGAAACGATTGAAACAAAGAGGTGAATCTGTATGCCTGAAATTACACTGCTCAGTCAGGAGACAATTGACAAGATTGCAGCCGGGGAAGTTGTGGAACGCCCCTCTTCCGTGGTAAAAGAACTGGTGGAAAATGCCATCGATGCAAAGGCAACTGCCGTCACAGTTGAGATCAAAGAGGGCGGTATTTCATTTATCCGTATCACGGACAATGGCTGCGGCATCGAGAGGGCGCAGGTTCCGCTTGCCTTTTTGCGCCATTCGACCAGCAAGATCAAAAGCGTGGAAGATCTGATGAGCATTACCTCTTTGGGATTCCGCGGTGAGGCGCTCTCAAGTATCGCTGCAGTTTCACAGGTCGAGCTGATCACAAAAACATACGGGGAGCTGACCGGTACCCGCTATGTTATTGAGGGTTCGAAAGAAAAGGAAAATGAGGAGATCGGTGCGCCGGAGGGAACCACTTTTATCGTCCGCAATCTTTTTTACAATACACCGGCGAGGCGCAAATTTTTAAAGACCGCGCAGACGGAGGGCAATTATATCAATGACCTGATGGAGCGTCTTGCCCTGTCACATCCGGGGGTTTCCTTTAAATTTATCAATAACGGTCAGACGAAAATGCATACCTCCGGCAATTCCAGGGAAAAAGATATGATCTATCATATCTACGGCAGGGATATCACCTCCGGGCTTTTAGAGATCGACCATAAAAATGAGTATTTTCATGTCAAGGGTTTTATCGGAAAACCGTTAATTTCCCGCGGAAACCGTAATTTTGAGAATTACTTTATCAACGGACGTTATATCAAGAGCGCGCTGCTCTCAAAGTCGATTGAGGAAGCGTACAAAGGCTTTCTGATGCAGCACCAGTATCCGTTCTGCGTTCTGTACTTTTCCATGGATACCGATCTTTTAGATGTCAACGTGCATCCGACGAAGATGGAACTTCGTTTTTCAAACAATGAGGCGATCTATAAGACATTGTTTGAAATTATCCGGGGCGCGCTGACGCACAAAGATTTTATCCCTGAAGTACCGGTGCAGGAAGAAAAGATACGGAAACGTGAAAACATCAAGGCACCGCTCCCGGAACCGTTTGAGCGCCGGGGTGTTGAAATGGTGCGGAGTGGAGGAAGGTTTCAGCCGCAGGACATACAGCAGGGAACAGACGGACAGTCCGGTTTCGCTGCGTCAAAAGAAAATGAAGACGTGCAGACAACAATTCCGATGCAGAGCGCAGCACCGCAGAAGGAATCAGCACCGCCGGAAAATCTTTCTGTCTTTAACTCGCTTCTTCCAAAGAAAGAAACTGCTGTCACAGAACAGTCCGCGGACCGGGTATCAGAAAGCAATACATACACCGTTTCCAAACCCGTACCGCAGCCAATACAGGCGGATAAAACAACGGCAAGCCTGCCAGAAGAGACAGCGGCAGCTTTACCGGAGTCAAAAGTCACTTACGAGCAACAGGAACTTGCGGCAGTCTCCGAAGGGTTTCTGACAAAAGATGCCAAGAAGAAACACAAGATCATCGGACAGCTGTTCGATACTTACTGGATGGTAGAGTATGAGGACAAGCTGTTCATCATCGACCAGCATGCAGCGCATGAAAAAGTACTTTATGAGAAAACGATGAAAAAAGTGCGTGAAAAAACATTTTCATCGCAGACGCTCAGTCCGCCGATCATCCTGACACTCAGCATTGAAGAGATCGAGATGCTTGAAAAATACAGGGAGCAGATCGATGCGTTCGGCTATGAAATCGAACCGTTCGGCGGAAAGGAATATGCAGTGACTGCTATTCCGGCTGATTTTACCGGGATTGACACAAAAACAATGTTTCTTGAAATGTTAGATGATTTTGCAAATATAAATGAAAATGATTCACCAAATGCCATTATGGAAAAAGTTGCGTCGATGTCCTGTAAGGCAGCTATCAAGGGAAATCAGCACATCAGCAGGCCGGAGGCAGAACGGCTGATCGATGAACTGTTGGAGCTTGAAAATCCGTACAACTGCCCGCACGGACGCCCGACGATCATTTCCATGACCAAATATGAAATAGAAAAGAAATTTAAAAGGATTGTCTGATATGCAGCAAAAACCAATGATTATTCTGACCGGTCCGACCGCGGTGGGGAAAAGTGCCCTCTCGGTGGAACTGGCAAAAAAAATAAATGGAGCGGTGATCTCTGCGGATTCTATGCAGGTCTACCGCCATATGGATATCGGTTCTGCCAAGATCACACCGGAGGAGATGCAGGGTGTTACGCATTATATGATCGATGAGCTAGAGCCGGACGAAGAATTTCACGTTGTGCGTTTTGTCACGATGGCAAAAGAATATTTAAAAGAAATCTATGCGGATGGAAAAATCCCGATCATAGCCGGGGGCACCGGATTTTACATTCAGGCACTTTTGTATGATATTGATTTTACAGAGCAGCAGTGTGATGAGACTTACCGCAGGCAGTTAGAAGATCTTGCCAGAGAACATGGCGCAGAATATCTGCACGGAATACTGCGCGAAGTGGATCCGGCTTCCGCCGAAGCGATCCATGCCAATAATATCAAACGTGTGATAAGGGCGTTAGAATTTTATCATTTGTCCGGCAAAAAAATATCTGAGCACAACGAAACGGAACGACAAAAACAGTCTCCATACAATTTTGCCTATTTTGTACTCACGGATGAGCGTGCAAAATTGTACGAACGCATTGACAGACGTGTGAACGCAATGATAGAAGCCGGACTCGTGGAGGAAGTAAAAAAATTAAAATCCATAGGCTGCAGCCGGGAGATGGTTTCCATGCAGGGGCTCGGCTACAAGGAGATCCTTGCATATTTAGACGGCGGGTGTACCTTAGAGGAAGCTGTCTATATCATCAAGCGTGAGACGCGCCACTTTGCAAAACGCCAGTTGACATGGTTTAAGAGAGAGCGGGATGTGATCTGGCTCGACAAGCAGGCATTTGGCTATGATGATGCAGCGATTTTAACAGATATGATATCAATTTTAGAAGAAAAGGAAATAATCAGTCATGAATAAGTGGATGGAAGAACAATACGAAGCCCTTGGTATTTCAAGAGAAGTATATGAATTTGGAGAAAAAATCGAAGATTCCTTAAAAGAACGTTTTGCAGCGATCGATGCTACGGCAGAATACAACCAGTTAAAAGTCATCAAAGCGATGCAGGACAACCGTGTGAGTGCAGAGTGCTTTAATATGTCATCAGGATACGGCTACAACGACCTCGGACGTGACACATTAGAAAAAGTATATGCATCCTGCTTTAAAGGAGAAGATGCTTTAGTACGTCCGCAGATTACCTGCGGCACACACGCTTTAGCACTTGCTTTAATGTCAAACCTTCGTCCGGGAGATGAACTTTTATCCCCGGTCGGAAAACCATATGACACCTTAGAGGAAGTGATCGGCATCCGTCCGTCAAAGGGATCTCTGGCAGAATACGGCGTGTCTTACCGTCAGGTGGATCTTCTGCCGGACGGAAGTTTTGATTTTGAACATATCAAAGAGGCGATCAATGAGCGGACAAAACTCGTGACGATCCAGCGCTCCAAAGGGTATGCAACCAGACCAACCCTGTCCGTGGCACGTATTGGAGAGCTGATCTCCTACATCAAAGGCATCAAACCGGATGTCATCTGTATGGTAGATAACTGTTACGGTGAATTTGTCGAAGAGCAGGAACCGCTTGAAGTCGGAGCGGACATGATCGTTGGTTCTCTGATTAAAAACCCGGGCGGCGGACTTGCGCCGATTGGCGGATATATTGTCGGGAAAAAAGAATGTGTCGAAAATGCTGCTTACCGTCTGACCTCTCCGGGACTCGGAAAAGAAGTCGGTGCATCCTTAGGTGTCATCCAGTCTTTTTATCAGGGATTTTTCCTTGCACCGACCGTGGTGAGCGGCGCATTAAAGGGTGCGATCTTCGCGGCAAATATTTACGAAAAACTTGGATTTGAGGTTGTTCCGAACGGAAGTGAGAGCCGTCACGATATCATTCAGGCGGTCGCATTCCACAATCCGGATGCACTGATTGCATTCTGTGAGGGAATTCAGGCGGCGGCACCGGTCGACAGCTATGTAACGCCGGAACCGTGGGCAATGCCGGGCTATGACAGCGATGTCATCATGGCGGCAGGTGCTTTTGTACAGGGATCATCCATTGAGCTGAGTGCAGACGGTCCGATCAAGCCTCCATATGCCGTTTATTTCCAGGGCGGACTGACCTGGTATCACGCAAAACTGGGTATTCTCAAATCTTTACAAAAACTTAAGGAACGAAAACTTGTCGACCTTGACTTGTTATGATAGAATATAATGTGATTTATGTATGCTTCCCGGGAGAGCAGAGAGGAAGCATTTATGAACAAAATTACTACGGTAAAAGAATTGCCGGATTCGGAAAAGCCATATGAAAAGTTTCTTACATATGGTCCGGAATACTTAAGTGATGCAGAGCTGTTAGCAGTGATTATCCGTTCAGGGACAAGCGGTCTGAAGTCTGTGGAAGTTGCGCAGAATCTGTTAAATGACGGTCATCGCAATTTGTTAAACCTCTATGACATTCCGTTTGAAAAGATGCAGAAAATACGTGGAATTGGTCCCATAAAGGCAATCCAGTTAAAATGTATTGCGGAATTATCAAAGCGGATTGCACAGACAAAATCAGCACCAAACGTATGCATGACTAATCCGAGAACCATCGCAGATTACTATATGGAGCATCTGCGCCACGAGAACAAAGAACATCTGATCGTCTGTATGTTCGACAACAAATGCCACATGAAAGGTGATAAACTGCTTTCTGTCGGCAGTGCAAACGAGACGATTGTTTCGCCGCGTGAGGTTTTTGAAACAGCAATCAACTGTCATGCAGCACATCTTATCTTAGTCCATAATCATCCGAGCGGTATACCGGAACCATCCCATGCAGATGATGTCGTTACAAAACGGATTTTAAACTGCGGACAGTTGATGGGCATTCCGCTTTCCGACCATGTTATTATCGGAGATCATTCTTACTTTAGTTACAGAGAAAATAACAGGATCGTGGTTTAAACCGCGTTCCAAAGGGAGAGAACAATGACAAACAACGTATACGGTATTGATCTTGGAACATGCAATATGAAAATTTACTGCAAGTCTTCCAACAAAATCTTAAATGAGAAAAACACGATCGCATTAAAAAATAAAGATGAGATCTACGCTTATGGTAACTCGGCATACGCAATGTATGAAAAGGCCCCGGAGTCTATCCATGTGACATTCCCTGTTACAACAGGTGTCATCGCAGATTTCAACAATCTTCAGTCCATGATACAGCTTTTCTTAGAAACACATGTCAAGGGAAGCTTAAAGGGGGCAGAATTTATTGTGGCAGTACCGACAAGTATCACAGAAGTAGAGAAAAAAGCGTTTTTTGACATGTTCTATAAGAGCAAGATGAAACCAAAGAGTGTTCTTTTATGTGAAAAACCAATCGCAGATGCTGTGGGATTGGGATTAGACGTCAATGAACCGACCGGTATCATGGTTGTAGATATCGGTGCAGATACGACCGAGATTTCTGTTATTTCACTTGGAGGACTTGTACTTAGTGATCTTCTCCATTTTGGCGGCAATAAGATTGATGAATCCATCATTACTTATGTAAAACGAAATTATAATCTGGTGATCGGGCAGAAAACGGCACAGAGTATGAAAGAACGTTTGGGTTCCGGTATCCCGGGCAATGAAGATACGATGATCGTTGTCGGCAGAGATGTTGTAAGCGGACTTCCGATCGAAATGGAAATGTCAGGCGGAGTTGTCTATGAAGCAATCAAAGATAATCTCGAAAGTATCTGCAATTCCATCAAAATGATCTTAGAGAAAACACCACCGGAACTTGCAAAAGATATTATCCATTCCGGAATCTATATCACAGGCGGAAGTTCCCAGATTCATGATCTGGATAAATTGTTTGCAGATATCACAGGAATTGATATCAATACCTGTGAAGAACCGGAAGAGTGCGTTGTGCGTGGTCTTGTAAAAATTGTTTCCGACAGCAAATACAAACATCTTGCCTTCAGCATGAAAAGTAAGATCTTGATTTAGGGGAAAGTATGAAACGAAAACCAAAATTTGTTCTTCCCACAAAATATATATTGCTTATCTTAAGCGGTGTATGTATTGTGGCAATATTACTCAGTTTTACACTCGGCATATCCGGCGGACCATTAAATACTGTCGCCGGATATGTATTTATTCCAATGCAGCGCGGCATTAATTCTGTTGGCAGCTGGATTGGTGAAAAAGCAGACAATCTAAAAAAATTAAATGATGTTATGGCAGAAAATGAAGACCTGAAACGTCAGGTGGATGATCTGACCACGGAATTAAATACCATTAAATTAGAGCAGTACGAGCTTGACAATTTAAGAGAACTTTTAAAACTGGATCAGAAATATCCAAGTTACGATAAAGTTGCAGCAAATGTTATCGGAAAAGACGGCGGCAACTGGTTTACGAATTTTACGATTGACAAGGGATCTAACGATGGAATCGAAGTGGACATGAACGTGATCGCGGGAAGTGGTCTTGTAGGAATTGTCACAGACGTAGGACCAAACTATGCAAAAGTTTCTGCTATCATAAATGATACCATAAAAGTCAGTGGTATGGTTACAACCACATCGGATAACCTGATCGTAAATGGCAGTTTACAGAATATGAATGAAAATATGGTCATTGAATTTTCAAATCTCAATGATAAGGACAATAAAGTTGCCATCGGTGATCCCGTCGTTACTTCTTATGTATCAAACCGCTATCAGCAGGGAATTCTGATCGGTTATATCAGTACACTTACCATGGATTCTAATAATCTTACAAAGTCGGGTACCATTACACCGGCGGTCGATTTTGAGCATATCGAAGAAGTTCTTGTCATTTTAAATAAGAAACAGACAGCAGAATCTTAGAAATAGAGGTTATTTATGAGAAGAAAGATTACCGTATTTATTATTATTGGCGTCTGCTATCTGTTGCAAACGACATTTTTTGACACACTTTCCTTTGCATCCATATCACCAAACCTTCTGATTATCGTAACATCGTCCTTTGGTTTTATGCGTGGACGCAAAGAAGGGCTTTTTATCGGTTTTTTCTGCGGACTGCTCTTAGATATTTTCGGTGGAGGTGTTCTTGGATTTTACAGCCTTTTATATATGTATATCGGTTATATCAATGGAATGTTCCGTAAACTTTTTTATCCGGAAGATATTAAACTGCCGCTTGTCCTGATTGCAGGCAGTGATTTAAGCTGCAACCTTCTGATTTATTTTATTATGTTTCTTTTTCGAAACAGATACGACTTTAACTACTATTTTTTACAATTAATGATACCAGAGTTGGTTTATACCATGGTTATAACAATTTTTTTGTATTTCATAATTTTAAAGATAAACCAGAAACTGGAAGCAATCGAGAAAAGGAGTGCAAGCAAATTTGTTTGATAATATAAAAGAAGCATGCCGTATGTTTTTTAAATCGCGGCTGGTTGTAGCAACAGTTGTGATGATTCTGCTGTTTTCCATTCTTCTGTGGCGTATTTTTTCTCTTCAGATTGTAAATGGAAAAGAATATCAGGACAATTATACGTTCAAAATCGTCAAGGAACGCACCTTAAACAGTACACGCGGAAATATTTATGACCGCAATGGCAACCTGCTCGCCTACAATGAACTGGCATATTCCATTACGATCGAGGATAATGGTACTTACAGTTCTACGAAAGCAAAAAATGCAGCGATCAATGCAGAAATTGCACAGGTCGTAACCGCACTTGAAGAAAATGGAGACTCCATTGTCAACGATTTTAAAATATTGCTGGATGACAATGGCAATTACAGTTATAACATAGAAGAATCCGGCGCAACCTGGAAACGTTTTCTGGCAGATGTGTTTGGAGAGGCTTCATTTGAAAGTATGCAGGAAGATGAATCTGACATCATTTCCCGCAACAAACTTGATTTTAAACCGACGGAAGCAACCGCTGCACAGGTTATGCAATATCTGGCGGGCAGCAACCGTTATGCCATTGGAACCGAATATGATGATGCAATGGCATATAAGATTACTGTTGTACGTTTTTCCATGGCACAAAATGCCTATCAGAAATATATTGCAACAACGATCGCAACGAACGTTTCCGAGGAATCGGTTGCCTATATCAGCGAACACGCTGCAGAATTGCAGGGGGTTGAAGTATTAGAGGATACCATACGAAAGTACAACGATAGTGAATATTTTTCTTCCATTATCGGTTACACCGGAAAAATATCCACCGACGAATACAATAAACTTTCAGAGACAGATGATTCCTATACTTTAAATGACGTAGTCGGTAAACTTGGTATTGAACAGTATATGGACAGCGATTTAAAAGGTGCGAAAGGTCATGAAAAGCTCTATGTGGATTATCTTGGAAAAGCGGTAAAAGTCATTGAACACGAAGAACCGCAGGCAGGAAATGATGTCTATCTGTCTATCGACAAAGATCTTCAGATTGCAGTATATAAGCTTTTAGAGCAGGAGATTGCCGGAATCGTATACTCCAATATTGATAATCCTGGATCAGATATCAATATTCCGATCACAGATGTCTATTTTGCACTGATTAACAATAATGTGATTGATTTTTCACATTTTTCAGAAGAAAATGCATCCCCCACGGAACGGGAAGTACAGCAGATCTTTGCCAGCAGACAAAATGCTGTAATTGAACAGATACGCACCGAACTGACCGGAAGTGCACCGACACCATTTGCATCGATGACAGAGGAATATCAGGATTATTTTACCTATATCATAAAAAATATGCTTCATGATAACAATATCCTGTTAAAGAAAAATATTGATACGTCCGATGAGGTTTACCTTCAATGGCAGAATGGGGCGATTGGCCCGCAGGAGTATTTAAACCATGCAATTGCCAAAGGGTGGATCGACATTACAAAGTTTTCCGTAAGTGAAAAATATTCAGATTCTACTGAAATATATGATGCATTGTGTGATTATATTCTAAATGATATCAGTACAGATTCAGATTTTACAAAAATTATATATGAATATTTAATCCAGACCGATGCAATTACCGGAAGACAGCTTTGTCTGATCTTATTTGATCAGAATATTCTGGCATTTGACGAGGATGATATTGCAGGATTATCAGGCGGCACAATTGCACCGGCTTCCTTTATCAAGGAAAAGATCCAGAATCTTGAAATTACACCGGCACAGCTTGCCTTAGATCCATGTGCGGGCTCCTGTGTGATCACAGATACAAAGACAGGGGAAGTTCTCGCTTTGGTAAGTTATCCTGGATACGACGGTAACAGGCTTGCAAACACCGTCGATTCCGATTACTTCAACAGCCTGCAGCAAAATAATGCAAGACCTCTGTACAATTATGCAACCCAGCAGCGGACGGCACCTGGTTCTACATTTAAAATGGTATCAGCGACGGCAGGTCTTGCAGAACATGTGATCAGTACGACGGAGCAGATCCAGGATCTTGGAGTGTACAAAAACGTAAGCAATGAACCGGAATGCTGGATTTATCGTTCTTCCCACGGATCACATGGTCTTATTAATGTGTCTGAAGCACTTAGAGATTCCTGTAACTACTTCTTCTATGAAGTTGGTTACCGTCTCAGTACCAATAATTATGCAATGAGCTACAATAATGATGCCGCAGAAAACGGTATTGAAAAAATTCAGAAATATGCTTCACTTTATGGCCTGAATGAAACAACCGGCATAGAAATTGAAGAGAGCAAACCGCAGGTCGCAGATAGTTTCCCTGTCATGGCTGCCATTGGTCAGAGTAATAATAACTACTCCACGATACAGCTCGCCAGATATGTTACTGCCGTTGCAAACAGTGGTACCGTATATAATTACACACTTTTAAACAAAGTAACGGATTCTGACGGAAACACATTAAAACAATACGAACCGGAGATCCGCAATACCGTGGATGTCTTAAGTGACAGTGACTGGGATGCCATTCATACCGGTATGCGCATGGTGGTTGAAAATACAAAAGAATTCGATGGATTTCCAATCGAGGCAGCCGGCAAGACAGGTACGGCACAGGAGGATCTGAAACGGCCAAACCACGCTTTGTTTGTCGGTTATGCTCCGTACGATAATCCTGAAATATCAATTGCAACGCGTATTGCAAATGGATATACTTCCCACAATGCGGCAGAAGTTTCAAAGAAGATCCTTGCATACTATTTCAAAGTTGAAGATGCTGATTCTCTGTTAAACGGACAGGCTGAGAATATTAATGCTACATCAAATGGTGTAAATGATTAACATTTGAATAATTCCCGTTTTTTTGCGGGTTTTATTAATAAATCAAAACAGGAGGTTCCCTCATGGGTGAAGTGATTACTTTTACCTCAGGAAAAGGCGGCGTTGGCAAAACGACAACCACAGCTAACGTTGGCGCAGGACTTTCACTGTTAGATAAAAAAGTCGTATTGGTAGATACTGATATCGGCTTACGAAATCTTGATGTTGTCATGGGACTGGAAAACCGGATCCTCTATAATCTG
>OLIU01000784.1_pt1 | contig 14141 bp, 10 predicted proteins | sample 1603321 | NCBI WGS metagenome assembly OLIU01 (sample SAMN03922508, study PRJEB24848) | human gut metagenome | isolation source: stool sample | host: Homo sapiens | place: Germany | collected 2011-11 | reverse complement strand
GCTCACTGAACATACCGCCCAGAGCGACCAGCATCAGCACGATGCCATACAGCAGAGTATACTTGATGAGAAGCAGCATATCACTTGCCCTCCTTCTTGGTTTCGGTCTTAGCAGGGGCGGGCTCTGCATTCACGTTGGTCTTGTCTGCATTCTTGAACAGCATGGAGTGGATCTTGCCACGGAACAGCATGGAGAATGCGCACAGGTAGATGATGATACCGCTGATCAGGTCGGAGATCTCGGTGGGGTAATACTTGGTGGACAGGAAAGAGCCGCCGACCGAGATGTGGGAGATGAAGATCGCGGAGAAGATGGTGCCGATGGGGTTGGAGCTTGCCAGCAGGGCCACAGAGATGCCGTTGAAGCCCATGGCCGGCAGGCTGGTGGAGTTCAGCGGGTTCCACTGAGAGACATTGGACAGGTAGTAGAGGCCGGCGCCGAAGCCTGCCAGAGCGCCTGCAATGGCCATGGAGAGGATGATGTTCTTCTTCTCGTTGATGCCGGCGTAGCGGGCGGCGCTCTTGTTCAGGCCGACGGCCTTCAGCTCATAGCCAAAGGTGGTCTTGTTCAGGATGACCCAGATCAGAATGGCGACTGCCGCAGCGAGGAAGATTGCAATGGTGGTGCTGTTGGTCTGGAACATCTTGTTCAGGCCGAAGTCCGGGATGATGGACTGGGCGTACTCAGCGTTCTTGCTCAGGTTCAGGGTACGGGTGTTGCGCACGTCGTACATGGGGCCGGTGCCGTTCTGGTAGATAAGCTCATTGACCAGATACAGGCCGATCCAGTTGAACATAATAGAGGTGATGACTTCGTTGATGTTGAAGTAAGCCTTGAAGAAGCCGGGGATAGCGCCCCAGATGCCGCCGAGGATTGTGGCGACGATCAGGCAGACATACCAGGGCATCTTGAGCATGATGGCACAGTAGAGAGCGCCGTAAGCGCCCAGCGTGTACTGACCGGCAGCACCGATGTTGAACAGGCCGGTCTTGAAGGCGAAGGCCACGGACAGACCGGTCATAATGAGGGGTGCTGCGTTGGCCAGTTCCTTGCCGACGCCGTAAGGGGCGTCATGGAAGCCGCCCTTAATGATGCGGACAAAGCCGTCGCCCCATGCGTGGGCCGGGTTGATGGCCAGCAGCACGAGGAAGCCCACAGCCATGCCGATGACGATGCACAGCAGAGCGGCCAGCACACTGGTGATGGAGCTGTTGAGGTTGCTGTGGGAAAGTTTTTTCTTGTTCATTTATTTGCTCTCCTTTCCCTGCTTGCGTGCGCCGGCCATGTAGAGGCCCAGCTCCTGCACAGTGGTGGTCTTGGGGTCAAACTCGCCCACGATCTCGCCCTCGTACATGACGAGGATGCGGTCGGACAGGTTCATGACCTCATCCAGCTCGAGGCTGACCAGCAGGACAGCTTTGCCCTTGTCGCGCTCGGCGACGATCTGGCGGTGGATGTATTCGATAGCGCCGACATCCAGGCCGCGGGTGGGCTGAACAGCCACCAGCAGCTTGGGGTCTTTGTCGATCTCGCGGGCGATGATGGCCTTCTGCTGGTTGCCGCCGGACATGCTGCGCACGATGGTGGAGCTGCCCTGACCGCTGCGGACGTCGTACTGAGCGATGAGCTTATCGGAGTACTCGCGGACTTTATCGGACTGGATGAAGCCGCCCTTCTGGAACTCGGGCTGCCAGTAGCGCTGGAGCACCATGTTGTTCTCGAGGCTGTAATCCAGCACCAGACCGTGCTTGTGGCGGTCTTCGGGGATGTGGCTCATGCCGTCCTTCGAGCGCTGACGGATGCTCTCGCGGGTGATGTCCTTGCCGTCCAGCGTGATCTTGCCGCCCGACAGTTTTTCGAGACCGGTGAGTCCATAGACGAGCTCGGTCTGGCCGTTGCCCTCGATGCCCGCCAGACAGACGATCTCGCCTGCGTGGACCTGGAAGGTGACGTCCTTGACGGAGTCCTTCTTGCGCTGGTCGTTGTGGATGGTAACACCCTCCACGTCCAGCACGACATCGCCCGGGTGAGCGGGCTTTTTATCGACCTGAAGCTGGACGTCACGGCCGACCATCATGCGGGAAAGCTCTTCCTTGGTGGTGTCCTTGATGTCCACGGTACCCATATACTTGCCCTTGCGCAGGACGGTGCAGCGGTCGGCGACCGCCATGATCTCGTTGAGCTTGTGGGTAATAAAGAGGATGGACTTGCCCTCCTTCTTGAACCCGCGCATGATCTCCATCAGCTCGTCGATCTCCTGCGGGGTCAGCACAGCGGTGGGTTCGTCGAAGATGAGGATCTCATTGTCGCGGTAGAGCATCTTCAAAATCTCCACGCGCTGCTGCATACCGACCGAAATATCACTGATGAGCGCATCGGGGTCAACACGCAGACCGTACTTCTCGCTCAGGGCCACGACCTTCTTGCGGGCCTCGGCCTTCTGCAAAAAGCCCAGCTTGTTGGGCTCCACGCCCAGAATGATGTTGTCCAGCACGCTGAAGCACTCCACCAGCTTGAAGTGCTGGTGGACCATACCGATGCCCAGTGCGTTTGCATCGTTGGGGTTGCGGATGGCGACCTCCTTGCCGTTTTTGAGGATCTTACCCTCCTCCGGCTGATACAGGCCGAACAGCACGCTCATCAGGGTACTTTTGCCTGCGCCGTTCTCGCCCAGCAGGGCATGGACCTCACCTTTGCGCAGCTGCAGGGTAATGTCGTCGTTTGCCTTGATGCCCGGGAACTCCTTGGTGATATGGAGCATCTCGATCACAAAATCCTCTGCCAATCTGCTCACTCTCCTTTCGTGTCCAAACGACACTTATACTATTGTAATGCCCATTATACCGTATTTTTGCTGTTTTGCACACTTCTTTTTGAAAATTTAGTGTTTTGCTGTATCACAAGTATTACTTTTGTGCATTTCGACGAACATCCCTTCCTCGTCTTGAAAAAGCATACAAAAAAGGCGGGACGCCCTTTGCAAAGCGTCCCGCCCGGGAAGTTTCTGATTACTGGATGTAGTTGACGGTGGTGAACTCGCTGACGGTGGGCTTGGTGCTATCGTCAGAGCTGTTGTCCACAGTGATCTCGCCGCTCTTGATCTTCTCCTTCAGAGCCTCGTACTCGTCGGTGGTGAAGGTCTCGAAGTTCCAGCTGTCAGCATCGGTGGGCAGACCGACGTAGTCGCCGTCCTCCAGACCGAAGTTGCCGTTGGAAGCAGCGATGTCGCCCCAATCGCCTGCATCGATGTCGGACAGAGCGGTGTTGACAGCCTCGGTCAGGCCCTTCATAGCGGAGGTGATGAAGGGGTTGTAAGCGAAGGAGCCGTCTGCCACGCCGTTGACACCGATGTAGTTCTGGTCAACGTCAACGCCGACGACATAGCCGTTGCTCTTCAGAGCAGCCTCAACAGCAGAGGTGTAGATGCCGCCGCCGCAGGCGAAGACGACCTGCGTGCCGTTGGAGTACCAGCCCTCCATACGGGAGGTGATGTTTGCATCGCCGTAGAACTGGCCGCCGTAGAAGTAGTTGATGTCGATGTTGGTGCCCAGCTCCTGAGCAGCAGCGTCAGCGCCCTGCACATAGCCGTAGCCGTAACGGATGACAGCGGGGACAGCCATGCCGCCGAGGAAGCCCAGCTTGGTCTTGCCGTCCTTAACGACAGCGTAGCCAGCCATATAACCTGCCTGCTCCTCCTTGAAGGTGATGCAGTAGCAGTTTGCGGGGATGGCGTCGGTGCCGATGTCGCCCTGGGTGACATCGATAGCGATGAACTTGACATCGGGGTACTGGTCAGCAGCCCATGCCAGAGAAGCGCCGTACAGGTAGCCGACGCAGACGATGACGTCAGCGCCGTCGTTGACAGCCTGACGGATCATGGTCTCGCGGTCCTCATCGGAAGCGTCAGCCTCGGGGATGTAGTACTGGCAGTCATCGCCCATGTAGCCGGAAACAGCGGTCCAGCAGGCCTGGTTGAAGCTCTCATCGTCGATGGTGCCGGTGTCGCAGGTCAGAGCGACCTTCACCATCTTCTCGCCGCCCTCAGCGGTGGAAGCGGCTGCGCTGGTGGAGGCAGCTGCAGAGGAAGCAGTGGAAGAGGAAGAACCGCCGCAGGCAGTCAGAGCAGCGGCAGCAGCAGCGGCGCCAGCCACTGCCAGGAAGTTACGACGAGAAATCATCATAATGAAAACTCTCCTTTTATTTTAATATAATCGCGTTTTGTTGACGAAATGTGCGCACTTGCACATTTACTGGCTCAAGTATAGCGGGAAGAAGTGACAGATGCAAGCCTTTTCCGATTACAAAACATTTACAATTATTTTATCAAAATTGTATAAAAACCATACTTATCCCGGAAAATCCGCTCCACCCGGCATTTTTCGCGCGGCTGTGTTCAATCTTCCACGGCCTTGTTGCCCGCCACGTTGGAGGGACCGAAGCCGAAGGGCAGCAGCTCGTCCATGCTGCGCTCGATGAAATCGTCCGGGCTTTTTGCCATGATGACATTCAGCTCCGGGCCACCGAATTCGAACAGCGCCTGACGGCAGACGCCGCAGGGCGAGGTGATCTGCTTGTTGACTTCGCCCCGGCGCGCACCCACCACGGCGATGTCGGTGAACCTGGTCACGCCCTCGGCCACAGCCTTGAACAGGGCCGTCCGCTCGGCGCAGCTGGTGGGGGTAAAGGCGGCGTTCTCCACATTGCAGCCGGTGAAGATGCGGCCATCCTCGGCGCGCAGGGCAGCGCCCACCATAAAGTCGCTGTAAGGCGCGTAAGCCCTCTCCCTGGCCGCAAGGGCCATCCGGATGAGCTCCTGCTTTTCTTCCAGAGTCAGTTTTGTCATGGTCGGTTCTCCTTTTTGCAATTTGTAGATATAGTGTTCCTCGTCCTGTGGGACGAAGCCAATGGATTCAAACATTTTCTGCGACTGGGTATTGAAGGAATAGATGTGCGCGAAGCACTCCGCCAAACCCCTTTCCCGAGCCAGCTCCAGCATTTTTTCGATGACCTTCCGCCCGATGTGTTTATTCTGGTACTCCTTGCAGATGACGACGGCCAGCTCGCCGGTCGTCCGCAGGCTGACGTCACCACAAAGCACACCCCGATACTCGATATAAAACAGTTCCCCGTGTGTGTCCAGATAATGATACATCCGCTTCAGCAGTGGCAAATCATAAACGAAGTCCCTGTTATCTACCTGTTTGCAGAGCTGTGCATCCTGATACCACGCAAGTGCTGTATCGTAGGCCGGATAATACGGAACAAGCCGGATGTTCCCCTCCACAGAAATCGAACTGCGCACCATGTTCACCGTTTCTCTGTTCATCGGCCTCATTCCCTTCTGTGTCGTACATTCTTCTGTGTCGTGTATTTAAGTATAAATCATTCTTTTAAGAAGTGCAAGCGGCGATAATTACGCAGCATTATGCAATGACAGCTCTTGCATTTGTCATTACAAATGAATATAATAGAATTATAAAGGAGGCGCATCAGAATGGCAAACGCAGTCAATGTGAATTTTCGGATGGACCCCGACCTCAAGCGGAGCATGGAGGAGGTCTGTGCCGAGATGGGGCTTTCGATGACGACAGCCTTCACGATTTTTGCAAAGAAAGTGTCGCGCGAGCATCGGATCCCCTTTGAAGTCTCCGCTGACCCCTTCTATTCTGAAAGCAACATCAACTATCTCCGTCAAATCGTCCATGATATTGACACCGGCAAAGCCAAGCTCACCGAACATGAACTGATCGAGGTGGACTGATGAGGCTGCTGTGGGAAGAGGAAGCGTGGGAAGATTATTGTCTTTGGCAGACGCGGGACAAAAAGCTGCTGAAGCGAATCAACTCCCTCATAAAAGACATTCAGCGGAACACCTATGAGGGCATCGGCAAGCCCGAGCCTTTGAAGGGAGATTTGAGCGGATGGTGGAGTCGGCGTATCGACGACACCCACCGCATCGTCTACCGGGAGCAGGATGGAAACATCATCATTGCGTCCTGTTACGGTCATTACACGGATACCTGAGAAGCAAAAAGACTGCTGTCGGCCGACAGCAGTCTTTTTGTATTATGGTTAAATCAATACTCCGCGCCCAGTGCGACCTTCATCATATCGGTGAAGCTCTTCTGGCGCTGCTCTGCGGTGGTGATCTCCGGGGAGACAAAGCTGTCGGAGATGGTCAGCAGGCAGGCAGCGTTCTTGCCCAGCACCTCGGCGTTGGCGAACAGAGCAAAGCTCTCCATCTCCACGCAGAGGCAGCCGCGCTCGTCGCGCAGCAGCTCCCAGTAGGTGGGCTTTGCGTCGGAAGGCTGACGGTAGAAAACGTCGGAGGAGTGGATGTTGCCCTCGATGAGCTTGATGCCCTGCTTCTTGGCGGAGGCGCGCAGCTTGTCATTCAGCTCCTCGCTGGGGAAGGTGATGTCGTGGTCGTTTCCGCTCTGGACGCGGGCATAGTTGGACTCACTGACCGCACCGGTAGCCAGCACGGTGTCGAACAGCTTGGCGTCGGCAGTGTAGCTGCCGGCGGAGCCGATGCGGATGATGTTGTCCACATCGTAGAACTTGAACAGCTCGTAGGAATAGATGCCAATGGAGGGCATACCCATGCCGCTGCCCATCACGCTGATGGGATGGCCCTCATAGGTGCCGGTAAAGCCCAGCATCCCGCGGACACCCGTCACCTGACGGACATCCTTCAGGAAGGTGTCAGCAATGAACTTTGCGCGCAGGGGGTCGCCCGGCATCAGGACAGTCTTTGCGAAATCGCCCTTTTCGGCGCTGATGTGAGGAGTAGCCATAATAATTATCTCCTTTTTATGAATTTTATCTAGGCAGCGGAGCCCGCCGCCTTGCGTTACCCAAAAGCTTTTTTCATTCCGCTGAATGTCAGCCGACATGCCAAAGCCTCCCCTTTTTAGGGGAGGTGGCGCGCCGCAGGCGTGACGGAGAGGTTTATTTCTTCCCCGGGAATACGTTCTGTGGGGGAATGTACGAACCATTGAGACGTATCTCAAAGTGGCAGTGGTTGCCGGTGGAACGGCCCGTGCTGCCCAGATAGCCGATGAGCTGGCCCTGACGGACGGTCTGGCCCGCACTGACAGTCAGGGACAGGCAGTGTGCATACACAGAGCTGTATCCGCCGCCGTGGTTGATGATGACCGAGTAGCCATAGCCCGTACCTGCACCGGCCTTGTTGTAACCCGCCTTGGTGACGGTGCCGCCTGCGGAGGCGTAGATGGGCGTACCGGCCGGGGCGCAGATGTCCACGCCCTTGTGGCGTCCACCGTACCAGCGCGAGCAGTAGCGGTAGTTCGGCACAGGCCAGATGAACCGGCCGCTGCCGGTGATGTACTTGGTGCTGGAAGTCACCTTCTTGGTGCCTTCGACCACCTTCTTGTTCACCGGTTCCTTGATGACCTCGGTGGAAAGCACGCTCTGGTCCACAAGGATATTGTTGATGTCGTAGACGTTCTGGAGGGTCACACGGCGCAGACCGTTCTCGCCCTCCTGGAGCACCTTGGTGGTTCCCTTCGTATATTCGTTGGATTTTGTCGTCTCCGTGGAGAATGCGATTTCTTCCTCACGGGTCTCGATGCGGGTGATGCGCACCTCAAGGCCAGCCTCTTCTTTGGTGATGACGAGGTGGTCGCCCTCAAGGATGCTGGACGTCTCGCTCAGCGGCTCACCCTTGAACGCCGGGTTGAGGGCGCACAGCTCACGGAAGGTCAGGTCATTGTTATGTGCAATGGACCAGAGGGTGTCGCCCGCCTTGACGGTGTAGACCTTCTGAGCCTGCTTCACGCCCACCAGCTCCTGCCGGACGGTCTCAAAATCCTGCAAGCCTTCCTTGAAGTAGAGGCCGTCTTCCAGCGTGACCTGTTTGTTGAAGCCCACGCTCACATTGGGGTCGTCCTCTTCTTCCTCGTAGGGGTCGAGCATGGCGGCGAGGTAATCCCGCAGCGCATTGCCGTCGCTGCACACCGCCGTCAACTCGCCGTCCAGATAAAGAGCCGTGCCTTCGCTGATCTGGTCACCGGCGCTCTGGATGATGGCGTTTGCCATCTCGTTTTCGTCCATCATGTGGTGGGCGATGGCGAGGGTGTAGCTCGGCTCGATGGTCCACTCGGTCTTGTCGGTGCCGGCGTAGCTGATACGCTCCATCACGTCCTCGCGGGCCGTGTTGAAGACGTCCTCATTCGCCACATAGCCCACGGTTTCGCCGTTGACCTGGACGGCCAGCGCATAAGGCTGGTGGATGACATATTGGAACACTGCTGCGCCCAGCGCCAGTGCGCAGATGGGCAGGGCATACATCGCCATGCGGGGCAGCAGACTGAGGTTGCGGCGGACGCCGTTTTTGAAGTAGTGGACGCTGGCCTCAAATGCTGCACCGAAGCCCTGCTCCCTGCGGATGCGGTGGGCATGGATGAGAAGGGACACGATGCCCTTTGCAAACAGCACGATGGGGCCAAACAGGTCTTTGGCCACCTGTGCTGCGCCGGGGAACGCCGTCTCTGCCAGAGCCTTTGCAAAGCGGCGGATGCCTCCAGCAACCCAGAGAGCGGCGTACTTGACGGCACGTCCCACCCGCACGGCAGCATACTCCGCGCCAAAGCCCAGCGCGTAGAGCGCTGCGCCAATGCGCAATACCAGCTTCGACGAGCGCAGCTTCCGGGAGGCATTGTCCAGCCGGTGGCGGCGACGGCGATACCGCCGGTGGCGGCGCAGCAGATGGACGCACTGGAGCTGCGCCCAAAGTGAGCGCAGCTTTGCGCGGAAGCCAGTGTGCCGCGGCGCAGCGGCTGGCTCGTCCTGCCGCGTTTCAGTTGTTTTATCTTCCAGCAAAAAGGATGCTCCTTCCTGTATTTTCAGGAGATTCTGATTTGTCTCTTTTCTCTGTTATCGACACGCTGCCGCATAAGGACAGCTTTTTTGACAGGAATAACTCTATTTATTATACACCCTGCCAGCGCCGAAACAAGCATTGACACAAAATTTGGGCTTAGCTTTCACTTACTTTTCACGAAATACACAAATTTAGACAAAAAGCTTTGTCATATCCTCCGGCAGCGGGCTTTCCACTGTCACCGGCCTCAAGGTCGTCTCGTCCACCGGCACTTCGATGCGGATGCCGTCCGGCATCCGCTCGCAGCGCGGCACCCAGAACGTCTGTTTTGCGCAGTGGAGCGCCTGCCGCCCGATGCGCGCCCGGCTCCCGCCGTAGAGGTCATCTCCGGCCAGCGGGTGGTTGATGGATGCAAAATGTACCCGTATCTGGTGGGTCCGGCCCGTCACCGGGACGCAGGCCGCGAGGCTCAGGCCGTTTTCGGCTTTCAATATGGTATATTCCGTCCGGCTGGGTTTGCCATCGGGGGTGACGCACCGCCCGATGATGCTCTCCCCCTGCCGCCCGATGGGGGCGTCGATGACGCCCGGCCCGAGGGGAAGTTCTCCTTCTACAACGGCGTAGTAGAGCTTTTCCACCCGCTGAGCCAGCAGCGGGGCGGCGTAGCCATTCTGAGCCGCCAGCACGAGGCCGCTGGTGTCCTTGTCGATGCGGTTCACCGGGCGGAAGACGGGGCTTCTGCCCTGACGCAGCGCCCAGGCGGCATAGCCGTTCGCCAGCGTATCCAGCGGGTAATTCAGGGTAGGATGCACCGCGAGATGGGGCGGCTTTTCCACCACGAGGGCGAAAGCGTCCTCGTAGACCACATCCACCGGGATGTCGTCCTGCGGCGCAACGCCTTCCCTCTCCGGCGGCAGTTCAAAGGAGATGACCTGCCCGGCCTCCACCCGGCGGTTGGCCAGGATGGGGGCGCCGTCGGCAAAAAAGCCGCTGCCCCGGAATTTCACGGCCCGGGACAGGTCGGTGGAGACACTGCACTTGCGCAGAAAACCGCGCAGCAGCATCCCATCCGCCTCGGGCGGGACTTTGAAATAAAGCTTCATCTTCCCACCTCCAGCGCGGGCAACATATAAGATAAGTATAGCAAAATTCTCTTTCTCTTGCAAATCTTGTTTTTTTATGGTATCATGAGGAGCGGAAAACGAGTGGAACATACGGCGGCGGGGCGGCTTTGACCGCTCTGAGGAAAGTCCGGGCCTCACAGAGCACGGTAACTGCTAACGGCAGCCGAGGGTGACCTCAGGGAAAGTGCAACAGAAAGGAAACCGCCGCAGCAATGCGGTAAGGATGAAAGGGCGAGGTAAGAGCTCACCAGCGCATGGGTGACTATGCGGCTTTGTAAACCCTACCGGAAGCAACGCCTATATGGGACGTACAGCGCTGCTCGCGTGTCCCGAAGGCGGCACGAACCTGTCAGCAATGGCAGGTCTAGACAGATCGTCGTTTAATACAGAACCCGGCTTACGGTCTATCTCGTTTTCCATCTTTTGTTTTCAGCGCTGTCTGCGGTATGCAGGCAGCGTTTTTCGTTTCTTTAACCACACTGTCACTTTTCGTTTGGGCCGGTTTGTGGTATACTGAACAAAACCCCGCAGAGCACGTCTTCGCCGGGGCCTTAATTCAACAGACAGGATGTGAAATCCTCCGATGAAAGATGGTTTTTTGAAAGCAGCTGCCCTCTCGCCCTCACTGCGGGTGGCCGACTGCAACTATAACGCTTCCCAAATCGTATCTCAGTTACAGGACGCTGCCGCCCGCGGCGTCAGGCTGGCGGTGTTCCCCGAGTTCTGCCTCACCGGCTACACCTGCGGCGATCTATTCTTGCAGCGCACGTTGCAGCAGGGCGCGCTGGACGCCCTGCAGACCGTGCTGGACGCCAGCCGGGAGCTGGATGTCGTGGCCCTCGTGGGCCTGCCGCTGCTGGTGCGGGGCAAACTGTACAACTGCGCCGCCGTCCTCTGCGGCGGGCGTCTGCTGGGCCTTGTCCCCAAGACCTACCTGCCCAACTACGGCGAGTTCTACGAAAAGCGCCAGTTCACCCCGGGCAGCACTGAGGTGGAAAATGTGACGGTCTGCGGGCAGGAGGTGCCTTTCGGTACGTCCCTGCTCTTCCGCTGCCGCCAGATGCCCAGCTTCGTTCTGGGCGTGGAGATCTGCGAAGACCTGTGGAGCGCTCTGCCCCCCTCCACCTTCCACACGCTGGCCGGTGCCACCGTCATTGCGAACCTTTCGGCCAGCGATGAGACGGTCGGCAAGGCCGAGTACCGCCGGGCGCTGGTGTCGAACCAATCCGCCCGCCTGCTCTGCGGCTACCTGTACGCTTCTGCCGGCCACGGCGAGAGCACCCAGGACATGGTCTTCGCCGGCCACGACCTCATCGCCGAGAACGGCGCCCTCCTCGCCGAGACATCTCCCTTCGAGGGCAGCTGGGCTGAGACGGAGCTGGACTGCCAGCGGATGGAGTCGGAGCGGGCGCGCAACACCAGCTTCGAGCCCAGCGCTGAGGGGTATCTGACCGTCGATTTCGACCTTGCCCTCACCGAGACGAAGCTCTCCCGCTGGGTAGACCCCACGCCTTTCATCCCCCACGACGAGCGCCGCCGGGCCGAGCGCTGTGAGTTGATCTTGAAAATGCAGGCCGACGGCCTCGCCAAGCGCCTCGAGCATGCCCACGCCAAGACGGCGGTCATCGGCATCTCGGGCGGTCTGGACAGCTGCCTCGCTCTGCTGGTGGCCGTCCGCGCCATGAAACAGCTGGGCCGCCCCACCAGCGATGTGCTGGCAGTGACCATGCCCTGCTTCGGCACCACCCACCGCACCCGCAGCAATGCGGAGATCTTATGCGACGAGCTGGCCGTCAGCTTTACCGAGATTGACATCGCCAACACCGTCCACAGCCACTTCAAGGACATCGGACAGGACGAGAGCGTGCTGGACGTCACCTTCGAGAACGGACAGGCTCGTGTGCGCACCCTCGAGCTGATGGACACTGCCAACCGCACCGGCGGCCTCGTCGTCGGCACCGGCGACCTCTCCGAGCTGGCGCTGGGCTGGGCCACCTACAACGGCGACCACATGAGCATGTACGGCGTCAACGCCGGTGTCCCCAAGACGCTGGTGCGCCACCTCGTCCAGTATGAGGCCGACATTGCCGCCTCCGCCGAGCTGCGCCGGGTGCTGCTGGACATCCTCGACACCCCCGTCTCCCCGGAGCTGCTGCCTGCCAAGGACGGCGAGATCTCTCAGAAGACGGAAGACCTCGTGGGTCCCTATGAGCTGCACGACTTCTACCTTTATTATGTTCTCCGCTTCGGCTTCGGCCCGTTGAAGATATTCCGGCTGGCGAAAGCGGCCTTCGCAGGCCGGGCCGAGTACCCGGACGAAGTGCTTTACAAGTGGCTGCGCAACTTCTACTGGCGGTTCTTCGCCCAGCAGTTCAAACGCAGCTGCCTGCCCGACGGTCCCAAGGTGGGCAGCGTCACCCTCTCGCCCCGGGGCGACTGGCGGATGCCCAGTGACGCAGCCGCCGCGCTCTGGCTGTCCGAGCTGGAACAGATCCCGCTCAAAGGATAATTTTTTATGAAACGACGCAAAAAACTGCTGATAAATCTGATCTTTGCTGCCGTCATTCTGGCCGCAGCCGCCGTGCTGCTGCTGGTGCGGAAAGCAAACCAGACCGGTGCGCCTCTCTGCGCAGAGCTCATCTACGGCGACAGTAACACCAGGCTGACCTTTCCCCTCGAAAAAGACGCCGATTACGATGTGGACACCGGCTATCTCACCGTCCACATCAAGATCCAGGACGGCGCGGCCCGCTTTGTAGATTCGCCCTGCCCTGACCACATCTGCGAGTCCTTCGGCTGGCTCAGCGAGGAAGACCAGACGGCCACCTGCCTGCCCGCCCGGGCTGTGCTGAGCATCATCCCCACCACATGATGGCATACACATCCAAAGGAGTGAACGCCTATGTTTGACGAAAACAAGCATACCCATCCCCAGAATAACGACGAAGGCCCCCGGCACATCCACCGGGGCATCAAGCGCAGCGAGCCCGACGAAGTGGAGGTAGACAGCGCCGATTTCTTCTCGCCGGAGCCTCCCCGCCCCAAAGCACCGCCGAAACCGGCACCGACGCCTCCGTCTGAGCCGCCGAAGCCTCCGGTGCCGCCCCGCAGACAGTGGGAGCCGCTGCACCCCAGCGAGCCCACCCCCGCTGACGACAAACTTCCGAAAGGAGGAATGGTCTTGCTGGTACTGCAGGCCATCCTGAGCCTTGCCGCGCTGGTGCAGCTCTGGCGCACCCAGATGCTGCCGGTGCTCTACCTCGTTATCATCACCGCACTTCTGGTGCTGCTCTGGCTGCTGGTGCGCAAGTGCCTCGCCTCCCGCAGCGGTGCCGTCGTGGCCCGGGTGCTGTCCGTCCTGCTCTGCGCCGCGCTGGCCGTGGGCTGTGTCTGGGCGCAGCAGGGTCTGACCGCACTGGACAGCATGACTTCCGGCCTGCTCACCGGCGCAGAGGCGAATAAGATCACGAAAGAGCCGTTCGTCGTCTACCTCAGCGGTGTGGACAACCGCGGCGAGCTGACCGAAAAGGCCCGCAGCGACGTGAACATCCTCGCTGTGGTCAACCCCACCACCAAGCAGGCGGCCCTCATCAACACCCCGCGCGACTACTATGTTGACCTCGCAGGCACCGACAGCAAGGACAAGCTGACCCACGCCGGCCTCTACGGCGTCGAGACCAGCATGGCCACGCTGGGCAACCTCTACGGCGTGAATGTGGAGCACTACCTCCGCATCAACTTTGCGGGCTTCATCAACATCATCGACGCCATCGGCGGCGTGGACGTCTACTCCGACCAAGCCTTCACCTCGGTGGGCAGCCCCGGCTACTACGACCCCACCACCTTCGCCGAGGGCTGGAACCATCTGGACGGCAAGTCCGCTCTGGCTTTTGCCCGTGAGCGCCACGCCTTCAAGACCGGCGACATCCAGCGCGGCATCAACCAGATGAAAGTCATCGACGCGATGGTCAACAAGCTCAAGTCTCCCGCCCTGCTCATGGGCTTCTCCAAGCTGATGGACGCCGCCGCCGACTGCTTCGTCACCAGCCTCTCGCAGGAACAGATCTCTGCGCTGGTCCGGATGCAGCTGGGCGACCTTGCCAACTGGGACATCCAGAGCTACACCGTCACCGGCTCGGGCGCGAAGAGCACCAAGTGCTACTCCGCCAAG
>OLIU01000771.1_pt1 | contig 14264 bp, 10 predicted proteins | sample 1603321 | NCBI WGS metagenome assembly OLIU01 (sample SAMN03922508, study PRJEB24848) | human gut metagenome | isolation source: stool sample | host: Homo sapiens | place: Germany | collected 2011-11 | reverse complement strand
ACTCAGGGAAATCATGATCCGCGGAAGGGTTTACCCGGACGGCGATCTTCACATGGAAATCGGTATCGTCCTCGGCGATCTCCTCATCCGTCAAAGGCATGAACAGCCAGCTACAGCTTTTCGTGAAACGGTCGGCACGGAAATCGGCGGTAACCCCACCGATCGATCGCCTATCCCCCCAGAAGGAAATCCCCTCATCCCGTTTGCCGCCTTTCTCCTGAAATTCCCTAAACAGGCCGGCGGAAAGAACGACCTGACGCCCGTTCAGCATCTCTTCCCAATCCTTCTTCTCGCCCTCCATGGGACGGAAATTAAACACCTCCAGAAAACCGGGTGTCACTTCCAGTAGCTTCACGTACTCTACATTTATCGAATCGTTCACGGTAACATGCATGTACCGGTTCTCTCCCGTATGCGGCATGGACATCAGCCCCGCGCCCACCGCCTCCACACCCGGGCAGGTCTTGATACGGTCGATCGCCGTCAGCATGCTGCGTCCGGAAGTGATGTATCGATAGGTAGAATCCATCTCGTTCCGGTCTACCTCTTCCACACCCATCGAGATCCAATAGACATGGTCGATATCCCATCCCATCGGGGCGAAGAAGACTTTCCCAACCGCCATTAGCGAATCGATTATGTACCACAGAACCACGAATACCAACAGGATCTCGGCGGCCATCCATCCATTGCGCCTACGTTGGTTCCAGATGATCTTTACTAGATGCTTTATCATATCAGTGACGAATTATAGAATTAACAAAACCGGTTATTACTTATCATTCAATGAATCCACTATATTCCCGCTAGAGGCGTTCCACGCCGGGATAGCCGCACTTAGCAGATTCAGTAATAAACAGAACAGGAAAGCAAAGAAGAATATAGCCGGACGGATCAACATCCCCGCGCTCAACGTCAGGCCGCTATTCAAGGAAGCCAGCTCGAACGAGCCTAGCAGCCAATCCTTAAGCAAGAAGACCGCCACATAGGAGAACAGCAATCCCAACACCCCGCCCAATAACGTCACGGCGAGATTCTCCGCCAGTACCTGCCGTATCAACGTGCCACGGTTCGCGCCGAACGCTTTCCGTACCCCCAGCTCCCCCATGCGTTTCTGCATCCTCGACGCGGTAAGCCCGCTGAGGTTCATAGCCGGGACCAGAAGCAAGACGATCAAGACCAACGCATACTGCCCCAACATTCTCGGCACGTCGGGCACGACATTACTCCACAAGCGAAGGCGGCTCTCCATCTGCGTATCCGGCTGCTTCATCAAGTCAATCTTGAGTTCTTGCAAGGAATTATTAAACCGGGCTACGTTTTGCTCCACCTCGGTCTTGATCTTGTTGAAGTCACCGCTTGAGCGAGCCAATATCAAGACCCGATAACTACCGATCAGACCCTCCAATGTCTCCTCGTTTATCAGCCGATCCACATCGGATTGAGCATAAGGAATCCAGATCTGGGCATACGCACGGTTGGCGAGAGGAGATACGTCCTCCACGATACCGCCAACCACATATGGACGGCGTGCCACCAATATCGTTTGCCCGATCACGCTCTCGTCTGCCAACCCGAATATACGGAGTGCCAACCTGCGACTGATCACCGCTTTCTTGATATTACTCTCCACATCGCTCCGCAGGAATGGTTTTCCCGCCAAGAACTCGAAATCGAAGATCTTCCAGAAGCCCTCGTCGGTCCGTATCTGATCGCATTTCATCCGTCTCGTTTGATCCGTGGAAGTGACCAGCGTTTGCATCCGCATCAATTGCATGCTGACGGCCTCCGGGGTTTTCAGCGTAAAGAAGCACTCCTTAGCCACACGGCCACCGACAAGGGAATAGTTCATACCGCCATCCTCCTCATTCTTATGCGTGATCGCCACGTCCTTCACATAAAGCGTCCGATCCCGGTTCAACTCCGGCTTGAAGCCTTTATTTTGTATCTCGAAGACAATGACCATCACCATGATCATGCAGATCGCCAAGGCCGTGCCCAGAATGGTAATCACGCTGAAGAAAGGGCTTTCTTTCAGCATCTGTAGAGCTTGTCTAAAATATTGCCTATACATATGTGTTCGTTTTTATGACTGTTATCTATCTATTAGCAAATGCTGTGCCAAAGACGTAAGCAGCTGTATATCAACAGCCATATCATAAAAAAAGTGTCCGATAACGAACATCTGGCTCGTTATCGGACACTCCCGAAAGCAGGCTACGCTACCCTGATCACTCGTAATGCAGAGCCTCCGCCGGCTCCAAGCGGGCTGTCGAGCGGGCGGGATACCATACGCCACAGATGATCATGAGGACGATCAAGACAAACGTAATCCCTCCGCAAATCGCAAAGCGCAGCCACGTGAACGGAAGCTGATAGGTATCTATCAAATCCATATGGGCGATGTTGAAGCTGATGACTAAGGACGGGATGAACGCCAAGACCAGCAATAGGACACCCTCTCCCACCATGATCGAGTTCAACTGACGGCGGGTAGAGCCTAAGGCCATCCTAAGCCCCATCTCGCCTTTGCGATATTCCGTACGGAACCAGAAGGTACCAATGATACCGAGGAATATATTCGCCAATAGGAAGCAGGCTACCGCCACACGGGTTTTCACCTCGTTCTCTACGCCGATCGAACGGATATAACCGTCGCGAATATATGACAAGGGCTGTACGTCTAGCAGATAGAGGTTGCCTAGCCGAAGCTGTTCGGCCATATCCTTGCGGAAGCGTGCGGGGAAATCAGCATTATCGACATCCGGACGGACACGTACGCAGAGTCGCACGGCATCTATCATCCCCTCATAGTATCCTTCCTCCATCCGGCTTAGCCGCAGGGCTCTATAGACGTTGGGTTCCGCCTTGGTGTACTCATGACGGCGGATGGGAACGCTGATACCACGGATTGTCTCCTCGATCTCGTCGGTCACATTCCCCCGGTACGCCTTTTGCCCGAGTAGGGAAAGGCCGGGATTCATCGTCTCCACGTCGGCGGAGATTACGATGGAGTTGTTATCCTCGATGGCCCGTTTCAAGGAAGCCGTCTTGCCGTCCTTATCATAGATACGGAACACGTCGAAGAACTCCGGGGTGACGAAAGCATAGCGGCAGGGCACCTGCAATGTATCAATCCGCCAAACGAGGTTACGGCTTCCCATATAATAAGGCATCCCCCCATCCGTAAGGCAGGCCGATTCCACGCCGGGATAAGCACGGATGCGATCCAACGCCGTCAGCAGATGAACACCATCCGGCCGCTCCCGCTTCTCCTTCGGGATATAATCCGGGCTTCTTTCCGAGAGGCTGCTGATCACGATGCTGTACGTATGCCGGATATCGAAGCCCAGAGGAGCCGTATATGTGCGCCCCATCACATACAGGTAGTCCACAAGGAACCAAAGGAAGACCGAGACCAGCAATAACTCAGCCCACAACCAAGCATTTTGCTTGCGCTGGTTCCAGATCAATTGTAATAAATGTCGTATCATATCTTTCTATTATTTTAGTATAGCTATCATCCAATGCGGGAGATTAATGAACATTCTCGTTGAGAGCCGAGATGATACGCATCCGTGAGGCTCGCCAAGCCGGGATGCCGGCGCTCAGCAGGTTCAACGCAAGACAAGCAAGGAACGCATAAAGGAAGATCAATGGATTGAACATCATCTCCGCATTGACGAAGGTGCGACCGATACCCATCGATGCCGTGCCCGTATCCAGCAACCAATCGGACAAGAGCAGTACGGAGGCGTATGAGAAAAACAGACCTAACACACCTCCCAGCAAGGTCTGCAACAGATTCTCGTAGAGTACCTGCGTCAGTAATTCCGAGCGTGTCGCCCCGAACGCCTTCCTCACCCCGATCTCCGCCATACGTTTACGCATCCGGCTTTGCGTGATACCGCTCATGTTGATGGCAGGGATCAGCAAAAGGACAAGAACGATGATAACATATTTCATGACCAGTTCCCGTACATTCGGCTCAGAGAAAGCGTCCTCGCGAGCCAAATCGCCCAAATGGGTATCGGGTCCTCCTCCAATTTTCAGCAGGTGCGTGCTTTGTGATTCGTTAAGGCGAGCGATATTCGCCTCAGCCTCGGAGTGGATCGCATCAAAGTCGGCGGACGAACTTGCGAGGATATAACAACGGAAGCCCCCGATGAGACGGTCGGAACTATCATCATACAGGGAATTGTCGGTGGTATAAGGCAACCAGACATCGCCATAGGCAGACTCGGCTAGCAGGGAGACATCCCGCACGACGGCACGGATGGTATAGGGCACGTAGCTGATCTCGACGGTACGGCCTACAACCTCGGTCGTGCCATACAACCGGCGTGCCACGGATTCGCTTACCACGGCATCCATGATGCCACTTTGCACTTCTTCCTCGCCATAAGGCTTACCGGATAGGAAGCGGAAGTTGAAAATATTCCAAAACGCCGCGTCCGTAAAGGTCACGTCGCACTTGAACTCCACCGTATGATCCGCCACTGCCGCCAAGCGTTGCACGCCATGATAGGCCATGCCTACCTTCTCGGCAGAGCGCAAAGGATAGAAACAATCTTTCACCACCCGGGAAGCGAGAAGGTAGCAATCGTTATAAGATTCGTTCTCTTTGTAGGAGGCACGGGTATCACTGACGTACATCATCCGGTCCCGATAGTCTTCCGGTGAGTAATTGGCGGTACGCATCTGCCATACGATCACGATCACCATGATCATGCAAATCGCCAAGGCCGTACCGAAGATAGAGACTCCGGAAAGGAGCTTGTTCTCTTTCAATAAGGCCCAGGCTTGTTTTAGATAGATCTTGTACATATTCATTTGATTTAATTATACGATTCAGTCGGAGGGAGACGGGGCACACCCCGTCTCTACAACCGGGTATTATCTGTTATCCGTCATACCGCAGCGCCTCGGCCGGCTCCATCTCGGCGGCCTTGCTGGCGGGAAGCCAGACGGCGAGCAGGATGACGATAGCCAGCAGTATCCATGTCAAGATATTCACCAGCAAGAAACGGAGCGGCAGGATCGCCGGCCAGTAATGCTCCGGCAAGGTCCCTTTGGGGATGTCCAAGAAGCCGACCATCACGAATTGAGCCTCTATCAACAAAGCGAGCGGGGTAGCCATGAGTAACAGGCATATGCCCTCACGAGCCATCTGGCTACGTATCTCTTCGCGGGGCGAACCGATCGCCATGCGCAACCCGATCTCTCCCCGGCGCATCCGCACCCGGTACCAGAACGTACCCATCACGCAAAGTAGGATATTCAGTCCCAAGAAGGCCATCAACGCCATACGGACCCGGTAATCGTAGGTAACGCCAAAGGAATAATCGGTATCGGCCTTGATCCGGTCATAGGAGGTCAGGCGTTTCAGGTAGAAGTTCCCCACCCGAAGCTCACGGCTCATCTTCTCCCGGAACGTATCGGCGAAACGAGGACCTGCCACGGCAGGGTCGATCCGTATGAAATAATTCATCTCAGGGATCTCCTCTACCGAGGGACGGATCGCAAAGAATGCGGCACCTTGAGGTAAACGATTATCAAAACGCTTGATATCCTCTAAGACACCCTTTACGATATAAGTCGGCCCCTCCTCGTCAAAAGGGTCTTTTACCCCACGTCCTACAGCGGAAGCCTCTCCAAATACCTTTCGCTCCACTATCCGAGTGGTTAATATAGCATGGGGGTCTCCCCAATCAAAATCCGATATAGATACCGCACGTCCGTCTTTGGCGTACGAATGGTTGAAGACCGACAGGAAATCCGTGGAAGGATCGATCGTATACCTCATGGCCGCTTCCCGCTTGCTCGTATCGGCCACGTCCGCCAAACCCATGCCGTAATAACAGCCGGTATAAGGCATGGAGTAACAGCCCGAGGCTGCGCCCATCGCCTTCACCCCCGGATAATCGCGCAGGCGGTCTTTTATCCGCTCATAATTTTCCAGCATGGCGATCGAGTCGCTCTCGGCGGTTCGATAGTCGGGGGAGGTTTCCGGCAAGAGGCCCATTTCTACCTGCCAGACATTCGCGTAGTCACGTCCGGAGGGGAGGCTACGATTATAGATCTCCACGAAGAAGTAATCCACCATGTACCACGTCAGGCAAAAGGCGAGCAGCAACTCCACGCACACCCACACGTTGCTACGCCAGCGGTTCATCAATTGTACCCAAGTCATTTTCCACATATCTTTCTTCCCTCCATTTAAGCGTTCAACGAATCAACGATAGGTCGTCTTGACGCACGCCAAGCGGGCCACAACGCCGACATCAGGTTTAACAGGAAACATACGCACAAAGCGATCAAGAAGACCCACGGGTTTAACAGCATCCCCATGGAAAGCGATACGTCCACGCCATCCGGGGCGGCCTCCGAAAACCCCTTGCCGATCTTGAAGACCCACGAACTGGCGAACGTCACCAGCAGGAAGGAGAACAGCAGTCCCACCAAGCCGCCCAGCAGCGTATACAGGAAGTTCTCTATCAAGACCTGTCCGATCAACGATCCCTTGGGCGCCCCGAAAGCACGCCGCACGCCCAGCTCACCCAGACGCCGTTCCATGCGGGAATCGGCCATGCCCGAGAGGCTGACGGCGGGGACGAGCAGCAGGAGCAGGAAAATCACCCCATAACGGCTCAAGTCTCCCACGATATCCGGCTCCACGTTCGACCAATACCGGAAGATACTCTCCCAATGGCGATCCGGCTGCCCAAGAAGGGAGAACTCACGTTTGCCATCCACGTCCAGCGATTGGTTGAAGCGACGCACGTTATCCGCCACCGCCTCCCGCACCCGGCCGATGTCCGCCTTGTCCTTCACGAGCATATAGACCCTCAAGGGCCCCAGCCCGGGCATATGCGCCTCCGAGTATCGGACCCGCTCCTCGAAGTCGGGCGCTTGGGTATACGGGTACCAGACCTGCGAGAAAACCCGATCCATCAGGAAAGATACGTCGTCCACCACGCCCACCACACGAAATGAGGTAAAGTCAAGGCTCAAGGTCTGCCCCACGGCGCTACCGTCTCCATAAAGCCGCTTGGCCAGTGAGCGGGCGATTACCGCCACGGGCATCCCCGACCGGAAATCGGCCTCGGTAAAAGGCTTGCCCTCCAGGAAACGGAAGGAGAATACTTTCCAGAACCCATCGTTCACCCCCATCTTCATGACCGGTACCTGCACGGGATTGCCCACCGGCTGCACGAAAGCGGAAGTGGCATCATCATAACGTAACGCCAACGCCTCCAAACCGGGTACGCCCACGAGACACTCTTCTACGAAGCGGGGTGAAACCGGACCACTGCTCATTCCCCCTTTCTCATCCTTCAGCGCGGCACTCTTCACGGTCAGCAACCGGTCCCGGTCCATCTCCGGATAAATAGAGGCCATTTTCACGTAAAACACGATGGACAGCACCATCACCAGCGAGATCGCCAACCCCGTCCCCACGATATAGACCGAGCTGAACAGCCGTTCTTGCCGGATCAAGGCCCATGCTTGTTTTAAGTAGATATTGTACATATTCATTTTTCATTGTTAATACTTCCAGACCGTGGGAGACGGGGCGTGCCCCGTCTCGATCGCCTTGCCCTTATCGTACTCGACTCCACCTCACTCTAGTGAGGTATATCACATCATTCCAGTGAGGTATACAACATCATTATTAGAATGATGCGAAGCGTATAACGAGCTGGGGTACGAGCTAGTCTTACCAGAGCGCCTCACGCTTACTGCACCTGCCTTCCGTCGAAGAAGCGCACGGTGCGGCTGGTTTGCTTGGCCTGCGCCTCGTTGTGGGTTACCATTACGATGGTGCGGCCGTCCTCCTTGTTGAGTTGGTGAAGCAGGTCCATGACCTCGATACCCATCTTGGAGTCCAAGTTACCGGTCGGCTCATCGGCGAGGATGATGTCGGGGTTACCTACGATCGCGCGGGCGATGGCCACGCGCTGGCACTGGCCGCCGGAGAGCTGCGTCGGGAAATGGCGCATACGGTGGCTGAGGCCGACCTTCTCCAGCACGTCCTCGGCCAGCTTGCGGCGCTCCGAGGAAGAGACCTTGCGATAGAGCAAGGGAAGCTCCACGTTGTCCAGCACGTTCAGGGAATTGATCAAGTGGAAGCTCTGGAAGACGAAACCTAGTTGCTTGTTACGGAAAGCGGCCAACTCCTTGTCGCTCATGCCTACCGTGTTCACACCGTTGATCTCGACCGTGCCGGAGGTAGGCAAGTCCAGCAGGCCCATGATATTCAACAAGGTGGATTTCCCGCATCCGGAGGGTCCCATAATGCTGAGAAACTCGCCTTGCTGTACCTCTAGGTTCACGTTTTCCAACGCGACTGTCTCTATCTCTTTCGTACGGTAAATCTTCTGTAAATTCGTTAGTTTGATCATGACTGTAATATTTTAATTGTTATTGTTTGACTCTTGTTATTGTTAAACTCTTGCTATCGCTAGGCTTTGCCACCTAAAAGCAAATTACGTGCCAGAAACGTATCTCATTGATTCCATGACATCTCCATAAAAAAGTACTGTCCGTTATCGAACAGTCGATTCATTTCCGAACAGTCGGTTCATTTCCGAACAGTCGGTTCATTTCCGGACACGGATGCCCGTGCCATCCGTGCCGTCCGTGTCCGATCATTCCTGCCGCAAGGCGTCCGCCGGATGCATCCGCATGGCCCGGTAAGACGGGAAACTGATTCCTACGACAATCATCGCAGCCATCACCGCATACGAGAACACGAAGCCGAACAACAGGCGTGAGGCCATGTCGGGCGGTATCTCCGAGCCTTGCGTCACCTCCATATACAGCAGGTTGGCGAAGATGGCGGCAGAGGGGATGAAAGCGATGGTGAGTAGTGCCAAGCCCTCCTTCACCAATTGCCAGAATATGCCCTTGCGGGTGGCTCCCATCGCCATGCGGAGGCCGATCTCGGCGCTCCTTTGTTGCGTGCGGTACCAGAAGGTTCCCACCACGCCGAGCAGGACATTCAGCAAGAAGAAGGCGATGCCCGCCACGTAAAGGCGGACTTGATCCAACCAACGCTCAAGGAACTGGTCCCGGTAATGGGACATCGGGAAAACATCCTTCAAATAGATATTACCCACGCACAATTGCTGCTCCATCTCCTTCCGGAAATTGGCGGCGAAAGCGGCGCCGTCCGCACCGGACTTCACCCGGATGAAGGTGTTCAGGCCCTCTCCGACCCAATCGCCCTCCTCGGCCACCTTGTTCTCGTCCACCAGCTTATAGTAAGCGTAATCATAGCCGGTGAACTCGCAGTAACGTTGTTTCTTGCAGACACCACCGATACGGTAGGCCACGCTATCACGAGAGCCTTGGTCGGTGATATAGATCTCTTGGCGCACGGCCGCCGCCGGGCCACCGAAGAAGCTGTCGGCAACCGTGCCCGTCACCACCACTTGGTTGTCGCGCAGGGCGTCCACCAACTCCGAGGGGGACCCGCCTTGTACCGTCTTTACGTCGAACACCTCGAAATAGGAGGGTGAGACGAAGCGCACGAAGCCATTACGGATCAACGAGTCCTTCCGGAACGTGGCGTATTGGTTCGATCCCCGGTAATGGAAATGCACGCCGGTGGTGAAACAGACCGATTCCACGGAGGGGTTCCGGCGGATGCGGTCCACCAAGGTCAGGAAATCCCCGCCTCCCCGCTCGCTATGCACGGAGGTCGTGTCATAGTCGGGACTTTCCTCCGGGATCACGCCGAAGCTCACGTGATACGTATGTTCGATATTGAAACCTAATGATTGCGAGTAGAGCTTATACATCACGAACAAGGCGTCCGCCGCGTACCAAAGGAAGATAGAGACCACGAGCATTTCCAACCAGATAAACAAGTTCCCCTTGCGCTCGTTCCAGAGTTGTTTTAGAATCATCTTATACATAGCGTCAACCATTTATAGAGTCCGTAATATTCAATCTTGACATTCGCCAAGCCGGGAGGCCGGCGGAAAACAGGTTCAGCACGAGGCAGAACAGGAAGGCGGCGATAAAGACCGCCCCGTTAAACATCCCGGTGGAAAGCCCCGTCTTCCCCAGCGAGGTGACCAGCAACCAGTCCCTCAGCAACAACATGGCGCCGTACGACATCGCCAATCCCAGCAGTCCGCCGAGCAGGGTCAAGACCATGTTCTCGGACAGCACTTGCCAAAGGATGGTGCCTTGCGTGGCCCCGAAAGCCCGACGTACGCCAAGCTCGGCCATCCGGCGGCGCATCCTCGACAGGGTGATGCCCGATAGGTTCAAGGCCGGAACCAGCAGGAGGATGAAAAGGATGATGCCGTAACGGACGTAGAGGTAGAAGAGGTTCGCCCCAAACTCGCTACCGCCGCCGATCCATTCCTCGATCTGGGTGGAGGGCTGGTGAAGGATATCGGCCTTGACATCCCGGGTCTTGGCGTTGAACTCCTCGACCTTCCGCAGCGCCTCGGTCCTCAACTCCTCCCTCGTGACGCCCGGTTTCAGCAGGACGCAACAGCTATACGAGCCGTTGATACCCTCTTGGTATCCCCCGTCGTCCCGCACCGTGTAAGGGATCCAGACCTCCGCCCACGCTTTCGAGGCGAACCGAGATACGTCCTTCACGACCCCGCAGATATTGTAGACGATGAAATCGAGCTTCATCTCACGCCCCACGACTTGGTCCGTGCCGAAAAGGGCCAAGGCCACGCTCTCGCTGATCACGGCGTAGCGGATACCGCTCGTGAAAGCCGCCGGGCTGAAGGGGCCTCCTTGCAGGAAATCGAACTGGAAGATCTTCCAGAAGGCGGTATCCGTATAAGAGATATAACTCGTCCGGTTCTTAAGCCCGTCCATGGACGAGGCGGTCAACGGCCTGTAGCGATCCATATTGATGGCGGTAACGGCCTCCGCCCCTTTCAGCGGATAGCAACATTCCTTCACCAAGGGCAGTCCCAACGACGAGTAGGAGATGCGCCGGTTATCATCCTTGCCATTGCTCATGACGGTCGTTATGTAGCAGGTGCGGCCACGGTTTACCTCCGGCTTGAAACTCGCCGTATTCACGACATACAGGATGACGATCACCATGATCATGCAAATGGCCAAGGCGGTACCGAGTATCGAGATCACGCTCAACAGCTTGTTCTCCTCGATCATCCTCAACGCTTGTTTAATGTATTGCTTTATCATAAACCTTTGTATTATAAATTATCTATTACCCGACCTAAACAGCGATTGTTTGTTATCATCCGACTTTGTGCCCCTACGGAGGCAAATAACGTGCCAAAAACGTAACCACCTGATTCCTAACATCACCCCGTAAAAAAAGCTGTCCGATAACGAACACTTGATTCGTTATCGGACAGCGATTATGGACAGTTTCAGATTTTATAATTCCCAACGTAAGGATCTCAGCAGTTCATCGATCTCGGCTGCCGAAATGGAGTCACGATCGGCCTTATCGTAGATCGTGAGGAGAACAACCGTACCCTCATTATCTGCGCAGACAATGGCCTCCGTGTAAGTAATCACTCTCGCCCCATGGCTCTTTCCTTTTCCCTTGGAGGCGATGGCCATGCGTACCTTGCGAACGCCTTTGCCTAAGCTCGTCCCTTGATCGGGGTTCTCGCTCAAAGACTTACCCAAAGCCGATAAATCAGCCTTCAATGAGCTATACTTCTTACAGAGACGTTTGAACACTTTATCGAAGTCTTGATGGGTTTTTATCCTATACCTCATTGAGCAACTCACTTAAGTCTCTAAACTTATGCCCCACGTCCTTGCCCTCACGCAAATCCTTCACGTCTTGCAGGGCATTCCTTAGCCCCGCCAAGATCTCCTCCTTGGTAGGCTCCACGTAATCGTCTGCCGGCTTCTCTACCGGGGTTGCCTTACCGAAGGCAGCCATCTTCATACGGCGGACACTGTCGAGGGCCTTCTTGATCAACTGTTCATCCTCCAAAGACATCACCTCTTGCAGTAACGACATTTTTAATTCTATAGCTGTCATAAGCTTGCTCCTTTCTCATTAATAAATTGACAGACGCAAAGATAGACAATTTATTCGTAATGCAACGCCTCCGCCGGAGCCATCTTTACCGCCTTGCGGACAGGGAACCAGATTCCCATGCAGATCATGCCGGCCATCAGGAGGTAGGAGACGCTGAGGGTTACTAGAAAGCGGAGGATGGAGAGGGGCTCGCGGTAGGAATCCAGCTTATCCAAAAAGGCCATATTGAAGACGAAGACCAGTAGGATCGGAACAGTGATCGCCAAGAGACCCAGACCTTCCAGATACATGTACTCGCCCAGCCTGCCCCGGCTGGAACCGATCGCCATGCGGAGACCGATCTCGTTACGCCGCCGCTCGGTACGCAACCAGAACGTGCCTACGATACCGAAGAATACGTTCACGAGCAGGAAGGCCATCATGGAGAGTTTCTTGCTGTTCTCGTTCTTGGTAAACCGGAGTTGGTCATCACGCTGGTCGGCAAGGAGGGTGACACCGTGGACGAAGGTGTTATTTACCGTCATCCGATCCGCTGTTTTCTCCAAGAAAGCGTACATCTCATCCTCGGTCATCGGGCGTCTCGTACGTACCGACACCTCGGCGTACTCCACCCCGAAGCCCTTCACGCAATCCTCCAAGGACTCCCCCTTCAATATCGTGAACGCACAGTTCTCCGGGCGGTCGAAATCATTGCTACGGAAGGTAGGAAGGACAGCGGCGATCGTGAAAGGCTCGGAAAGGTCGTCATTCTCCGAGATCTGCCGGCCTATGGCGGACTGCCCCCCGAAGAAGAAATCCTCCGCCTCCGCCGTTACGACGAGCGGACGGTAAGCGTTCTCCACCAGCGGGGTGATGGCACGGCCCTCCTTATCCTTCATACGGAATACATCGAAATAAGAAGGAGATACTTTCAGCTTGTGGTAGTTCTGTCCTACCGCCTTCGAGGTATCAGCGCCCAAGGGAAGGAGCATACCCCACGAACTTCCGTTTGAATAAGGCATGGACCAATACGTAACACATACCTCCTCGACCTCCTGCTCTTGGCGGATACGTTCCATAAGCTTCAACAAATCCTGTGTCGCGTTCGAGTCGTAAAGTGAGTCGGGCACATAACCCGGGGCGTTCGACGAGAGCGAGGAGAGCCGGAACCGCCACGTATCCGTTATATCATATCCCATCGGGGCATAATAGCAGCGCACGTCCACCCACAGCTTATCGATCATAAACCAAAGGGCGCACATTACGATGACCAACTCACCCAGTATCCAGCCGTTGCTCCGGCGCTGCGCCCAAATTATCTTAAATATATGCTTTATCATGTTAGTTGACAGTTAATAGTTAATAGTTGACAGCAAGCACCCCACTATTCATTATTCATTACATTCACTCGCTCCCTTTCAACGCATCCACGATAGGTTGCCGTATCGTACTCCACGCCGGTATACCTGCGCTTAAAAGGTTCAGCAGGAAAGTAAAGACGAGAGCAGACAGGAACAAGCCAGGCTTGATCAGCATCGGCAGCGTAAGCGTGATTCCCTCATTCAGCATAAAAGATTTGCTGAGTACCAACAAAAGCATAGATAACCCGATGCCGATCACACCGCCAATCAAGGTCAGCACGAGGTTCTCCGAGAGTATCTGCGTCAAGAGATTCTGTCCGGTCGCCCCGAATGCCTTCCTCAACCCAATCTCCTCCTTCCGCTTTTGCACGGAGGATTGGATCACCCCCGTCAGGTTCAACGCAGGGACCAACAAGAGGAAGAAAAGGAAAGCACCCGATCCCGCCATGTAGGTTTTCCAATCCACTTTTTCCCAAGCACTGCTTCCCATGGCCGTATCCACCTGAGAAAGCGCCCCCGAAGGGAAATTGACACTAAAATCGACCTTGCCCTCATTGTATCGCCGGATCTGCGCATCCAGCTCCGAACGAACGACGTCGAAATCCGACGAGGAACGAGCCAGCAATACCATGCCAAAACTACCGACCATGTTCTCTCCGTAATCGCTATTACCCCTCATCAGGTTATCGTTGCAGGAATAAGGCACGCAAGCGTCAAAGCTAGAGACCATCAAGGGATTGGGGACATCGCTTACCACGCCGCAAACCGTAAATGTCACGTAATCCATCACGACCTGCCGTCCGACGGCCTTCTCGCCCCCGAACAGACGGGTCGCCATCCGCCTCGACAAGACGATCTTGGGTATGGCCGATTGGAAATCAGCCTCGCCAAAAGGCCCTCCCTCCACGAAGCGG
>OLIU01000748.1_pt1 | contig 14391 bp, 10 predicted proteins | sample 1603321 | NCBI WGS metagenome assembly OLIU01 (sample SAMN03922508, study PRJEB24848) | human gut metagenome | isolation source: stool sample | host: Homo sapiens | place: Germany | collected 2011-11 | reverse complement strand
TTGCCCTTGCCCCCGCGGGTGTTCCGGGACTAGGTGCATCCCCGGGAGTTTGGGGACGGGTTCCAATTGCCTCTTTGCGAGGCTCCTTCAGGGATCACTCCCGGAAGGCCTGTGGATGCGCTCCGAGAGGGCTTCCCGCCGCCCTTGGAGCACGACGGGAAGGAAGCCCGGGAGCGCTGCGCGCATCCTGACGGGCGGTCTCTGGACCGCCCGATCAGAACTGCGGTACAAGCCTTTTAGAAGGCGTAGCGGACGTTGGCGTTGAACGAGTTGTTCATGCGGTCGTCGGAGCCCACACCCAGCTTGTAGTTGAGGCCGAAGCCCCAGGCACCGTTCGTCGCGCTGACGCCGAGCGTGGCCTGAACCGGGTTGGAGTCGATGACGCGCACGGAGAGATCGTCCGAAGCCGAGACACCGGTGATGCCGAGCTTGAGATCAGCGTCCTTGTCGCCGAAGGTCGGAACGACCGAGAGGTCGAACTTCGGAGCAATCGTCCAGCCGCTGGTTTCGAAGTCGGCCGAGACCGTCACGCCGACAGGCATCTGGAAGATGTTCTGATCGTCGATTTCGGTGTTGAAGCCGGCCGTGAAGCCGTCGGTGGAGAGACGCGTGTAGCGCAGACCCAAGTGCGGAACGATGTTGACCGAACCGGCCTTGGTGAGCACTTCACCGCGAACGCCGAGCGTGAAGGCATTGACGTCTTCAGAGAAGTCGCCGAAGCCGTAGCCCGATTCCGTGACGTCGTTGGAGGCCTGGAGGTAGCCGATATCGCCGGCGACGTTCCAGATGTCCGCAAACGTCTTCGAACCGTAGACGGAGAAGCCGACGAGGTCGGAATCCATCGAGGTCTTGGCGGTGGTGCCCTTGCTGTCGGTGTCGGCCGTGCCGATCGTCAGCGCAGCGCCGAGCACGGCGCCGTTGGCGAACTGGTAGTCGGCGCCGAGGGTGCCGGCATAGATGTCGGACGAGTAGCCCGCACCATCCATGACCTTCTTGCCTTCGAAGCGGCCGCCGTTGACGTCGACCCACACATTGACGCCCTGAGCGCGCTGCGTGAGGATGGACGTACGAGCAGCAACGGTGTCAGCCATCTGGTTGACGGCATCCATCGTCACGGCCTGAGCACCCGTCGTGGCGCCGATGGCGGCGACGTCGTTCAGGATCGTGTTGAGCGTCTGGGTGTTCCACTCATATTTGCCGTTAGAGAACTGCTGGTAGGCAGCAGAAGTCTGCGTCGACACGAGATTGCGGAAGAACACGGCATTGTCGTTGCCGACATTTTCGCCGTTTTCGTACATGGCATAGATGACGCCGAAGCCGGCGCCAGTGATACCGGACTTAGCCAAATCTGCCTGATCTTCCATTTCGAAGCTGAGGACGCCTTTTTCGCGATCAGCTTCGTTGGCACCCATCAGCAAGTCGCCTTCGTGGACGAGCTTACCGCCGATCTTCGAAGCTGCAGCGCTCAGGCTGATCTTGTCGCCGTTCTTGACGTTGTCAACGTAGAGAACGGAGTTGTCAGCCATGTTGACACCTTGTACAAAAACCGATTTCTCACCCGTAGCATCAACCTTAGTTGCATCGATCAAGAGCATCGAGTTGGTACCAATGGTGACGCCATTAACAGTATCCTTCGTACCGTTGCCGTCGGCCAAAACAGCGCCAGCATACTGTGCGCCTTCAGCGTAGACGACGGAGTTAACGGTCTTGGTATTGATCGAATACTCCTTCTTGGCGGCATCCGTCTTGGCGAGCGTGAAGCCCGTCTTGGCGAAAGCGGCCGTACCGGCGGTAACGTCATTCGTACCGACAGAAACGATCGAGGAGCGGTCAGCTTCAACGGAGGCACCGGTTGCAGCAGCTTTCTTCACCGCAACAAGGGAAACCGCGGCGGCGGAGCCGTCTTCCTTCCAAGTCGGATCGGCGTAAATGCTGCCGGCAGTAAGTTCACCCACCGAGAGGGAACCGGCGCTCGCAGAGTCGCCGACAAAGACAGTCTTGCCGGTGGCATCGAGTTTACCGGCTTCGACGGTACCGCCCTGAGCAACAAGCGTATCGCCCTTAAGCGTCAAAGTCTTGGCAGCAAGCTTGCCGGTGACCTTGTTGACATAGCCGAACGAGGAGACAGCACCATCCGCGTCATAGCTGGCCATTGCCGTCGAACCAAACGTCACGTCGCTGTTGGCTGCGGCGAGTTCGCCGGAGATAAGGGCGGTAGCTTCATTAGAAGCATCCCCAGTCGTAACGGCATAGCCGTTGCCGTCCTTATCATCGGCAATCGAGAGCTTGGCGCCGGATTCGACTTCAAGGCTATTAATCGTAACGGAACCGTTGGCAGTCAGATCGCCAGACTTGACGTAGAGGGAGCCGTTCTGATCGTTATCACCAACCTGACCGATCTGAGCGCCTTCACCGGTGGTGACGAGTTCGGAGTCAGCGGTAAAGAATTTAATGGTGCTGAGCGTCGGAACTTTTTTGCCGTCAGTCGTATTCGTGTAGGAAACGAGGTTGCCCGTGCCGGTCAGCGTAAGACTGAGATCGGAGATGGTGAAGTCCTTAGATGCGACCGCTTCATCTTCCTGTTCGATAGTGCCGTAGATCGCGTCTTTACCAGAGATCGATTCACCAACCTTTGTAACGGTAACGGACTTGATGGTGTCGTTGGTTACGCCGGCAATGCTGGAGAGCTCAGTGTAGGCAATCTTGCCGCCTTCAATCTTTGCCTCAACATCCTTGATCTTGGTAGCACCGATGTCAATGAGACCCTTGGTGTCATCACTCACAAGGCCCGTAAGGCCCGAAAGCTGAGCGCTTGTCACTTCCGTGACGGAACCAAGATCGAGGTCGAGGAGACTGGATGTCTTAAGGACAATCGACTTATTTGCAACCTTACCGGCACCAGCAGTCGTCGCATCAGCCGGTGCGAAACCACTGTCCGTGTACTTCAGGCCGAGACCGGTAAGCGAAGTCGCGAGCGTGCCATCTTCGACGGTGACGGTGTTGGTCGTGGCTGCGGTCTTAAGCGTCGTGACGTTCAGCGTGCCGCTATCGACGGTAGCAGTACCGGTCTCCTTCACTTCGAGGACCGAGAGGGTGACGTCGGCGTCATCGGTTGCGAATGCACCAGCCTTAACCTGCACAGTGTTGAAGGTCTTATCGGCCTTAAGGGTGAACGCGCCATCCGTAGCATTGATATTGACGATGTAGTCCTGGACTTCAGCGCCGGCAGCAGTGATCTTGCCTGCGAGGTCGATCGTATTGGCGATCTCGAGAGCGTTAGCAGGCTTCTGATCAGCAACCGCGGCACCGTCAAGACGAGCATTAAGCGAAGTCTGGAGTTCGCCAGCAGTATTGATCGTCGTCTCGGCTACGTCGTAGGTCGCGGTATCCAGCGCGGTCGAAAGAACGCCGTCAACTTCAACAGCGGCGGCCGTGATGGTGCCGGCATCTACTGCTTTATTCCCACCAACAGCTTCAATTTTCGGCAGGTTCGTCAGCGTACCGCTAACCTTGATCTTGCCTTTGGTATTGTCTGTACCAGTGATATCACCCTGGTTCTGGAGAGAAGCGCCTTCAGCAATGACGAGGGAGGCAGTCGCGGTGTCAGCGAGAGTGATCGTAGCGTCGGAAGCGTTGGAGCCTTCGCCCGTGAGGGAGAATTCACCGGCTTTGAGGGTCACATTACCCTGATTGGTGAGCTTGCCGACAGAGAACTTACCGGCGTTGAGCGCGAAGGTGTTGGCAGTTGTCGAGTTCTTAACAACCGTGAGGGAAGAGGCTTCAACAGCGTTCTTGGCGGTGTTTGTCAGAGTAAAGGAACCTGCATCCTTTTCCGTTTCTTTTGTGCTGCCAACGGTAATGTCGCCGAGGGTGACGACGGCGAGCTTCTCGTTGCTGGCATCTTCGACCGTAAGTCCGCCCGTTTGATTAGCACCGATGGTGGTAGCAGCAGCCTTCAGGGCACCCTTGACGGTAGTGGCTTTATCTGCAACCGTGAGAGCCTTGACGTCAACAGTGCTGCCGTAGGCGATGGTGTTGGAAGTGGTACCCGTGATAACGACCTGATTGGTTTCCTTGGCCAGATCGGTATTAGCTGCGCCGAACTTCAAAGAATCAGCAGTGATATTGCCGTAAATGGTATTAGCGGCGGATTTGATGACGAGGTGGCCGGCGGTAGCGGTGTAGTCGGCGTTGAAGTCAACTTTCGTGGTATCTGTGAAGATCAAGTCACCGGTATTGGCGATCGTGACCTGCTTGCCAACGGTCAAATCTTGATTACCCACGAACACACCGCTCTCACCGGTAACTGTCATCGTGCCGGCATTGGTGATCGTACCCTTGTTGAACTGAACGGTCTCTTTAGCCGTTACATTGAGCGTAACGTCAGCGGCATTGTCGAAATCGTAAGCAAAACCAGGGTTGGTGACACTGGTTTCTCCCTTGTCACCGACAGGGTCAGGAGCAACGCCGAATGCGAGATTCTTGCCGGTGATCGTAGCGATACCGGCCTTCTTGTCGGCAGCGGTGCTGGAGCCTTCGATGGTACCGGTCTTAAGCGTGCCTTCCTTGATCGTGAGATCATTCGAGTCGGCGCCGATCGTCACGTCGCCCTTCGTGCCGTTAGATGCAGCGTTGTAGACGTTGAGGTTCAGGTCGAGCTTGGAGAAGGTTCCTGCAATCGCTGTGTAGGAGGCGCCGTTTACGGTACCCGATTTTGCAACGCTGTTGAGGGTAATCGTACCGTTGGCCTTCTTGGCATCGGTATCTTCGGCAACCTTCCCGTCAAAGGTCGTACCGTTGATGATCAGTTCGCCGCCGCTGAGCGTATAGGCACCAGTGCTGGCAACCGTATCTTCCTTCGTCATCGTACCGGTCGTGCTAACACCGGTCGTGCTGTCAGTCTTCGTACCGACAACACCAGACGGTGTGTTGCCGTCAGCATTCACTGTCAAAGAAGCACCCGAGCCGATTTCAGCGGAATCATACTGCACGCCAGCAGCCGAAGCCACGCCAGCGCCGAGAGAGAGCGCAGCGACAGCGGCGGCGATAACGGTCTTTGTACCCTTAGCCTGGACGCTCGATGTGGCTTCGTTAACCACCATCAGCGCACCACGTGCTTTAGAGAAGACCACCTTGAAATTACGATTCATTCTTTTACTCCAAGAATAATGAGGTTCTTTCTGCGTCGGCGTTTACACGTCGTGAACAGAACAAGTGCGCGAAGCACTGACGGGAGTGTAGGAATGGATGTGTCAACATCATGGGTGGGGGGGGGGGTAAACCCTACGATGAATTTTTGAAAACGGTCAAAAAGCGTAAACTTTAACGATTGGAATGGGTAGTGTTAACGCTTAAATAATGCAGTTTGCTCATATGCAACACTCAGATAAAATGCTGTAAACATTTGAGTGCTGTATGCGTTTCTTACTTTGAGGCTTGCCCTTGCGGCGTAAACAAGTCGGATTTCCTCAAGCTAGGGAAGTCTCCACAAAATGATTGTAAACACCCCATCGCTTCATGCTGGCGGTAAAACAATGGGGCGATTTGCATAAAACCGCCCGCTGTGAGCCTCGCTGATCCGCTTCTATGCTTACTCGTACTGGTTACGTTCTGCACAATTCCTCGGGAACCATGGCGCAAAGTCAAAGTCTCCAAAGACTTCGATGAGGTGAGGAGAAAAGGTCCCGGCGTTTTGTCGCCTGTCATATATGCAGCGCGCGAAAAGGCCTGCAAATATTGCTTTTCTTGCTGCTCCCCAGGTTTGTGCTTCCAAGATCTTTCTGAACTGAGCAATTCACCTACACTACAATGCGGTTCAGATATGTTTCCATCCATATAGAGGCATCCATGACGCATTCGCTTCGTCTCTTCTCTGCAGCGGCGCTTACAGCAGCCGTCTGCGCTGTCGGCATCGCATCAGCTTCGTCGGCCGCAGCGGCCGCGGAACTCAAAATCGGCGTCGTCAATATGGAGCGTATTCTTCGGGAGTCAAAGACTGCCATTGAAGCAAGCGACCGTTTGAATGCCGAGGGCCAGCGCCGTCAGGAAGAAATTGAAGGCATCAGCCGTCGTTTTAAGAGCCGTCTCGAACGCTTTGAGAAAGATGCGCCTACGATGGATGAGACGACTCGCCTGCAGGAGCGTCGGGCACTGGCGGAGATGGAACGCGACGTGACGCGCCGCAGTCGTGAGGCGCGTGAAGAGTTCAACCAGCGCCGCAATGAAGAAGTGCTCCTGCTGCAAAACCGTGCCGGACGCCTGGTGCAGGATCTCGCCAAACGCGAGAAGTTCGATCTTGTGCTCTATGAATATTTCTATGCCAGTGATCGGATCGACCTTACAAAGCGCGTGATTGACTTGCTCGATGCTTCATCGGACGCTCGAAAGAAATAAAACTGCAGGAGATGAGACCCTAAAGGATCATCATCATCCGTCCTCGACGGGCGGCTTGGCCGTTTAGTCTCGGATTCAGAAACGGGACTTGCGGCAAGTCTTCAGCCCATTTATTTGAATAAAGGATTTTCATCATCATGATGCAGACTGCCCAAATGCTGCTTTCCGAACTCGTTGACAAGGTTTCGAAGTGCTCAAAAAACCGCTTGGAAATGCAGATGGTTGGGGCGGATGTTGCGGTTTTCCGCTTTATGTCTCCTGCGGAAGCAGGCGAGGGCGACATGAGCTTTCTGACCGATCCGCGCTACGCAGAGGCCATGAAGGCGACAAAAGCTGCAGCGATTGTGCTTCGTGAACGCGATGCCAAGGCTCTTTTTGGCGAAGAGCTGCCGAACCGCACGATGCTCTTGTGCGACGATCCGTATGCCTTCTTTGCTTTTGCCTCGCAAATCTTCTATCCGGTAAAGCGCAGCCCCGGCATCCATCCGCGTGCTTTCGTGGAGGAGAGCGCCTTTGTCGATCCGACTGCTTCCATTGAGCCGATGGCAGTGGTGCAGGCTGGTGCCAAAGTAGGGGCCAACACACTCATCAGCGCTGGGGCCTATATTGGGGAAGACTGCGACATCGGCAGGGACTGCGTCATTTATCCCAATGCTGTCCTGCAGGCCGGCACAGTTGTCGGCGACGGCAGCATCGTGCAGCCCGGCGCCGTATTGGGGGGTGACGGTTTCGGATTCGCACCCTTTAAGGGCGAGTGGATCAAGATCCCGCAGCGCGGCCGCACGGTATTGGGCGCTGACGTTGAAATCGGCGCCAACACGACGATCGATCGCGGCGCGATTGATGACACCTTTGTGGGTGAAGGCACAAAGCTCGACAATCAGATTCAGCTCGGCCACAACGTCCGTGTTGGCAAATACTGCGTCATGGCTTCTTGCGTGGGGATCGCCGGCTCTACGACGGTGGGAGACCATGTCATGGTGGGCGGCGCCGCGATGATCAACGGCCACATTGAAATCCCTTCGGGTTCAGCGGTGGGGCCGGCAACAGCCATTACAGGCTGGGGCAAGGAGCCTAAACAGCTGACGGGCTTCTTCCCGGCGCTCACCAAGCGCGACTTCGTTCGTGCGGCGGCGCTGACTGCGCGGCTTCCCGAGATGCGCGAAGAGCTCAAAAATCTGCAAAAACAGGTCGCACAGCTCGCCGAGCTAATCCAAAAGGCAGAAGCGGCGGATCGCTGAAAGAGCGACAATTACAGGCACTCTTTTGGCCGCGTCGGGGAAATGCACTTGTGATGTGGTATTTTCCCGCCGGTTCTGCACTAAGCTTCCTCAATTTATTCATCTACAGACCCGCAAGGAAACGTATTCATGCCGAAGAGCTTGAACATTCAGGACATCATGGAGATGCTCCCGCATCGTTTTCCGTTCCTGCTGATCGACCGGGTGGTTGAGCTCTCTGATGAACTCGACCGCGTAGTGGCGATCAAGAACGTGACGATGAACGAGCCGCAGTTCACCGGTCACTTCCCACAGGCTCCGGTCATGCCGGGGGTTCTCATTGTCGAAGCGATGGCTCAGGCCTGTGCCATCATTGCGCTTTCCCGCATTCCCGAAGAAGTGCGCAAAAAGAGCCTCTTTTATTTTGCCGGTATTGACAATGCCCGCTTCAAGCGCATCGTGCAGCCTGGCGATCAGCTCGTGATCGAAGGCAAGTTCATTCGTTCGAAGATGGGTATGGGTTGGTTTGAAGCGGTCGCTCGTGTGGACGGTCAGGTAGCCTGTCAGGCGTCGATGATGTGCGCTTGCCGCGAACCTCCCAAACATGCAAACGAATAAGGAAAGGCTCCGACGGTAAGTTCGCCCGAAGGCGAGTGCAGACGGAGCATTTCGATCGAGCGGCGCTGGGCAGTTTCCAAATGGAAGCTGCACTGCGCCGTTTTTTTCTGCACTTGTGACCGATTGCTGGGCCTTCAGTTTCCCCTAGAGCCTTGTCCGTATAATCACGAGATACAGTTGTCGTGCGCAGTGTCGTGCACTCTAAGCGGCTCAAGTGCGGTCGTCGGCAGTGAACCTGAGTAATCAGGCAAACGACGCACGATTCATCCTTCCTAACCACAAAGGATTCTTTTCATGACCCAGATTCATCCGAGCGCAATCGTCGATTCTCAGGCAGAACTTGCCGAAGACGTCGTGGTCGGTCCTTTCTGTCTGGTCGGTCCCAAGGTGTGCATCGGCGCGGGTACGGTCCTGCGCAGCCATGTTGTGGTGGAGGGCTCCACTACGATCGGCGCACGCAATGTGATCTACGCGGGAGCGAGTATTGGCTGCCATCCGCAGGACAAAAAGTACCGCGGCGAGGATACGCGTCTGGTGGTGGGTGACGACAACGTGATTCGCGAAAACTGCACGATGTCGATTGGCACTATTCAGGATCAGGGCTTAACGACTGTCGGCAGCCGCAATCTCTTTATGGCCAATGCCCATGTGGCGCACGACTGTCAGGTCGGCAGCGACGTGATTTTGGCCAATAATGTGGCTTTGGGCGGTCATGTCATTGTCGGCGACCACGCCATTCTCGGCGGACAGTCCGCAGCGCATCAGTTCGTGCGCATCGGAGCTTACGCTATGGTTGGCGGCGCTGCGGGCGTGCTCCAGGATGTGCCGCCCTTTGTGATGGCTCATCTCAACCCGGCCAAGGCCGCGGGACTCAATCTGGTGGGACTGCGCCGCGCGGGATTTACCGATGAACAGCTCCGTGCGCTGCGCAAGGCCTATGGACATTTCTATCGTGAACAGCTAACGGTGAAAGAAGCTGTGCCGCTTATTGAAGCTTTAAAGAGTGACTACCCGGGGGCGTCTGATGCGCTTCAGCTCTTTATTGACTTCGTCACAACTACCCAACGCGGCTGTGTCCGTTGAACTTCAAAGTTAAGAACACTTCCTAGGAGACCCCATTATGGGAACGAGACCGACCCCTGCGATCGACAAGAATGGCATTGCTTGGCTCGCTGGTGAAGCAAGCGGCGACTATATTGCAAGCCTCGTGCTCCCGGAAGTTGAAAAACGCTTCCCCGGCACGCCGCAGTACGGCGTGGGCGGTCCGCGCATGCGCGCTGTGAATTTTCATGCCTGGCACGATATTCGTGAACTCTCCGTACGCGGTTATGTAGAAGTGCTCATGCACTTGCCGCGGCTCGTGCAGCTTCGGGGCGAACTCGTGCGCAGCATTTCCGAGTCAAGCCCCCGTGTTTTTGTGGGCGTTGATGCGCCGGACTTTAACCTCGGCATTGAGCAGAAACTTCGCCGCCGCGGTATTCCGACCGTGCATTTTGTGAGCCCGGCCATCTGGGCCTGGCGTCCGGAGCGCATCCACCAGATCCGCCGAGCGGTTGACCATATGCTCTTGGTCTTCCCCTTCGAGCAGGAGATTTATAAGCGCGCCGGCATTGACGCAACGTATGTCGGCCATCCCTTGGCCGGCGTGATTCCGATGAAGCCGGATACGGAAGGCGCTCGCCGTGACTATGGTCTGATGGAAGATTCGCTGCCAGTCGTGACGGTCATGCCGGGCTCGCGCATTGACGAAGTCAAAGGCTGTGCGCCAGCTTTCTTCGGCGCCATCGAAAAGCTCCTGCATCGCTTCAGCGACATGCACGTTCTTATCCCGGCAGCGGACGAGGCGGCGCGTGAGCGCATCATCTTCATTGCGGGGCAGTACGCCCGCTTGGCGCAGCGCATGATCGTGCGTGTCGGCGAAAGTCACCGCATGATCGAAGCCGCCGATGCGGTGCTCTGCGCCTCCGGGACGGCTGCGCTCGAGGCGGCGCTTTACAAGAAACCCATGGTTGTGGGCTACCTGATGCCGGCGCTCACCGGTCTCATCATGCAGAGGAAGGGGCTCATTCGCTGCGTATCGCTGCCCAATATTTTGATGGGCGAAAACGTGGTGCCGGAATTCCTGCAGTATTACTGCCGCGCAGATCAGATCTCCTGGGCGCTGCAGGATGCACTCACCAACGACGCGAAGCGCAAAGAGCTGGTTGAACGGTTTACGGCGCTCCATGAAAGCCTGAAGGCGGATACGCCCTCGCTGGTCGCTGAAGTGCTTGAATCCAGAGCGCTTCGCCGCTGGTAATGCCGGGCCAGCAGCAGCTCTCGCTCTGCGTGAGCTGCGGATATACCGGCGCGTCCATCCAAGATGCGCCGGTCTGATTTTATGGACTCACACTCTCGTCACTTACGCACCATGCCGCGCCGCAGAGCACCGTTAGCTTCTGCTTCTCCCGAAGCTGCTCTCAGAGACAATCTTTTTTTCTGTGACGGTGAAGGTGAAGCGCATCTGCCGCTTTTAACGGCCGGCGTGGATGAAGCGGGGCGCGGCCCGTTAGCGGGGCCCGTCTGCGCCGCAGCAGTGATTCTGGATCCCGAAAATCCCATTGAGGGATTGGCGGACTCGAAGAAGCTTTCGGCCAAAAAGAGAGAAGCATTGGCGCCCATCATTCGCGAACGCGCGCTGGCCTGGGGCATCGGCTGGGCCACGGTGGAAGAGATCGACCGCGTGAATATTCTCAATGCCACCTATCTCGCCATGGAGCGTGCTGTGGCGGCACTGAAGAGCCGCAGCGGGAGCGTGACGCCTGAATATATTCTGATCGACGGCAATCGCCGGCCGCCCCATCTGCCCTGCATGTCCGACACCATTGTGAAGGGAGATGACAAAGTGCCGGCTATTTCGGCCGCATCCATACTGGCGAAAACGGCTCGAGACCATTGGATGGCTGAACTCGATCAAAAGTGGCCGGCTTACGGCTTTGCCAAACATGCCGGCTACGGCACGGCTCAGCACATCGATGCCTTGAAGCGTTTGGGACCCTGTCCCGAGCATCGAACGACTTTTGAACCCATCAAGTCCATGCTGAGCGAAAAAAAGACGCGGCATCCTTTCGATGCAGCAGCGAATCCTCTCAGCCAAGCGTGAATCATGACTTCTTCTCAGCATCTCTTTATCGAAAGCGACGCCAACCCCCGGCTCAAACGCTGGAGACGGCTGGCCTTGGAGGCCAAGGCCGTCAGGCGCGAGGGCGCGACGGTTCTCGAAGGCATTCATCTCCTGCAGACCGTGCTTGAGCACCCTGAGGTGAAGATCAATGCCGTAATGCTTCCCGAAGGGCGCACGACCGCAGAAGCCAAAGCGCTCGCAGAGCGTGCGGCGCAGACTGCGGGAACTCGGCTTTATGTTTTGAACGATCGTCTTTATGACGCCATTTCACCCGTGGAAAACGGCGTGGGCGTCATGTGCGAAATTGCGCTTCCAGCCGCGCCGGCGCCGGAAAAATGGGCCGCCGCGGATGCCCTCTACCTTGACGGCGTTCAGGATGCCGGCAATGTCGGAACGCTGATCCGTACGGCAGCTGCCGCGGGCGTGCGGGTTGTTGTTGCGGGTCCGGGGACCGCTGGTTTGTGGACGCCGCGCGTGCTGCGCGCAGGGATGGGCGCGCACTTTGCGGTGGATTTGGCCGAAGGCATCTCGATAGAAAAATTCCGGGCGGACTATCGCGGAAGACTCCTTGCGGCCGATGCCAGAGGCGGCGTCAACCTTTTTGAGGCGCCTGACTATACCGCCGCGGGACCGATCTGCTGGCTGATGGGGGCTGAAGGTCCGGGGCTTTCCGTGAAGGCGCTCGAGCTGGCCGACGAACGCTATTGGATTCCAATCAGCCGGTCGGTGGAGTCCTTGAATGTCGGCGCGGCTGCGGCCGTCTGCCTTTTCGATGCTGCACGCCGTCGGCTCACTCTGCGCCATTGATATATTTCAACTGCTCTGCATTCAAGGCAAAAGGGCGCATTACGGTGAGCGCTTCGGGTTGCCGGCAAACTGTTTTCCCGTTAGCATTCCGGCCTTTCCGCAGTCTCCCAGGGCGGAGCGGTTCCACCGAAATTTTTTCAGGCGTATCAGCCGTTCACCAAGACCCACGCGTTAAGGTTCAAGATGCTCAACTTCTCCTATGCCAATCCCACCCGCCTCGTTTTCGGCCGCAGCGCCGAACATGAAGTCGGCCGCGTGATGACCTCCATCCTGGGGCGTCCGGGCAAGGTGCTGGTGCTTTTTGGCGGCGGATCAGCCCACCGCACCGGCATTCTGGAGGCAGTGGAGGACAGTCTGCAGGAATCGGGCTTCGCCGTGATTGAAATGGGCGGCGTGCAGCCGAATCCCCGGATGGGATTTGTCCGCGACACGATTGACTGGGTGCGCGATCAGGGCATTCGTGCGGTCGTCGCCGTGGGCGGCGGTTCGGTGATCGATACCGCTAAGGCTGTAGCGGCTGGTCTGGAATATGAAGGGGATGCCTGGGATTTCTTTGCCGGCCGTGCGCAGGTTGAGTGGGCACTGCCGGTGTTCGCGGTATTGACCATCCCTGCGGCGGGTTCAGAGCAGTCCATTCGAGCCGTGATCACGCATCACGGCACGAAGACCGGTATTGGTTCGGAACACATTCGTCCCAAGGCCGCCTTCATCAATCCGGAGCGTTTCTTAACGCTCCCGGCCATTCACATCAGTGCCGGCGTCTGCGACATGCTCTCGCACATCTGCGAACGTTACTTTTCCAACACCGCCGCCACTGATTTTGTAGATGGACAGGCCGAAGCGGCGCTTCGAACCATCATTAAGTTTGGTCCTAAAGTGCTTGCCGATCCTTCGAACTATGACGCCTGGTGCCAGATTGGTCTGGCCGGCTCATTTGCCCACAACGGCATCTTCGGTCTTGGCCGTGAAGAAGACTGGGCGTGCCACGCGATTGAGCACGAAATCTCGGGGTGGAACGAATCCATTATTCACGGTTGCGGGCTCGCCGTCGTTATGCCGGCCTGGATGCAGCAGGTTTGCCATGTCAATCCGAAGCGCTTTGCGGATTTTGCCCGCCGAGTCATGGGCGTAGGACAGGATGCGGATGATGCCGCGGCCGCCGCGCTGGGCATTGAGGCCTTCAAAGCGTGGTTGAAGACGATGAAGCTGCCGTTGACGCTTCAGGAGCTCGGCGCGGTTGACTGTCCAATCGAAGCGCTGGCTCGCCACTGCTGCCGCAAAGGTGCGGTAGGGCACTTTAAGCCGCTTGAAAAAGCGGATGTGGAAGCACTGCTGCGCGCTGCGCAGTAATCCGCTGATGGGATGATGGGAGAACGCATCATGGCGCAGCAAAATAAAGGCAAAGGCCGCTCGAGACGCAGCGGCTCGGGCAGCACGAAGGGACAAAACACCCTGCAGCACCCGGGTGCGGTGCTCGCACAGATCCTCGAAGATACGCCGACGGCGCTCGCCGCTAAATGGTTCAGTCTCAGTGAAGCGGAACTTTTGGCCGTGCTCGAAGGCCGCGCGCCGATGACTGCCGCGATGGCGCAGCAGGCCGGCGCCGTATTCGGCACGGGCTCTGCGCCTTGGTTAGAAATGCAGTCCGCATGGGACGCGGCCCATGCAGAGACAAATACTCCGCAGCACTGACGGGGTCGTCAAAAGCTGAGCGCCTTGAAAAGGATTTTCTTTCAACCGGAACTCCCGGTTAACTGATCCATAAATCAGTGGAGAGTTTTAGGCGGCAGTTTCAATCCAAGCAGCGCGAGCATATGTTGGTTAGATGTTGCAGAACGAATGAATGGCGCGGCACTTTCCTTTTCTGGATAGGCCGTTGTCCCGTGAGTGCCGTTCCCTTGCCATTTGCCCTTGCCGCCTGCGGAGCGTTGGAAATTGGGTAATCGCTTGAGAGTATTAGAGGAGCTTTTGTTGAATTACTCCATTGAAGTGGTATGGATTTTTTGGACATATACAGAGTCCACACCATGCACATAACGCAAGAAATGAGACAGCAAGCCTGTGAAGGGCTTTTGCATTTCACCCCGAAGAAGGCACTGGCCAGAGAGCTGGGTGTTTCCGTTGGTTCGATCCGCGACTGGGCTATTTATATCCAGCACGGTTTCTTCGATTGGGTCGACAAGCCTTGGG
>OLIU01000735.1_pt1 | contig 14577 bp, 10 predicted proteins | sample 1603321 | NCBI WGS metagenome assembly OLIU01 (sample SAMN03922508, study PRJEB24848) | human gut metagenome | isolation source: stool sample | host: Homo sapiens | place: Germany | collected 2011-11 | reverse complement strand
TTATATGCATTCCCCCATATATGACGATGAATATATAAAAATCTGACATACACACCAAGTTTTGGAGAGGATGGCATTATCAGTAAAAGATTCCAAAATGGCAAGGAACTGGAATTCGCAGGCTCGAAAGATTTCTGGAAAAAATTTTTAAATGAATCATAATAATCTGCGGATTTTTGACGGCGGCATACCAAACCGTTTTTTAAACAGTTTACTGAAATGATAGACGTCATCATAGCCAACTTTGGCTGCGACTTCCTGAATACTGCCGTCAAAACCGTTTTCTAACAATTCTTTTGCTTTTTCCAAACGGATATTAATCAGGTGGCGGATTGGTGTATCGCCCGTCTCGCTTTTAAAAATACGCGAGATATAAAAAGGGCTCAAGTACATATTCTCCGCGATCTGGTCTAAAGAAATCTTTTCACTGTAATGATCCTCAAAATAATTTACGATCTGGTCAACTACATATTTTTTGCTGGTAGATTCAAAAGAGCAGCCGGTATTGATTTTTACCGGTTCACTCTGTTCCCGAAGCAGCAGTATTAACATCTGCATCAGGTAACTTTTTAACATGATATAACGCCCGCAGCGGCAGATATCATTTTCAGCACTCATGGCAGTACAGATTTTAAAAAGTTTTTGCCGTAATTCACCGGAAGTATGTAAAATCGGAGACTGCTCTGCAGGATCAGCGGCTGGGTCTTTTAAATGCAGCGGCAGATAATTTTCCGGGAAATCCGGAAAACGGACATCACATAAACCGACAAAAAACTCCGTGGTCGGATTGGCAGGATCCGTGCAGAGTGCCTGATGCTTCTGCCCCGGATTTAAAATAATGATATCTCCTTCGGACACATCATAGAGCCTGTCCGCAATCTTGTATTTGCCGTGGCCGGACAAAATAAATGCCATCTCGATAAAATCGTGGCTGTGATAGCGTGCTTCATCTTTCAAACGTGTGCCTTTCCAGGTAAATAGAAAAGTTGGATTCAGTTGGTCAAGCAGTTGTTCCCGGTTGTCACAGCACATAGTAAGGTCTCCATTTCTTCATTTTATCGCCGATAAAAACTTATTGTCTATATTTAAAATACAATGCGATGTGGATCATAAAAAGTGTGTCAAAATGTGAAATATGGGAATTTGCGCGAAGCTGGAGATCTTTTTGTGACTTGGGAGAAAATTAGAAAATCTTAGTATGCCTGTAAATACACAGTGTTGTGCTGCCACGGATGGCAGCGCAAGTCTTAACGTGCCATGGAGGGCACGTTTAAGACGTACACGTCACTTTGAAAGAGCATAAAGCAGGCATACTTAGTTTTTCTTATTTTCGGACAATGGAACAAAATGAAAACCAGCTTCGCGCAAATTTCCAGTTTCAAAGTCTAAATACACTTTTTGTGATCCACATCACAGTATAACATATTCTCCACCAGAAACCATCCCTTCCGGTGCAAAAAATAACATGAACGGTGCAAGATATTACATTCCTTTTTACCCCAAAAGTACTATACTGAAAATCCGAAAGGAAAAACGAAAATGGAGTAGGAGGGTTATTATGACACCAATGAAGTGGTTCTTTTCATTTCTGAAAAAGTACCGGAGATTAATGATAGTTGGAATTTTGCTGACCACAGCGGTATCAGTGCTTTCGGTGGTAAATCCGTACATATCCGGGCAGATCGTAGATCAGGTCATAAGCGGTGGAAAATATGACAGACTGATGCCGTTTATCGGATGTCTGATCGGAGTCACGATCGTGATGGGAGTCTTGCGTTTTCTGTTTCAGGTCGCATTTGAGACGGCGTCGCAGGGCGTTTTGTACGATATGAGAGACAAAGTCTACCGGAAATTATTAGAGGAAGATTTTGCATTTTACAATAAGAAACGTACCGGAGACCTGATGAGCCGGCAGACCGGAGATATGGATGCGATCCGTCATTTTGTGGCGTATGTGGTCTACATGGTTTATCAGAGTGTGCTGATGTTTGTGTTTGCACTGCTTATGATCTTTACGGTCAACACGAAACTGGCACTTGCCATGCTTGTGGTTCTGCCGTTTACGGCGTTTGCAACCTGCCGTCAGACGAAAGAGGTACGTCCGGCATTCAAGCGTAACCGTGACTGTTTTTCCTCACTCAATGCGTTTGTGCAGGAAAATGTCAGTGGAAACCGTGTGGTAAAAGCATTTGCAAAAGAAGATTTTGAGATTGAAAAATTCAATAAGGAAAATGATAAATTCCGTGCGGCGCAGATCGATGCGTCAAAGATCTGGATGAAATATGTGCCGATATTTGAGGTGCTTTCCTATGCACTGACGATCATCCTGATCCTCTACGGCGGCTATATGGTCATTCAGGGAGAGATCACGTTAGGACAGCTCGTGACGGTGAACGGTTATCTGTGGATGTTAAACAACCCGCTGCGCCAGGCAGGATGGCTGGTCAACGATATCAGCAACTTTACAACGTCCGTGGAGAAAATCTATGCGACTTACAGTGAAGAGCCGCATGTAAAAACACCGGTATCTGGAGTAGTGAAGAAACATCTGAAAGGAGAGATCGAGTTTAAAAATGTATCTTACCGTGCGGATGACGAAGATATTGTCATGGATGTCAATTTTAAGGTAAAACCGGGGCAGACCGTCGGCATCATTGGTTCTACCGGAGCTGGAAAATCAACGATCATGAATCTGCTCTGCCGGTTTTATGATACGACTTCCGGTGAAGTGCTTGTGGATGGTGTGAATGTCCGCGACATGGATCTTTATAACCTGCGTGACAATATCGGCATGGCGATGCAGGATGTGTTCCTTTTTTCGGATACGATCGAAGGAAATATCGCATACGGAAGGCCGAATTGTTCGTTCGAAGAAGTCAAACAGGCTGCGATCATGGCGGATGCCAATCATTTTATCCAGGCACTTTCGGATGGATATGATACGATTGTGGGTGAGCGCGGTGTCGGACTTTCCGGCGGACAGAAACAGCGTATCTCCCTTGCGAGGGCACTGCTGAAAGATCCGTCGATTCTGATTCTTGACGATACGACATCTGCGGTCGATATGGAGACGGAGAGTTATATCCAGAGCCAGTTGAAGAAATTAGATAACAAGTGCACGATCTTTGTCATTGCGTACCGCATTTCTTCCATTAGAGATGCAGATCTGATCCTTGTCATGGATAACGGACGCATCATTGAACAGGGAACACATGAGCAGTTAGTGGCGGCGGGAGGTTATTACGCGACGGCTTTCCATAACCAGTATGGCGAGATCCCACAGGAAATTTTAAACGGAAAGGGGGAGAAATAAGATGGCAAGAAACAGATATGATATGGATGAGATATTAGAGGACAGTTTTGATGTAAACCAGCTCAAACGTCTTGCAGGTTACATTGCTCCCTACAAAAAGAGGATGGCAGGCGTTATTCTTCTGATGCTTTCTTCCTCGGCACTTACCATGGCGATCCCGATCTTTTTCCAGAATGTGATGGATCACAGCATCCCGGAAAAAGATATGAAATCGATCACATTTTACAGTATTGCGACATTGCTGATCGCACTTTATTCGGGTATTTCCCTGCGGATCAAGATCAAGACCATGAGTGTGATCGGGCAGAATATCGTACATGACATCCGCTATGATATTTTCTGTCATCTGCAGGAACTTCCATTTTCCTATTATGATGACAGACCACATGGAAAAATTCAGGTGCGTGTGGTCAATTATGTGAACAGCCTAAGTGATCTTTTGAGCAATGGTATTGTCAACACATTCACAGATCTGTGCAACCTGATCTTTATTCTGATGTTTATGTTTGCACTCGATGTCCGGCTGACGCTGATCTGTCTGTGCGGATTGCCGGTTCTTGCATTTGTGATTATCTTAATCAAGAAAAAACAGCGCAGGGCATGGCAGATCCAGAGCAACAAACAGTCAAACTTAAATGCGTACATTGCGGAGAGTATCAATGGAATCCGTGTGACGCAGTCTTTTGTAAGGGAAAATGAGAATACCGGAATCTTTAATAACCTAAGTAAAAATTACCGGAAATCCTGGATGCGTGCGGTAATGTTTAACTTTACGATGGGACCGAGCGTGGATATTATTTCGACATTTACGACGGCACTGATCTATGTGCTGGGTGTCCGTTGGATTTTAGCACCGGATATGACACTGACCGTCGGTGTTCTGATCGCATTTACCGCGTACATTGGGCGTTTCTGGGCACCAATCAACACACTTGCCGGATTTTACAATTCTCTTTTGACAGCAATCTCTTATCTTGAGAGGATTTTTGAGACGATCGATGAGCCGGTGGGTGTCAGGGATGAGCCGGATGCAATCCCGATGCCGGAGGTGGCAGGAGAAGTGAAGTTTTCCCATGTGTCCTTTGGTTATGAGCCGGGGCAGAAGATTTTGGAGGATATCAATTTTACGGCAAAACCGGGTGAAACGTATGCGATCGTCGGCCCGACCGGGGCAGGAAAATCCACGATCGTAAATCTCATCAGCCGTTTTTACAATGTGGATTCCGGGAAAATCACGATCGATGGCATTGATATCTCGAAGGTGACACTTCATTCACTGCGCACCCAGATGGGAATCATGATGCAGGACAGCTTTATTTTTGCGGGGACGATCATGGATAATATCCGCTATGGCAACCGCAGTGCGACGGACGAGGAAGTCATCCGTGCCGCAAAAACAGTCTGCGCCCATGATTTTATTATGGAAATGGAAAACGGATATAAGACACAAGTCAATGAGAGAGGAAGCAGGCTATCCGCCGGACAGCGGCAGCTCATTTCCTTTGCGCGGGCATTGCTTGCCGATCCGAAGATCCTGATTTTAGATGAGGCGACGTCAAGCATTGATACCGAGACGGAACTGCTTTTACAGAAGGGATTAAATGAGCTTTTGAAAGGAAGAACGTCCTTTATCATTGCACACAGGCTCTCCACAATCAAAAATGCCGACTGCATCTTATATGTAGACAAAGGCGATATTTTAGAGCGTGGAAATCATGACGCACTGATGGAACAGAAGGGTGAGTATTACAAACTTTATATGTCACAGTATGATTTCTTAAAATGACAGGCACTGCGGTGCCATTTGCCAATCGAAAAACTTAAAGCCAGCGTTTGACACTCGGATCTTATAAATAAAAACTGCCGCCTCACGGTGATATGCCCCCCTTTTTCTGAACTTACAGAGAAAAGGGTACATATATTCACCCGGAGACGGCTGTTTTTATGAAAGTTTATTCAGTTTTATGTTCTTTCCGGTATTCTGCCGGGCTTTTTCCAACGTATTTTTTGAACTTGATATGGAAATAATCGACATTCCGGTAACCGACTTTTTCTGCGATCGCATAAACTTTTAACTCTGAGGAACAGAGAAGCTCCATCGAGTGTTTGATGCGGACATGGTCGACGTATGAGTTGAAGTTTTCACCCATCTTTTTGCGGAAAATCTTTCCGAGATAGGAGCTGTTGTAACCAAACAGCGGTGCAATATTTTCTAATGTGATATTGCTTGCATAGTTGTGGTTGATGTAGTGCAGAATATCATCCAGCACGCTTTCACGGGAAGAGTTACCGATCGAGGACATGATCATCTCAAACTGTTCCGTAAAGTACAGGATGATCTCGTAGAGATAATATTTTTCTTCGATCAGACGGATGATATCCGCATTGCTCGGAAACGGGATATTTGTACCATTGTAAAGCCGGTTTGCCTGTTCCTTGATCTGCAGATAAAGGTCTGTCAGGAAAAGCCGTATGGAATCAATCGAATCTGCAGCATGGTAAAGTTCATTGGTAAGCTGTGTCAAAGTCTCCGCTAACATATTGCGGTTGAATGCCTGAAGATATTCAAACAGGCTGGTAGCGTAACGGTTTAAAAAAGCGTCGTTTAAGATGGATTTTAAACTGTCCGGGTCCGGCAGTTCGGCATAACCGATCGTGTGCTGTTCCTGCTCGCAGAAGAAACGGCGTTCTAAGAGCTGTTTCGCCTGAATATAGGAAATATAGACTTCCGACAGGTCTGACACGCGCGCACCATATGTAATAAAGAGACTGTCAAGAGGAGAATTCTCTTGTGGACGCCGTTCTCTCTGGTAACGCTCCAGAAAATCGTTAAACTTTTGAATGGCAAAAATGCCTTTCAGCAAAATAACCTCATGATACTGCAGCGTAATGTTATCGTAGGAGTTATTATCCTGATTCGTCACGCGCAGAAGATCCGAAAAACGATAGGAGGCATCTGCAGTATTGTGACTGTATTTCTCATAGATCACAACCTGATAGGTGTCTGCTGTCAGATGGAGATCTGTTGTATTTATGTGGGAAAGATCGATATCATTCGTTAAAAGATCGCGGATGATGGTCTCTCTTGCCTTTTCACGGTAATGTTCCCGGGTATTTGCAGTTGCAGCATCCTTGTCTAAGTTTTCTTTGATCGAACGAAGAATCTCCTCAAGTTCATCCTCGTCGATCGGCTTTGTCAGATAATACTGCACTCCGTAACGGATGGCTTCCTGCGCATATTTGAAATCAGAGTAACCGCTTAAGATAATGACTTTTCCGGTAAAACCCTGTGCTCTTGCCTCCCGGATAACGTCAAGCCCTGACATTCCCGGCATGCGGATGTCTAAGAGAACGATATCCGGCTGTAAGGCAAGAATCTGCTGATAGGCGGTCTCACCGTTTGCAGCTTCTCCGGCGATCGTATAGCCGAGAGATTCCCAGTCGAACAGACATTTGATACCTTCCCGGATAATGGATTCATCATCTGCAATTAAAACGCGATACATAAAAATAACCTTCCTGTTCCAATGATAAAAGCACTAAACGTAAGTATAAATGCGAACGTTTTGTTTGTCAAATTTATCGAGTGTTTTATGTACAATTTAGAGGGTATTTTTTGCAGGGTGGGTATAGTAAGATGAGACAAAATGAGATAATTACAGGGAGGAAAATCCTCTGCTCCTGCAAGAGGCAAATGCTATAAAAAACATAGCATGCATTTTTCTCCGGAAAACAGGGAGGATTATCATATGAAATTCAGTAATGGATGCTGGCTGCAGAAAGAGCGCTGCGAGTGCTTTTCTCCGGCAGAAGTATATTTTTCAAAAATCGAGAAAGATCAGGTGACGATCTGTGCGCCGACAAGCAAGATCACACAGCGCGGCGATACCCTTGGCGGAATCAACCTCACGATCGTGATTTCAGCACCGTATGAGGAAGTGCTCAGGGTTCAGACTTATCATCACATGGGCGTGCAGAAAAAGGCACCGTCATTTGAGATCGCACCTGCGGAGAGCGGACATTTAAAGGCAGAAGATACGGAGGACAAGCTGGTCATTTCAAGCGGTACACTGCGTCTGGAAGTGCAGAAAGAGAACGGAGCACTCACATTTTACCGCGGTGAGGAGAAAATCACTGCAAGCGGATGGAGAGATCTTGCATACATGAAGACCGACTGGAAAGGTTTTGCCTATGATAAAGGACCGGAAGATGCTTATATGAGAGAGCAGTTATCACTTTCCGTTGGCGAGCTGATCTATGGACTTGGCGAGCGTTTTTCTGCGTTTGTAAAAAATGGACAGAGCGTGGATATCTGGAACGAGGACGGCGGTACTTCCACAGAGCAGTCTTATAAAAATATCCCGTTTTATATTTCCAATAAAGGATACGGTGTGTTTGTAAACCATCCGGAGCGCGTGTCCTTTGAAGTTGCAACAGAGATGGTAACCAAGGTTGAATTTTCTGTACCGGGTGAAAACCTTGACTATTTCCTGATCAACGGGCCGACGATGAAAGAAGTGCTGATGCGCTATACAGATATCACTGGAAAACCGTCACTTCCGGCACCGTGGACATTCGGTCTCTGGCTGTCCACATCCTTTACGACAAATTATGATGAAAAGACAGTCAACAGTTTTGTCGATGGAATGTTTGACCGCAAGATCCCGTTATCCGTATTCCATTTTGACTGCTTCTGGATGAAAGATTTCAACTGGTGTGATTTTACCTGGGATTCAAGAGTATTCCCGGACCCGGAGGGCATGTTAAAACGTCTGAAAGCAAAAGGATTAAAGATCTGTGTCTGGATCAACAGCTATGTGGGACAGGAGTCCTCCATGTTCAAAGAGGGTGTCGAGGGCGGTTACTTCTTAAAACGTCCAAATGGCGATGTATGGCAGTGGGATATGTGGCAGCCGGGACTTGCCATTGTGGACTTTACCAACCCTGCAGCCTGCGAGTGGTACAGCAAAAAGTTAGAGGCACTGCTCGATATGGGTGTTGACTGCTTCAAAACAGATTTTGGTGAGAGAATCCCGACGGATGCGGTATATTACGACGGTTCTGATCCGGTCAAGATGCACAACTACTATACATACCTTTACAATAAGGTGGTATTTAACGTATTAAAGAAGAAAAAAGGTGAAAAAGAGGCTGTTCTTTTTGCACGTTCTGCAACTGCAGGCGGACAGAAGTTCCCGGTTCACTGGGGCGGTGACTGCTGGTCTGATTATGAATCCATGGAGGAGAGCCTTCGCGGAGGCCTGTCACTGACAAGTTCCGGTTTTGGATACTGGAGCCATGATATCGGAGGATTTGAGAGTACATCCACACCGGACGTCTATAAGAGATGGTGTGCTTTCGGACTTCTTTCTTCCCATTCAAGACTGCATGGATCTACTTCTTACCGTGTGCCGTGGGCATATGATGAAGAAGCAGTGGATGTGGTACGCTGCTTTGCACAGCTTAAGGCATCTTTGATGCCATATCTGTACCGCAATGCGATCGAGACGTCCAAAACAGGTATTCCTATGATGCGCAGCATGGTACTTGAATTTACCGAAGATAAAAACTGTGCATATTTAGCAACACAGTACATGTTAGGTGATTCCCTGCTCGTTGCACCGATCTTCCGCGAGGACAGTATCGCAGAATATTACCTGCCGGAGGGAACATGGACATCCTTACTGACCGGAGAAGTCAAAGAGGGAGGTAAATGGTATACAGAAAAACATGGTTATTTAAGCATTCCTCTCTATGTCAAAGAGGGCAGCATCGTGGCTATGGGTGCAAGAAATGACAATGCGGTTTATGATTATGCGGACGGAGTGACATTCCGTGCTTATGCATTGAAGGATGGCATTAAAGCGGAGACTGTTGTCTATGGAACGGAAAATGAAAAGGAAGCATCTGCAGGCGTTGTGAAGAATGGAACTTCTTATGAAATCACAGTGGAGAGCAAAAAGGCATCCAAAGTGGCATTGATGAATGCCGGTGTTCCAAAGCAGGTAAATGGTGCATCCTATACACAGGATGGAGAAAATGTCATCGTAGAGTTCAACGGGGACGGCAAGGCTGAGGTTGTATTTTAATGCAGGAAACATATATTGAAGAAATTTTAAAAAAGCTGACTTTAGAAGAAAAAATCGGTATGATCCACGGTGCGGGTTTATTCCGCACCGAAGGAGTGGAGCGGCTTTCCATCCCACCGCTCTATATGTCGGATGGACCGATGGGAGTGCGCGCAGAATTTGCGGACAATGAATGGCGGAATGTCGGGACAACGGAAGATTATGTGACTTATCTTCCGTGCAACAGCGCCATTGCATCCACCTGGAACCGTGATCTGGCAAAGAAAGCCGGAAAAGTGCTGGGTGAGGAGGCAAGAGGCAGGGGCAAAGATGTGATCTTAGCTCCGGGCATCAACATCAAACGAAGTCCGCTCTGTGGCAGGAATTTTGAATATATGAGCGAAGATCCAGGACTCATCGAAGAACTGGTTGTACCGATGATCGAGGGAATCCAGGAAAACGATGTCGCGGCATGCGTGAAGCATTTTGCGGCAAACTCACAGGAAACTGAAAGACTCTGGGTGGATACAATCATCGATGAGGCAGCACTGGAAGAAATTTATTTTCCGGGATTTCAAGCGGCGGTAGAAAAGGGACACACCCTTGCTCTGATGGGAGCCTATAATCTGTTAAACGGTGAGCACTGCTGTATGAGTAAGTCCCTGCTCAACGAGAAGCTGCGGAAAGACTGGTCATTTGACGGCGTGGTAATCTCCGACTGGGGTGCTGTGCATGATACGAAACTGGCGGCAGAGTCCGGGCTGGATCTTGAGATGGATGTCAAGTATCAGTTCGACGAACAGTACATGGCAGATCCTCTGTTAAAAGCAGTGAAGGATGGAGAAATCGAAGAATCGCTGGTGGATGAGAAAGTGCGCAATATCCTTCGCATGATGCTGCGCTTAAAAATGATCGGACCGGAGAGAAAACATCGTAAGACAGGCGCATACAATACGGAGGAACACCGCAGGGCAGTGCTCGATGTGGCGCGCGAGTCCATGATTTTACTGAAAAATGAAGATCAGGTATTGCCGCTTCAGGCAGAATCCGGCTGTAAGGTTGCCGTGATCGGTGTAAATGCCGCTGCAATCCATTCAAACGGAGGAGGAAGTGCAGAAATCAAGGCACTGTATGAGATTTCACCGCTTATGGGAATCAAAAAGTTACTTGGTGGAAATGTGAAAGTTTCTTACGCACCGGGCTATGTGATTCCGGATAAGAAAGAGACATCTGAGATCAACTGGCAGGCGGCGAGCACGGAGACTGCAGAGAATACCGAAAAGGAAAGCACTGTAAGTGGAAGAGCACTGGATGAAAAACAGCAGGAAGCTTTAGCGGAAGCAGTTGCACTGGCAAAAGCAAGTGACATTGTTATTTTCGTGGGAGGACTGAACCACGATTTTGATGTGGAGGGACTTGACCGTGTGAACATGAAACTGCCATACGGGCAGGATGAAGTAATCGATGCTTTGCTAAAGGCAGTTCCGGATACGGTGGTCTGCATGTATGCAGGTGCACCGGTTGAGATGCCGTGGGCAGAAAAGGCAAAAGCAATCCTCTGGAGCTACTATGCCGGTATGGAAGGGGGAACAGCCCTGGCAGAGATCTTGTCTGGAAAAGTAAATCCATCCGGAAAGCTGGCAGAAACATTTATCCGTGATGCGTCACAGTGCCCGGCACATACGATCGGAACATTTGGAAAGAAAGACCGTGTGGAGTACAGGGAAGGTGTGATGGTCGGTTACCGTTATTATGACACAAAAAAACAGATGTCCTGTTCCCGTTTGGGCATGGATTTTCCTATACGTCATTTACTTATGATGATCTTGAAATTATAAAACAGCAGGAAAATGGCAGACAGACCGTGAAAGTTTCCTGTTCGGTAACCAATACAGGAAAACGTGCAGGGAAAGAGACCATTCAGATTTATGTGGCACCGGAACAGAAAAAAGACAGACCGGTTCATGAACTGAAAGCGTTTGAAAAAGTCAGGCTTGATGCCGGGGAAACAAAGAGGATCTGTGTTATTTTGGAGGAAAGAGATTTTTCCCGTTATGACACAGACAAAAAGATGCCGGTTCCGGTAAATGGAACGTATGAAATTCAGGTTGGCGCATCTTCGACAGATATCTGCCTTTGTGGAAAAATAGACCTTTTTTTTGCAGAAGGTTAAATGATGACTATTGAAAAGAAACTCTGACTTTGCTATGATAAAGTCAGGTTTTTTTATGGGATTTTTTGGGGGGCGGATAGGTGAGAATATGTCTGAAAAGAGCAAGGTATTAGTCGTAGATGATAAACAGGTCGAACGTGTCATGATGAAAAGAATTTTGAGCGGTACGTACGAGGTGATAGAGGCAGAAAATGGCAAGGAAGCATTTGAGATTCTTTATGAACGAAGCACGGAGATAACGGCGGTACTTTTAGATATCGTTATGCCGGAGTATGACGGGTATTATTTTCTGGAACGGTATCATAAAGCGCAGATGTATCAGGCAATACCTGTCATTGTACTTACGATGGAGATTGACATTGAGACAGAGATTAAATGCCTGGGCATGGGAGCATGGGATTTTATCCGGAAACCGTATGATGTGGATGTTGTCCGGTTCCGGCTGAAGAATGTGATTGGCAGCAGCAGTCAGAATATCAGCATAGCATTAAAGTACCGTGCAGAATATGATATCCTTACCGGCATCTATAATAAGACCAATATGTTTCAGGCGACATCTGCTATGTTAGAGCGATATCCGGACCGGCATTTTGCTTTTGTGCGGATGGATATTGAAAAGTTCCAGCTGATCAATTCTTTCTTTGGAATGAGTGCAGGGGACATGCTGCTGAAATATATTGCCGACCTTTTGATATGTGCAGTCAGAAACCGCAGTGACGTTACCTTTGGCAGGATGGATGCGGATATATTCTGCTTCTGCGTATCCTATGAAAATACAAAAGAACTGGTCGAAAGTTTTGATAAAATGCGTGATATCTTAAGCAGATACCCGCTTGATTTTGATATCGTACCGATATTTGGTGTTTACCTGATCGCTGGAAAGAAAATAACACCGGATCACATGTACGATCGTGCCAACCTTGCGGCAAAGCACTGCAAAGGCAATTATATCCGTAACTATGCATTTTATACACGGCAGATGAGCCAGGAGATCGAGAAGGAACAGCGGATCGTAAACAGCATGAAAAGTGCACTGGAAAATCATGAATTTGTTGTATTCTATCAGCCCAAATACGGGCTCAGCGATAATCAGATCGCAGGAGCGGAGGCGCTGGTTCGCTGGAAACATCCGGAACGGGGAATGATTTCACCGGGAGAGTTTATACCGGTATTTGAACGGAATGGATTTATCACAAAGCTGGATTATTATGTGTGGGAGCAGACCTGCATCCAGCTTAGAAAGTGGATGGATGAAGGAAAGAATCCGCTTCCGATATCCGTCAATCTTTCGAGGGTCAGCCTTTACAACAAAGATATCGTGAATGTGATCTGCAATCTGGTGGACAGTTACCGGATTCCACGCAGACTGTTTCAGGTAGAACTGACAGAGAGCGCATACAATACAAATCCCAAAGCAGTGCAGGATATGATGCAGCGTTTGCGCGAAGAGGGATTTTACATTCTGATGGACGATTTTGGAAGTGGTTATTCTTCTTTAAATGTTTTAAAGGATATTGTGGTTGATGTTTTAAAGATGGACATGAAGTTTTTTGCCGGTGATGACAGGGAAGGACGCGGAGAAAATATCATGGCGGCAGTGATCCGTATGGCAAAATGGCTGAATATGCCGGTTGTTGCGGAAGGCGTGGAACGGATCGAACAGGTGGAATTTTTGCGGAGTATTGGCTGTGAATATGTACAGGGATATTATTTTGCAAAACCGATGCCTGTGGAAGAATACGAAAAACTGCAGTTTGACAGACCGCATGCGGAGAGAAAGAAAGAGACAGAACGCTTAGTTGACATAGATAGCCTGTGGACGCCGGCCTCCCAGCTGGAGTCACTCTTTTTAAATGCGAAACAGGGTGTGGCTGTCTATGAGTACGGCAAAGAACAGATTGAGATAATACGCGTAAATAATGCGTATTATGAGGTGTTTGGATATCAGGATATCAGTCAGAAAAAAGATATTTTTCAGGGAATTCCAAAACGATATCATAAACGTATTCTGGATGCCTTTTTTTATACAGCAGATAAAGGACGTGAAACACAATGTGAATTTTCCAGGAAAAATGAAGCAGGAGAAGAAATTTTTATATCATTAAAGCTGTATGATGTAGGAATTGTAGGAAATAAACATATCATATATGGTGTTTTCTTAAATGTGACAGAACCAAAACAACTGGAATGGGAATTAGAAAAATACAGGCTGTTATTATCCGGAAAAACGAAAGACAGGGAGATGGAACAGGAAAAAGAACAATCGGAGGAATGATAGAAAAATGTGTGAGGTATTGGAAAAATTAAGAGCATGGGGATGCGATTTAGATGGAGCTTTAGAGCGTTTTTTAGGAGATGAGGAATTATATAAAAGCTGCCTTCCGATGGTGGCAGAGGACGAGTCTTTTGATGGATTAAAAGAGGCACTTGCAGAAGATGAGAGAAAAAAGGCGTTTGACTGTGCACATACTTTAAAAGGTGTCTTTGCCAATATGGGAATCACACCGATGTTTGATACGGTCGAAAAAATTGTAGAGCCGCTTCGTGCCGGAATAAATGATGGACTGATGCCGGTATATGAGGAATTGTCCAGGGAAAGAGAACATCTTAGAAGCATTATCCGGATCGAGGGAGAATAAGACGCGTGAAGATTTATATGACGGATATTGTTCCATTTGGGGATGAAAAGATATTTGCACAGATGCTGCCTTTTATCACGGAAGACCGGAAAAATAAAATAATGCAATTGAAAAAAAAAGAAGACCGGTGCAGATCTTTAGCAGCAGGATTATTGTTAGAGTATGCCCTGAGGGAATATGGAATCAGTCTGTTACCAGGGAAAATGCAGCAGATGTATCTTAGATTCGGAGAGAAAGGAAAACCGGTATTAAATGGAAAAACCGGTATACATTTTAACCTGTCACATTCGGGAAGATATGTGGCAGGTGTTTTTTCAGATGAAGAAGTTGGAATTGATGTGGAACAGATCCGGAAAGGACAGATGAAAGTGGCAGAACATTTTT
>OLIU01000669.1_pt1 | contig 15346 bp, 9 predicted proteins | sample 1603321 | NCBI WGS metagenome assembly OLIU01 (sample SAMN03922508, study PRJEB24848) | human gut metagenome | isolation source: stool sample | host: Homo sapiens | place: Germany | collected 2011-11 | reverse complement strand
ACCATTAACAGCGCCAACAGTTGCGGTAACAATGCTATTGTTCATGGTACCAATCTTTGCATAAGAGGTATTCGCATTCTTGCTGTTAATATCACTGGTGTTCTGCTCCACAGTGTACTCATTGCCGTCAGTTTCCTTAACGGTCACAATAACGCCTTCCGGCAGGTTCTCGAGTTCCAGCTGGTCATTGCGACCCAGCTTAACATCATACCAACCATCCTCAGAATCCTTTGCAGAAATGCTCCAGACGGTACCAACAGTAACAGCTGTATCATCAGAGTGAACAACCTTTGCACCAACATACTGGTTTGCATTCTTAGTATCAGCAACAGTCAGCTTAACCTTAAAGTTAAACTTAGCAGCCAGATCGCCCAGACCACCCTTGATATCCTTGCTGATCACGACATTGTTAGCAGTGTAAGTGTTGGTAAATGCATTGGCACCATCGACCTTAGTACCAGTAGCCTGACCCTTGATGCTGGTTGCAGGAGAGTAATTGCTATCGTACAGCTGTGCATAGTACACATAGCCATTAAGGTTATCGTTATTTGCAACAGTAATCACAAGGTAACGAGTGCTGTTATCATAGGTAACACCCGGAGTACCATTAGACGTTTCCTTAATTTCAAAGCAATATTTACCGGGGCCTTCGGGCAGGCTGAAATCAGAAATCTTAATGCCCAGAGATCCAGTATAGGCAACATCCTTTGCGGTCATGTTCTCTTCAAACTTAACCGTCTTGGTTCCAGTATAAGTATAGGTGCTAGTATAAGGCTTGCTCTTATCAGACACGTAGGTCACAGAAAAGGTAAAATCCTCTTTCGGGGCAGTGCCCTTCTCGACCTTATAGTTCTTCATAATGCCCAAATCAGTATTAGGATTAGAAGCAGTATAGGAACCAGTAGTGGTATCAGTAGCCGGCTCATCCGCAAACGCTGCGGTTGCGCCGACGGTGAGCATCATGGCGGCAGCCAGAACGCCCGCGAAGAATTTCTTCAGTTTCATTGTTATTCCTCCCTAGTAAGAAATAGTTCGTACTCCTGTGCCGCGGCCCAAACTCCGCAGTTCACAGGCAGGATGCCGGCAGCTTCTTCCGGCCTCCGTGGTATTACAAACTGCGTCGCCGCAGTAGTGTAATTACTTTTGCTTGCACATCCTCCAGCGGAACCGGGCCAAAGTCCCGGCTGTCCTCGGATTGTGTGCGGTAATCGCCCAGCACAAAAACGCAGCCCTCCGGCACCGTGTAGGGGTACTCCAGCGCGTCTTTCGCGTAGGTGGGATAGAGGATCTCGCCGCTCTGCACCGCGCCGTTCACCACAAGGGTGCCGCTGTCGTCCAGAGCCACAAGGTCGCCCTCGCGCCCAAGGATGCGGCCCACCCGGAGCTTGCCGCCCTGGGTGTAGACCACAACGTCGTTTTTTGCGTAGGTTTTTTGCAGGCGGTAGCAGATGAGCAGGTCGCCATCCTTTACCGCGGGGAACATGCTGCTGCCCTTGGCCTGTGTGAGCAGGAACACCTGCGTGAACAGCACCCAGGCGCACAGCAGGATCACCACAACGCGGCCCAGCAGACTGATAAAATCCTGCCGGTTCTCAGCGTCCAGCCTGCGGCGGCGCACCGCCCGTGCCCCCTGCTTCAGGGCTTCATTGTCCAGCGGGTGCATCGGAATGCGCCTCCTTTTGGGGGTCAGAGCTGTCAACTTTGGCGGTATCCAAGGGCAGGCTTCCGGTCTGCTGCTCCAGGAGCACGTTATAGCGGGTGCGCTCGGCGCGGATGGCGGCTTCGTACAGGGCGTAAAGCTCTTCCAGCTTCTTCCACATTGCCGCTTCGTCCACGCCGCCCAGCAGGTTCTTGCGGAATTTCACCGTCCGGAACCACTGGATGATCGCTTCCTGCTCCGGGCTGATACAGCTTTCCTCTGCACCGGCCAGCCGCTGGGGCGCTTTCTTCTTCGCCATGCGGTCAGCCCCCTTTAGTCATCTTCCTTACGGTGCTTGCGCAGCATCAGCAGGGCCACGCCGCCAGCCACCACAGCAAGGATGACGATGTAAGGCAGGGTGTCGAGGAGGACACCAAGGTCAGGTTGCAGGGTGCAATTATTGGTAAAGGCAATCGTCTTAGCGTCCGTACCAATCGTCACACTTGCTTCTCGCCTATTCTCAGGTGTTCCGGAATCAACCACATAGCTGGTCTCGTACTTTTCGCCTGAATAATTATCCTCTACAACCTTGTATTGGCCGCTCGGTAGATTCTTGAAGATAATCGAAGCTCCGTCTTTCAGCGTAAACTGACCATTACCTTTCCATTCAACCTTTGCACGATCTGCTTCACTAATCTCAATATTGGTATCAGTGATATTTGCCGCTGTGCCATCAGCTTTGGTAATTGTAAAGGTAAAGGCTTTGTTGGTGTCGCCAAGTTTGCCGGTAACGGTTTTGGTAACAGTCAGGTTGGCGGAAGCAGGCACATACTTTGCGTAGAAAGTTGTATCTGCACTAATGGTATCCTCTGTAAAATCAAACTTGCTTGCAGGTGTAAAGTTCTTATCCGTATACCAACCCTCAAATTTATAAACGGTTCCATCCGCTGTTTCTTTTGTTGCCGGGCAATCTGCTTCAGTTTGACCTGCGCGGAGAACATCCGGACGATTGATATTACTCAGCGAAATCGAATTGCTCCCTTCTGGGATAGTAAATGCTCCGCCATAATCATTCACTAGATCAAAAGTATTTTTACCCGCATCCTGAACCATAAACGTGACATTGATGTGCGTTGCATCATGGATCAATAGCAAACCATCCAGATGGTACGTCATTGTTTCATACTTAACCGGCGTAATCGGAGATCGATATACACCATTCGTGTATTTGGATTTATACTGCTCTTCATACTCCTTTTCATCCTTCCAATCTCCCTGCGAGCCATTTTTGCCAGTATTGGCTCCACCCGTTGCAACCACCTCGTACCATTCAATTGTGTACGTGCCGCCATAATTCTTCTGGGCATCTTGCTCCCAACTACTCGGTTTTTCCAGATAATAGTAATCCTTGTAAGAACCATCCGCCTGTTTAATCGGAATCACAGGAAACTGTCCGGAATCAACCAAAATTTCTGTTCCAAGCTTATTTTTGGTATTGTTTGTGTCATAAAGCTGGTTCTCAGGACGCACTTTACCTTTATATTTTACCGGATCCTCTACATTCAAGATTGTACCAACGGCCATACCATTCCAAGCCTTATTTTCCACACTTGGCTTGTAATAATCTTCCTGAGATTGCGAATAATCCCGAATCTGCGTGTAAACATAGAGACTAAAAGAAGATTTCGTTTTAGTGTCAACAACCTCAATAGAATCCGTTGTATCATTATTCCCCAGGTTATTCTTTTTTTCACCATAGTCATGCCTAACCTTCACTTTGCCACTCGAGGTAAGTTTTAGCCTCACGGTTTTATAGGTATCGCCCTTTCCGTTAGTTGCACCAACGAACTCAGCACAATTTTCTCCTTCTATAATCCTCCAATTGTGATAATAATTACTTTTTCCGTTTTTGGATCGCAGTGTAATCGTTGCACCAACCGGAACTTTTGTATCGCCCTGAATGCCGCTGATGCTGCTGATCGTAGCAATTCCATCATTCACATTCGGGTACTCAACGCCATCGATCTCAATGCTGACAATCTCAATGCCGTCATCATCGAACTCTTCACTTCCCTGATCCGGATATTCCAGCGCAATCACAAAGGGGCTGAAGCTGGTGGTCTCAAAGGTCAGAGTACCATTCTCATAGCTGACAACATCCAGTTTTTCCACGGTGCCGTCGTTTTTCTGGTGGAGCACCTTCAGTGCATCAGCAGTGAGCGCTCCCATTTCTTCCATTTCCGCAATATCCGGCAGTTTGTCCAGACCAGAAACGGTAACGGTGGCCTTCTGGCCCTTGGCAGGCTGCACCGTTTCGCCCTTGGCGTTCTTGGGGGAGATCTTCAGGCCCAGAAGAGGCAGCATTCCCTGAAGCTTATTCACGTAGGTATTGCAGAACTCCGTCATGGAGTTATCACCCATGTGGGTCACGACGACGTGGTCTGCGGCAGAGGGCAGATTCTTCACCTCCACCGGCAGATTGACGCTCTTCGTGTTGCCGTCCTCGTCCTCGTAGGAAGCAGCGGCCTTGGCAGTCAGATCCACAGGCACGGGGTTCTTATCCACCAGATCCTCGTGATCCACTTTCTCTTCCTCATCAGAGCCCACGGTGCCGTCCTTCCATGCGGCGTAGACGTTCACAGTGGTGGTCTTGCTGTCCAGAATGTTGCTGGTGGGGTCGGAGAGGTTCAGGCGCACCCGGTTGCCAAACTCGTCCAGCGTGTACCAGTAGTCAAACTGCCGCAGTTCGCCCTTGGGGTCCCGGTTGGAGGAGGGGTTCTCGATGTAGCTGCTGTAGTCCGCGATGGTCTCTGCCCGGGGCACAGCCTGAATGAAGTACAGGTTCCACAGAACCTCACCGTTCCGGGCCAGATACTCGCTCTCCGTCATATTGTTGATCTGTGCCTGAGCGGTAATGTCCTGCAGGTCAAGGGTGTTCAGCTCCTTCAGCCAGAAGCGGTAGACCACCATGTCCTGCAGCTTTTTGATCTCGTCGCCGGAAACGACCACTTTGTCATCAGGCTTTTCCACCACGTCGTCCTCGCCGGACCACTGGGTCTCGGGTTCGGGGTCGGTACCCGTGCTGGAGCTGGGGCCGTACTCAATGACGGTGCCCCACTCTGTTTCCTTAACGCTGGGGCCGCCGTCGAGGTTGTCCTCGCCGCCTTCCACAGGCCGGGTGGCAACTTCGTCCCCGCCGAAACCGGCAGCTTCACCGCCGTCTACAGGCCGGGTGGCTTCCTCCTCGCCGAAACCGGCAAATTCGTCGTCAGGATAGGATGCCTCGCCGTCATCTACGGGCCGGAAGGCCTCTTGATTAACCTGAGGATCGATCAGACCCTCCGTTGCAAACACCGGCACAAGGCAGGTGCAGATGACCGCAAGCGCCAGACAAAGCGCAAAAACGCGCTTCACCAGCCTATCTTTTTTTCCGTGATGATTTTTCCGCACAGTGGAGCCCTCCCTGCATCATAGTATTTTTGGCAAAACCGGAGGAAAAGATATTCAACTTTTGTCGTTTTTCTTTCCCTTGGCAGGTTATTTTTACCAGACACATCATTATTGTAATTATAGCATGTATATCCAGTATTTTCAATAGTGAAATTTTATTTTCCCTTCCCCTTTTCAGACAAAATATTCTGCGATATACAGCACGTTATGAACCGTCGCAATATCATTGCGGGGAGTAGAACAGTCCGACTTATCCGCACGCCCGCCGCATTGTTATATCACGCAGTTTTGTGTTGTATCTTCGCAGTTTCACTCTCTATAATACATGAAACGCAGATTCCTTTCACTTTTTTTCGAGATTTTTTGAAAAAAGTTTTCGGAGCCCTCTCAGTCTCGCAAAGCTCGACAGCTGGGGTTAAACCTCTCCGTCACGGACTTCGCCGTGACAGCTCCCCTAGTAGGGGAGCCTTTGGCATACCGTCGCGTTTTCGTGTCTCAGCGCTTCGCTACGTTTGAGCCTGCTGGCGTTCGCTTTTTCCTTGCGGAAGCTGTCGATTTTGGAGCCAAAGGCGAAAAGATCAAAAAATGAATCTTCTGCCAAGGGCTCCCCTACTAGGGGAGCTGCCGAGCGTCAGCGAAGGCTGAGAGGTTGTACAGAGCAGAACCTGCCCTCCAAAATTACACACAACTTATATTTTACCAGCAATTCCACCTAGATGCAAGAGTTTTTGTTATTTTTTCAGGAGGAAGCAGGGCAGGGGGGCGGTATCGGCCCAATTGGCGAAACTGCAGACAAGGGTGGTGCACTGTTTCAGGGGCCGGGAGCGCATCCACTGGAGGATCTCGGTCTTTTCGTCGGAGCCGATGACCTTGCCGCTGTACAGGATGGCGCTGAGCACCCCGCCGGGCCGCAGGGCCTCGAGGGCAGCTTCCAGCGCCGGGATGCTGCTTTGGGCGTGGGAGAACACCCCGTGGTCGGCACCGGGCAGCCAGCCGAAGTTGAACATCACGGCATCAACGGTGCCGGGCTGTACATATTGTAAGAGGTTGGCGTGGCTGTCGCAGTGTAGCTCTGCCGCAAGGCCCTTCCGTGCAAGATTCTGCCGGGTGGAGGCAATGGCTTCGGGCTGGATGTCAAAGCCCAGCACCCGGCCCTCTTTGCCCACAAGGCGGCAGAGAAAGGCCGTGTCGCCCCCGTTGCCGCAGGTGGCATCGATGCAGAGCCTGGGGTCAGCCAGCCGCGCGGCGAGGAAGTCCTGCACAAGCTTCACGGCCGTCAGGTCGGGGGTGCGGCGGCGGCACAGCCCGCTGCCCTCTGCCGCAAAGCCGAACTTTGCCCAGAAGGCCAGCTCCCCCGCATCGGCAGGCAGAGGAGCCGTGAACACCGTGGCGCTCTCTTTGTCATAGCCGCCCAGGCTGCGCAATACCTCTTTTAACAGGTAGGAGCCGTAGCCCTTGCGCCGCCATTCCGGCACAATGGTCAGGGCAGTGATGTCCGCACCCTGCTCCGTGGGCCGAGCCTTGCAGGTGCCAATGATGGTTTTCTCTTTATACAGGGCATAACCGCCCGGGGTCTTTTCCAGTTTCATAATTTGCTCCTTTCGCGAGCTTGCCCTGCTGGGCTAACCTCTCAGTCGCGGGCGCTGCCGCGACAGTTCCCCTAGTAGGGGAGCCATTGGCAGAAGATTCGTTTTTTCGCAATAATCGCTGACGCTCCAAAACCAATACCTGCCGCAGGGCAAACAGGAGCGAAGCGCCGACCCACGAAAACGCGACGGTATGCCAAGGCCTCTCCTACTAGGAGAGGTGGCATCGAGCAAAGCGAAGATGACGGAGAGGTTTCGCAACGTTGCCGGCTTCTGCGCTGCACCCTTAAAATACCAAGCCCCCGCGCCGCTGTCAAGGCTTCCCACTGCAACCTTATTTCACATATTCTTCACCCGGTCAGCGATTCCTTTTCACAATTACCGGATACAATAGAAACAGTTCCAAGGAGGTGCGGCAGAAGCGCCCCCTCCGAACCATTCCCTTTGAGAAAGGAAGTAACCAGTATGGATAACGAGAACAAGTGGGAATACGATTATTCCTCTGAACATAGCCAGACCGGCGAGACCGGCTACCCCAACGTCGGCTCCTCCGGCATGAACACCGCCAACACGGCAGGTACCTACGGCGAGGCCGCACAGGCTGCCCCCCAGGCCGAGCCGAACAGCGGCAGCGATGGCGGCGCGGTGCCGCCTCCGGAAGGCCCCCGGTATCAGGCCGCACAGGGAAGCCCCAAGCAGCCTCCCAAAAAGCGCCGCCGGAAAAACAGCAATATCGCCCGCAGTGCAGTTGCGCTGGTGCTGGCCGCAGCCATGGGCTTTGTCGGCGGCTTTGTGGGAGCCCAGGTGGGCAACACAGGCGGCAAGGTGGTCATCCAGCAGGTGGCACCTTCCTCCACGTCCAGCAGTGATTCCGGCTCTGCCTCCGCAGTGAACACCGCTTCCGGCATGACCACCGCTCAGGTCTCTGAGATGGTCAGCCCCAGCGTTGTGGTCATCACCACCGAGCAGGTGGTCTACTCCCAGTGGTCCTGGTACGGCCAGAGCCAGGTGGAGAGCGGCGCCGGCAGCGGCGTCATCATCAGCTCGGACGGCTACATCCTCACCTGTGCCCATGTGGTCGCGGGCGCGTCCAACATCACCGTGACCATCGGCGATACCGATTACCCCGCCACCGTGGTGGGCGAGGATGACACCAGCGATGTGGCTGTCCTCAAAATCGATGCCACCGACCTGACCCCCGCCACCGTTGGCAACAGCGACAGCCTTGCCGTGGGCGAGAGCGTGCTGGCCGTGGGCAACCCGCTGGGTGAGCTGGGCGGCACCGTGACCAGCGGCATCGTCAGCGCCCTGAACCGCAGCGTGACCATCCAGGGCACCAGCTCCACCAACACCATGTCCCTGATCCAGATGGATGCCTCTGTCAGCCCCGGCAACTCCGGCGGCGGCCTGTTCAACATGAACGGTGAGCTCATCGGTCTGGTCAACGCAAAGTCCTCCTCCAGCGATGCGGAGGGTCTGGGCTTTGCCATCCCCATCAACGATGCCATCAAGGTGGCACAGGATCTGCTGGAGAACGGCTATGTCTCCGGCCGCCCCTACATGGGCATCACTTATCTGGCTGTGACCGATGCCCAGACCGCCGCACAGCTCAACGTCACTGCCTACGGCGTTTACGTTGTGGATGTTGTGCAGGGCGGCCCCGCCGACAAGGCCGGTCTGAAGACCGGTGACCGCATCGTGAGCATCGACGGCACCGAGATCGCCCAGAAGGACGACCTTGGCACCCTGATCCAGCAGCATGCCGCCGGTGATACCCTTTCCATCACCGTGGCCCGGGAAGGCCAAATGCAGACCGTCAGCCTGACCTTGGGCGAAAAGAACGCCCAGACCCAGCAGGCACAGAAAAACTCCTGATTCTCCCCAATCTTTTTCCTGATCCATAAATCAAAAATCCCCTGACCGGCGTTGAACTGGTCAGGGGATTTTCAATTGCAGGTTGTCAAGCAACGGCAGACCGTATTTTTATACCTGCCCGAACACGGTGGCGCTCAGGGGCAGGAGGACGGTCTGGCCGGTGCAGATGCGGCTGCTGCCCCGCCACAGGCTGGAGGAGATGCCGTCACTCAGCAGCTTCCAGCTGCCGCCGGGCAGGGTGACGACCTGCGCCGTCTCGGTGGGGTTATAGTAGACGCACAGGGCGCTCCATGCCGCGCCGTCGCCCCACTGGGCGGGGAGCCGCCAGCCCACAAGAGGCTGTTCCAGCGGGAAGAACTCGATGGCGGCAGGGCTGGCCTTGTCCAGCGCCCCCAGCCGGGGGAACGCCGCCCGCAGACCAATGAGCCCGCGGTAGTAATCCACAAGGCTGTGGAACTGTTCGGCCCGGTGCCAGTCCAGCCGGTTGAGGGCCGGGCTGGAGTGGTAGCTGTTGCCCTGCCCCTTCTTGGTGCGGGCAAACTCCTCGCCCGCCTGCCAGAAAGGCAGGCCCATGCTGGTCAAGTAGATGCCCGCCGCCAGCCGGTTCTGGGCCAGGGCGGTCTTGTCCACAGCGGCAAACTCCGGGCGGGCGTAGCGCACCATCAGGAGCTTATCCCACAGGGTGAAGTTGTCGTGGGCTGAAACATAGCTGATGATCTGCCCCGGGGCGTGAGGCGGCAGCTTTTCACTGCGGCACCACGCCGCCACCGAAGCACCGATATCCCAGAAACTCCCGGGCTTGCCCTCCACATAGCCCGGCTCCCGGGCATCGAAGCAGCCGCCCTTGATGGCATCCCGGGTGTTGTCGCAAAAGATGCCGATGCGCTCGTTCAGCATGTTCAGGTTGTTCTTGTTGGCCTCGTACCGGTGCAGGGCGCTGCAGCCGCCCTGCCACGGCTCACCGTACATCAGAATATCCCGCCCGCCGGGCAGCTTGTCCAGTTCAGCCCGGAGGAGGTTCATGGTCTCCACGTCATACAGGCCCATCAGGTCAAACCGGAAGCCGTCGATGTGATATTCCCGTGCCCAGTAGAGCACCGAATCAATGAGATAGCGCCGGGCCATGGGCCGCTCGGAGGCAAACTCGTTGCCGCAGCCGCTGCCGTTGGAGAGGGAACCGTCGTCGTTCTGGCGGAAGTAGTAGAGGGGCACCACCCGGTTCAGCACATTATCGGAACGATACATGTGGTTATACACCACGTCCATTACAACGCCGATGCCCGCCGCATGGAGGGCCGCGATCATCTGCTTGCACTCCCGCACCCGCACCTCACCCCGGGTGGGGTCGGTGGAGTAGCTGCCCTCGGGCACATTGAAGTTGGTGGGGTCGTAGCCCCAGTTATACTGCCGGGTCAGGGGGCGGCTCTCATCCACGCTGCCAAAATCGAAGATTGGCATGAGCTGGACATAGCTCACCCCCAGCCGCTTGAGATAATTCAGGCAGGTAGGGTGGATGCCGTCGCTGCTCAGGGTCGTGCCCTGCTGGGTAAAGGCCAGAAATTTGCCCCGCCAGGCTGTGTGCACACCGCTGGCCGAGTCCTGCGAGAAATCCCGGACACTGACCTCCCAAACGCTGCGCCGGGCCGGTGGGATCACTGGCCGCACATCCCGCTCCCAGCCCTGCGGGTCTACCCGGGCCGGGTCAAAGATCATGCTGCGCACCCCGTTCACCCCTGCCGAGCGGGCGTAAGGGTCCGCTGCATTGCAGGTGCCAAACGGGGTGGTAAGGGTGAAATCGTAGTATTTTCCGTGCTGGTCGCCGGGCAGATAGATGCTCCACACACCCTTGTCCTGCTGCTGCAGGGGCAGGGTGCCCACACAGGCCCCGCCGGTGCCCCGGCGGTACAGGTTCACTGCTGCCTGTTTTGCCGTGGGAGCCCACAGGCGCAGGTGTGTCCCGGCGGGGGTATACTCCACCCCCAGCGGGCCGTAGTATTCCGTCTGACGGGCAAAGGCTTCGCTCTCAAACAGCGTCTTCCATTCAGCAGGTGTTCTTGGCTCCATGGCAATTCATCCTTTCATTTGACAATAGTGTAACGAACTTTGTCCTTTATTTCAACCCTTTCCTTGCAAAACGTACCAGACTCCACTATACTGAAAGAAAAAACACTGCACGGAGGGAAGTTTTATGGCATACACCGATGATTGGGAAAGTCTGATGAACGGCGTGTTCGGCCCGGGGGGCAGATTCAAGGCCGCCCCCGGCACTTCTGCACCCAAAACAGGCGGCAGCGCCGCCCTGCCTGACCTGAACGCGGCGCTTCTGGAACAGCAGAAACGGCTGGACAAGCTGCTGAAGCAGCAGAACGCCCAGCTCAAAACCCAGAGCGATGCCACCGCCGCCGCGCTGGAAAGCAGCCGCCAGATGCTGCGGGACATGGAGGACGAAGGCCTGTTGGCCAGGGGCACCACCGACGTGAAGCCGGAACACCTGGGCAGCTTTGAAGGCCTTGCCGCCGAGGTCAAGCAGACGGTGCTGGGGCAGGATGCTTTTGTGGACAGCGTGGTGCGGGCCATGCGCCGCCCCTTTGTGCTGGGCACCGAAGCCCCCGCCGCCCGCAACGTCATCCTGCTCACAGGCGGGGCAGGCACAGGCCGGCATTTTGCACTGGAAGAAACTGCCCGCTGCATGGCGGCCCGGGGCCTTTTGCAGAGCGACAGGATCGCCACGCTGGATCTGGCCCTTTACCCCAATTCCGGAGCCGAGAAGCTCTTCCTGCAGGACCTCTACGCCGCCCTGCACGCGCCCGGGGAGATCCTTGCCTTTGAACACTACGAGAGCTGCTATCCCGGCTTTCTGAAGACCCTGTCTGATCTGGCCGTCAAGGGCAGTGCCCCCCTGTCCAGCCGGTATCTCGTGAACAAGGAGGGCATCCTTGTGGATGCAGGCACGGCGCTGGCCCCGGGAGCCGTCAGCCGCATCGACCCCTGCGGCAAATACCTCATCTTCTACTCCCACAAGGGCCGGGATGCACTGGCTGACAAATTCGGTGCGGCGCTGGTGTCGGCACTGGGGGATGTCTGCGAGACGGCCTCCTACACCCGGGAGGATCTGGCCGCCCTTGCCGCACAGCAGCTCAACGCGCTGGCCCAGAAGATCCGCACCCGGCTGGGGCTGACCCTTTCCGCCGGGGCCGACGTGCGGGACTATGTCGCGGCCCAGTGCACCACACAGAAGGGTGCGGCAGGCCTTTCCGCGTGCACCGACCGCATCTTCCGCGCCCTGAGCGAATACTGTCTGCGGACCGATGAAACCCTTACCGGCACCGTGACCCTGACCGCCAGGCCGGAAGGGGTGCAGTTCCGTCTGAACAACGGCGCAGACCAGCCCCTGTTCGACCTGCTGCCTGCCGCCTACACCGGCGCGCTGGATGCCATCCGGGCCGAGATCAACGAGCTGGTGGGCCTTGCCCCGGTCAAGGAATATGTGTTCGGTCTGGCCGACAACCTGCAGGTGCAGCAGCGCCGGGCCGCCGCCGGGCTCAAGACTGCCAGCCTTTCGATGCACATGATCTTCACCGGCAACCCCGGCACCGGCAAGACCACCATTGCCCGGCTGGTGGCGAAATACCTGAAAGCCATCGGTGCCCTCAAGGGCGGCCAGCTGGTGGAGGTGACCCGTGCCGATCTGGTGGGCCGCTACACCGGCCACACCGCCCCCCTGACCAACAGCGTCATCGAGAGCGCCCTGGGTGGTGTGCTCTTCATTGACGAGGCATACAGCCTTTACCGCGGCGAGCAGGACAGCTTCGGGCTGGAAGCCATCGACACGCTGGTGAAGGGGATGGAAGATCACCGGGATGAGCTGGTGGTCATTCTGGCGGGTTACACCAGGGAGATGGAGACCTTCCTCACCGCCAACAGCGGCCTTGCCAGCCGTTTTCCCAACCGGATCGAGTTCCCGGACTACACCGCCGTGGAGCTGCTGCAGATCACCCAGGTCCTTGCCAAAAACAAGGGCTACACCCTGGCCGAAGCCTGCACCGAACCCCTGCTGGGCTATTATGCCCGCTGGCAGGCAGCCGATGCCCGCACCGCCGGCAATGGCCGCCTTGCCCGCAACACACTGGAAAAGGCCATCTTCCACCAGAGCCGCCGCCTTGTGGCCGAGCCCGCCGCTGCCCTGGATCTGATCCTGCCCAGTGATCTGGAATTGAAGGAGCCGTAAACACGCAAAAAGGACTGCTTTCGCAGTCCTTTTTTGTTATTGATGCTGTTCTGCCAGCCGGGCGGTCATCTCCCGCATTCCCTGCCGCACTTCGGGCGGGGCGACCACTTCTATCTTGCCGCCAAAGCCGCAGACCCAGCCATAGAACTGGTCACTGACGCAGATGGGGACATCGAAATGGAAGCAGCCATTCTCCTCGGGCAGGAACATGGGCGTTGCGCCAAAGCGCTCCCGCATGGCACCTTCCAGATCCGCGGTGCACCGCAGGGTAACGCGATGCTCCGGCCCGCCGTACATTCCAAAGTGCTTGCGCAGATAGGCAGGCAGGTCAAGATCCGCAAACTGCTCCTGACCCCGCCGGGGCGCATCCAGCACCCGGACCCCGCTCATCTTGTCCACCCGATAATGGCGGATGCCCTTTTCGTCGGCAAAGGCAATGAGGTAGTAGCACCCGTTCTCCCAGGCCAGCTGCCACGGGCTGACGGTCCTTTTCTCTTTCTCGCGGCTGTCGGCTTTTCTGTAGAGGAACTCCACCATTTTACCGTTGTTGATGGCCTCGTGCAGGGCATCGATGCTGTACAGCAGGCTCTTGCTGTCAGTCTTGGGGCGGCCCTCCACATAGACCTGACGCTGCAGCTGGCTGCCCTCGTAGTTGGAGCAGAGCTTTTCCAGCTTGTGGATCAGCCGCCTGCTCGTGGTGCCGGATACCACCCGGCTTGCCTGCACGGCATCCACCAGCAGCTTGAGCTCCGCCAGATCAAAGGTGCGGCTGGCAAGGAAATACCCGCCGCCCCGGCCCCGGCGCAGCTTGATGTCATAGCCCAGCGCACCCAGTGCCTCAATATCGCTGTACACGCTCTTGCGCTCACAGCGGATGCCCTGCGCCTCCAGCAGCTCCACCAGCTGCGGCACGTTCAGCAGGTGGTTTTCATCGGTTTGCTGCTCAAAAATGCGCAATAGCGCCAGCAGCTTGGATTTCTGGCCTTCCTGTTTGGGCATTCGGTACACCTCATTTTTTCGTGTTGTGCCAAACCTCTCAGTCTCGCTTCCAGCTCCCCAGCAGGGGAGCTGGAAAAAACAGCAGTGCTGTGTGCTGAAAAGGTTACGGCGCTTTCTTATCAAACGCCGCGCGGCGCTGGGTGGACAGGCGGAACATCTCCTCCAGCTTTTCCCGGTCATCGGCCACAAGGGCGTTGCGCATCTCGTTCAGCGCCCCGCTGAACTGGTCGATCTCGGAGATAAGGTTCTCCTTGTTCCAGAGGAACAGCTCCGCCCACATCTTATCGTTGATGCGTGCAATACGGGTCAGGTCCCGGAAAGAATCGCCGGTGTACTCGCACAGCGAGGTATTGTCGTTGGCGCACATCAGGCTGACGGCGATGGCATGGCAGAGCTGGCTGACATAGCCGATCATCCTGTCATGTTCCTGCACGGTCAGGGTGCAGATATGCTTGAAACCCAGCACCTCGGCCAGCTCCCTGGCCCACTGAATGGCCTCCGGGGTGTTCTTTTCCGTGGGGGTCACAATGAAGTTGGCCGGGGCAAAATTCACCTCGGCGGCGTGCTCCACGCTGGAGGTCTCACGGCCCGCCATGGGGTGGCTGGCAATGAACTCCACGCCCGGCCTGCACATGGCCTGAATGGGCTCCACCAGACCAGTCTTTACGCCCGACACATCGGTAAAGATGCACCCCTCCTTCAGCAGGTGGCCGTAGGTCCGGAACCACTCGATCAGGGCCGTGGGGTACAAGCCAAAGATGATATGATCGGCCTGACGCACCAGATCCTCAAAATCGTGGGTCTTGCCGCTGGCGATGTAGCCGTGGTCGAGGGCATACTGCAGATGGCCCTCGCTGCGGTTGATGCCGTCCACATGGAACCCGGCCCTGCTCAGCTCCAAGGCGTACTTGCCGCCCAGCAGGCCCAGGCCCACAATGAGATAACGCTTTGATTTATCCAACATGTTCCACCTCCGCGCCCAAAGGTCTGATGGCTTCCAGAAAATCCGGCCAGCTCTTGGCAACGGCCTCGGCCCCGCTGATGGGCAGGGTCAGCCCGGCGGCCAGCGCCAGCACCGCAAGGCTCATCACCACGCGGTGGTCGTTGTGGCCGGAAAGCGGCTGCTCCGGGGCATGGAGCGCGCCGGCACAGCCATAGATGGTAATGGTGCCGCCCTCGCTCTCCAGCTGCCCGCCGCAGGCCCGCAGCTCGGTCTCCATGGCCTCGATGCGGTCACTCTCCTTGATGCGGAGACGCTCGGCGTTGCGGATGACTGTGGTGCCCTCACACAGCAGGCCCAGCACCATCAGCACGGGGCCCAGGTCGGGGCAGTCGGCAAGGTCGATGTCCGTTCCGTGGAGCGGGGCCTTTTCAAACACCACGCCCTGCCCGGTGCGGGTGAATCTTGCGCCGCACCGCCGGAGGATCTCCAGAATGGCGGCATCGCCCTGCAAGGTCTCCTCAGACAGGCCGGTAATGGCCACACCGCCGGTCACAGCGCCCAGCACAGCAGGAAAAGCCGCCTGGCTGTAATCCTGTCTCTTATACACATCTCCGAGCCCACGAGAC
>OLIU01000658.1_pt1 | contig 15394 bp, 10 predicted proteins | sample 1603321 | NCBI WGS metagenome assembly OLIU01 (sample SAMN03922508, study PRJEB24848) | human gut metagenome | isolation source: stool sample | host: Homo sapiens | place: Germany | collected 2011-11 | reverse complement strand
CATGATCGGCCCGAACTGGTCGTATGGCTGGATCATCGAAGACAACGTGCTGCATGACGCCAAATTCTCCGCGGTGTCATTGGGCAAGGAAATCTCATCCGGCGACAACGAGTGGGCGAAAACCGAGCGCAAGACCGGTTACCAGTACCAGTTGGAGGCCGTATTCAAGGCCCGTCGCATCGGCTGGGAAAAGGGGCTGATCGGCGGCCATATCGTACGCAACAACGACATCTACGAGTGCGGACAGAATGCCATCGTCGGACATATGGGCAGCGCATTCTGCCGTATCGAGCATAACCATGTCCATCACATTGCGTTGAAGCGTGAATTCTTCGGATGGGAGGTCGCTGGCATCAAATTCCATGCCGCATTGGATACGGTCATTGCCAACAACAACATCCACGACTGCTCGCTGGGCATGTGGATGGATTGGCAGACGCAGGGCACGCGCATCACGCGCAATGTGTTCCACGATAACGTCCGTGACCTCATGATTGAAGTGAGTCATGGGCCGTATCTGGTGGACAATAACGTTTTCGCCTCGCCGGTGATGTTCCAGAACTGGTCGCAAGGTGGTGCCTTCGTCAACAATCTGATTTGCGGCGGCATTGAACCGCATACCGTCCCCGACCGTTCCACGCCGTATCACTATCCGCACACCACCGAGGTGGCCGGGTGCGCTGTGGTATCCGGCGGCGATGAGCGTTGGCTGAACAATATGTTCGCGCCGCAACCGGTGAAACCGACCGTCGGTGAATATGGTTTGTCCGCCTACAGCGATTGCCCGATGTCGATGCATGAATACTTGGAACGCCAGCGGGCCATGTGGGCAGATTCTTCGCAGGGTGGTGGCGAGCGCAATCCTCTGCAGTCTCTATACGCGGGCGGCAACATCTATCTGTCCGGCGCACAGGGGCTGAACAAGCAGGAAGGTGCGGGCGACGATTCGGAACGCATGCAGGAGGACGCCCCGTTCTTCGGCGGCACCGCCTCCACGAGCGTTGCGTGTGATGAGCCCATGCCGGTGACATTGGTCGAAGAACCCGATGGACTGTACCTGCAGTGCACTGTGCCACAGGCCGTCGCCGATACCAGAATGCAGGTCGTCACCAGCGATATGCTCGGCGTGCCTCGCATCGTGGAGGAACGCTATGAACAGCCCGATGGCAGTGACTATGTGCTGGACACCGACTTGCTGGGACAAGCCTTGACCGCAACGGAACGCAAGGCCGGGGCGTTGAATGGTCTTGTCTCCGGAGAGAATCGCATCCGAATCTGGGAATGGAACAACTGATATGACAAATGCAACCGATACCAACAAGACATTGGGCGAGTCCATGTTCGCACAGTGCGGATATGCCCAGGACGCCATCGATAAGCGCGTGTCACAGGTCTGGTATGAAATTTTCGAAGGCCCGAACAAATTCTATTGGGAGAACGACGAAGGCCTTGCCTATGTGATGGACACCGGCAACAACGATGTACGTACCGAGGGTATGAGCTATGCGATGATGATCGCCCTGCAATACGACCGTAAGGACGTATTCGACAAGCTGTGGGGCTGGGTAATGCGTCACATGTACATGAAGGACGGTCATCATGCGCATTATTTCGCATGGTCGGTCGCGCCGGACGGTACGCCGAACTCGAATGGTCCTGCACCTGACGGCGAGGAATATTTCGCGATGGACCTGTTCCTCGCCTCCCGTCGCTGGGGTGATGGCGAGGATATCTACGAATATTCCGCATGGGGACGCGAGATCTTGAGATATTGCGTCCATAAGGGCGAACGCTACGACGGCGAGCCCATGTGGAATCCCGACAACAAGCTCATCAAGTTCATTCCGGAAACCGAGTGGAGCGATCCGTCCTACCATCTGCCGCACTTCTATGAAGTATTCGCCGAAGAAGCCGACGAAGAAGACCGTCCATTTTGGCATGAGGCAGCCGCCGCAAGCCGTCGCTATCTGCAGGCGGCCTGCGACGAACAGACCGGCATGAACGCTGAATACGCGGATTATGACGGAAAGCCGCATGTCGACGAGTACAATCATTGGCATTTCTATTCCGACGCCTATCGTACCGCGGCGAATATCGGACTGGACGCAGCCTGGAACGGTCCGCAGGAAGTGCTGTGCGACCGCGTTGCCGCGCTGCAGCGATTCTTCCTGACCCACGACCGTACTAGCGTCTACGCCATCGACGGCACCGCCGTGGACGAGGTCGTGCTTCATCCGGTCGGATTCCTGGCCGCGACCGCGCAAGGCTCACTTGCGGCGGTGCATTCGGCCCAGCCCGACGCGGAACATAATGCCCGTGAATGGGTGCGCATGCTGTGGAATACGCCGATGCGAACCGGCACGCGTCGTTACTATGACAACTTCCTCTATGCTTTCGCCATGCTGGCGTTGAGCGGAAAGTATCGGTATGAATGATGATTACCTCAACTAATCCTACGGTCTACACGGATTTTCCTGATCCAGACATCATCCGGGTCGGAGACGTGTATTACATGGCCACTACGACTATGCATTTCACACCCGGGTGCGATATTCTGCGCAGCTATGACCTAGTGCATTGGGAATTCATTGCGCACGCATTGAATATCGTGGCGGATACCCCTGAAGAACGTTTGGAATGTGAAGGTGCCAACGCCTACGGTCGAGGCATGTGGGCGCCGTCACTGCGTTACCATCGGGGCACCTGGTATGTGTTGTTCGCCGCCAACGATACGCATGCCAGCTATCTGCTGACGGCGGACGATCCATGCGGCCCATGGCGAAAGCGTGAGCTTGACGGCTTCTATCACGACAGCGGACTGTTCTTTGACGACGATGATCGAGCCTATGTCGTATATGGGCAGTCGACATTGCGCATCACGGAGTTGAATCCTGAATTAAGCGGGCCGATGCCGGGTGGACTCGACCGGGTCATCGTGCAGGACGATCCGCAGGCTGACCTTGGTTATGAGGGCAGTCACCTATACAAGCATGATGGACGCTATTACGTCTTCACCTGTCACTTCCCGCAAGGCAAGGGCAAAACAGAAGCCTGCTTGATGGCCGAATCCTTGGATGGCGCTTTCGAAGCGCGTGAAATTATCGACGACGACCTGTCCTTCCACGGTTACGGAGTCGCGCAAGGCGGTATGGTGGACACTCCGGACGGCGACTGGTATGCATTCATGATGCAGGACCGCGGCGGTGTGGGACGCGTGCCGACACTGATGCCGATGCGGTTCGGCGAGGACGGATTCCCCGTCGTCGGTGAGAACGGCAAAGTGCCGCAGTCGGTCAGCGTGCCGGCTGCAAGCTGTGCCGAACCTGTCACGCCCATCAACGGCAGCGAATTCATAGCCCGGCATAACGCCGAAGGCGGAGTCGATGCCAACTGTCTGCAGCCATACTGGCAGTTCAATCACATCCCACATAACGAATACTGGTCACTGACGGAACGTCCGGGAGCATTCCGCCTGCATTCCGGACGCATCAGCTCGAATCTCAATCATGCATGGAACACGCTGACGCAGCGCACGATGGGGCCGGTGACGGTGGCCGAAGTCACCGTCGACGCGTCGACATTGCATGATGGCGACTTCGCCGGATTGGCGGCGTTCCAAGGATGCTATTCCTACATCGCGCTTACGCGAAGGAACGGCCGCACGATGCTGACCGTCCAATACAAGCCGGTGAATGACGATTCCATCTTCTCCGACGATGATTGGGACAGTCCAGCCGTAACGGATGCGGAAATCATGGCGGATGCGGATTGCATGCGCCTGCGCGCGGTATATGATTTCACCGATTGCAAGGATGAAGTGACGTTCTTCTACCGCGATGCGGATACGCCGGAATCCGAATGGTGTCCATTGGGAACAGCGCACCGGATGGTCTTCAAAATGGATCATTTCACAGGTTGCCGTATCGGATTGTTCCTGTATTCGACAAAAGAGACTGGTGGAATCGCCGATTTTTACGACTTTGCGTATTCGACGCCGGATACGAAGGAAAGAGAGCAATGAAGCGACAGGTCATAGTGGCGCAAGGAACTGTCGAAGGCTTGGCGGCTGAGGATCAGGGCATCACCGTGTTCCGAGGGGTCCCGTTCGCCCAGCCTCCCGTCGGCGGTCTGCGCTGGCGTGCGCCGCAGCCGGCCTTGCCATGGGATGGTGTGCTGCAAGCCTTCGATTTCGGGCCTACCGCGATGCAGCCGACGCCGGGCGCCTCCGATGATTTCTATGATCGTGAATGGGGCACCGATCCGGCCGTGCCGATGAGCGAGGATTGCCTCTACCTGAATATTTGGACTCCGGCATTACGCGGATATGGCGCGGATAGCATGGTAACTTCCGAAAAGCTGCCGGTCATGGTCTGGATCTACGGCGGAGCCTATCAATGTGGCGGCACATTTGAAAAGGAATTCGACGGCACGCATCTCGCCGCGAACGGCGTCGTTGTGGTCAGTGTGGCCTATCGCCTGAATGCATTTGGGTTTATGACGCACCCTTTGCTTCATGAGGAGGCCGTAGAACGCGGCGACGGCGAACCATATGCGAATTTCGGATTCCTGGATCAGCGTGCCGGAATCCAATGGGTGAAGGAAAACATCGCGAAGTTCGGCGGAGATCCGGAAAACATCACGGTTTTCGGCCAATCGGCCGGTGCCGCCAGCGTCTTGGCCCAGATCTGCTCGCCGATGAACCATGGCCTGTTTCAGAAAGCCATCATGCAATCCGGCGCAGGCTTAGGGTATTTCAATGCGCGGCAGGACACGCTGGAGCATGCGCAGGCCAACGGAATCCGTCTGTTCGAAGCATTGGGTGTCTCCACGCTGGAGCAGGCCCGTGCAATCCCGGCCCGAACGGTATTGGAAGCCGCCGAGTCCCTGCCTGTTCCACCGGACAGCGGACGTGAAGATGACTGGTCGATGATCGTCAATTGGGTGCCATGCGTGGACGGCCTGTTCCTTCCCGATCAGGAGGAGCGTATCGTCGAGGGCTGCAAGGCCAACAACGTCGACATGCTGGTCGGCAACACGACCAATGAGTTCATCGCTTCGACTGAAGATGGGAAGCCTGTGCATGTCGGCCAGCTCGGCAATCTCACGCTGATTCGCAAATGGACCGCAAGCGGTGGGACCGCGCCATACTACTATCATTTCGATGTCGCCATGCCGGGGGATGATGCCGGAGCCTTCCACTCGTCCGATCTGTGGTTCTCCTTTGGAAGCCTTGCGAAATGCTGGCGTCCGTTCGTTGGATGGCATTACGATCTGGCAAGGCGAATGGGGCTGTACTGGACCAATTTCGCCGCCAATGGCGATCCCAACGGAACGGACCGTGACGGAACGCCGCTTCCTGTATGGGATCCTTGCATCGGTGAGGAATGCCCCGCCATGCATTTGTGCCAAGAACCGGGCATGCGGACGGATTGGCTTACCGAAACGGATCGAAAAGCATTTGGCTTGTGACGGCATGCCGTTGATGTATAAATGCTGATATGTAAACAGGGATGGTCTTTGTGGATCGTCCCTGCCGCATAATGGTTTGCCGTTGCGCGTGCAGGAGGATTTCGAGACTGATTATCCGACTTTTCACCGTTTCCGTCGTCTGGTCCGTCGGTGGCGTCTCGCGGAGGCTCGGGCCATTAAAGACCCTGTTCGGCGTTGTGCAGGCTAGGAGCTGTTTGAAGTGTTCTAGGCCGGACGTTTCGCCGTATAGGGGCGTGTCTGCGTGGATTCCGTCGGATGTGGCGTCTCAATTGTTGGACGTTGCGGTGAGCGTGAACGGGGGTGATTATGAGGAAGACTGACCCCCCGCTCATGACCATTGCCGACACGATGGCCTATTTGCAGTGCAGTCGTCGGCTGTCTTGTTGGGTACCCAACTCGGGTACCTTGCTGGGTACCGGAAATGTTGGCATTGGCGTACATTTCCGTACATTCTCTGTTTGCGCCGTATGTCTTGAAATTGTTGGTATTCCGCCGTTTTGGCATGAAAAAAGGGCTTCCGGATTTCTCCGAAAACCCTCAAGGCGGAGTCAGAGGGATTCGAACCCTCGAGCCGCTAAACACGACTAACACCTTAGCAGGGTGCCCCTATCGGCCACTCAGGCATGACTCCACTGTTGCGTTACGACGCAACAGCATGTAACTATAGCATCTATCCGCGTGCGAAACACCATATTGTGAAAAAATGAGAGAAAAACGTGTGGTGATGTCAGTGGGACTCGAACGCGCAAGCCGTGTCGAGCGGTCTCATCGATATGCGACACGCCGGTATGCCCGCAGGTTTCGCCATATTCGAACATTTGTTCCAAAACTGCCGAATCGTTGTCTATCATGGAATCATGAGCACGGCACCAAGAATCGCAGCGGCCAAACGTGACTGGGGTCACGATGAGGTCGGATGCACGGTGCTGCATATCGACATGGACGCTTTTTTCGCATCCCTCGAAGTGGCGCGGCATCCGGAATACGCCGACAAACCGGTAATCATCGGCATCGGCAACCGTTCCGTGGTGTCCGCGGCGAACTATGAGGCACGCAAATACGGCATCAATTCGGCGATGGCAAGCTCCCGGGCAAGAAAACTATGCCCGAACGGCGTCTTTCTGCCGGTGGACATCCACTACTACCGTGAGATGTCCCGACGTATCTTCACAGAGGTGTTCTCCCGCGTCACCGATCGCATCGAACAGGTTTCCGTGGATGAATGCTATATGGACGTCTCCGGCGCGCTGCTGCGGTGGAAGAGTCCCCGCGCCATCGGAGCTTGGATACGCGATCAGGTCGCCAGACGGTACCACATCACCTGTTCCGTCGGCATCGCGGCGAACAAGCTTGTCGCCAAAATGGCTTCGACCAATGCCAAACCGGATGGCATGCTCATGATCCCCGTGGTCAGACATGCCGAATTCGTGCAGATGATGCCGTTGCGTGGCATACCTGGCATCGGTCCGTCCTTGGAGAAACGACTGAACGCATGGGGCGTTGATTCCGTGGCTGACTTGGCGAAGATGAGCATGGAATCGCTTGAGCAGGCGACGGGGTCGGCCATCAGCGCGCGCGGGTTGTACATGGCGGCACGCGGATTGGATGACCGCCCTGTCGCACCGCGTGCGCAGGAGAAATCCGTCGGCGCGGAACGCACGTTCGACAAGGACACCCAAGACATGCGGCAGGTGACATCCATGCTCCGCTGGTGTTGCGATGATGTGGCCGGCACGCTGCGCAGACGAGGGTTGATGGCGCGTAAGGTCATGGTGAAGCTGCGATTCCCGGATTTGAGCTATGCGACGAAAGGACATACGCTGGACTGTCCGACGGATGCGGCAAGCATGCTGTATCCGCAATGTGTCGCATTATTGCTGGCCATGATGGGCATGCCGGAAAGCTCTATCGACGCCATTTCCTTGACCAGACCGGTGCGACTTGCCGGCATGAGCGCGGGCGGTTTGGTCGAAGCGGCGGATGCGGCGGTTCAGCTTTCGCTTGATGACATGCTTGAAGAGCAGAACGAGGCGCAGCGGGGTCGTGGAACGGATACCGAACCGTCGACCCAATCGGAACGGCTACGCGGTGCGGAAGCGGCATTAGACGCGGTACGGCTCAAATACGGTAAAGGAAGCGTGCGTCTTGGCATATGGCGTACGGGGCCATCGGGTAATCTTGAACATTGAGAGTGATGTGGAGCATGAGAAGAAACAGGGGGAGTGCCATGAGATACAGGGACAAGGCGGTGCATGCCCGCAACCCGGAAGTGCTGGTTGCAGGACGTCGCAGGCTGGCCATCGTCGCAGCCGTCGTGCTTGTTGTATTGCTGGCGGTAGGTGGGTGGTTCCTGACGCGGTGCTTGCATTCATCACAGTCCCAAGCCGGGCAGGGGGCCGCAACGCAGATGGACGTGGCCAAGCAGAAAAAGCATGTGGTGAAAAAGGCCGAGCCGAAGGAACATCACGGCAATTCGCCGGACTGTCCGGATACCGATTGCATCGCCATGATGGTCAATGGCGATCTGCTGTTCCACCCTGGTCTGTGGGACAACTTCGCCGGTCCCAATACCGCGGCGACGGACGGTACGGCCTATGACTTCACCAGTCTGTTCGAACCGATGCGCAAGTACATCGATGCCTCCGATATCGCGGTGTGCGAATTCGAAACGCCGATCGCGCCTCGCGGTGGCCCCTACACCGGGTATCCGGTGTTCAACATTCCCTCGGAGGTCGCCGACGCGGCCGCCAAGGTGGGGTATCGCGCATGCACGCATGCGTCGAACCATTCGTGGGATCAAGGCGCGGATGGCATCACACGCCTGTGGGATACCCTCGACCAGGACGGCATCGCACAGACGGGCTCCTACAAGACCGAGGAAGACTCTACCAAACCGCTGGTCATCGATTCCCCGACCGGTGGCGGCAAACTGGGCCTGATCGCCGGTACCGTGTCCCTGAACGCGCAAATCCCCGATTATGATTGGCGCGTCGACCGTCTGCGCGAGAGCGGCGATCCGAACCATCAGGCCGACATCGACAAAGCCGTGGCCAAAGCCAAAGAGGCCCGTAAACAAGGCGCCGACGTGGTGGCCATCGCCATGCATTCCGTGCAGGAATATCTTGACTACGCCGACTCGTGGCAGCAGTCCGAAGCGCATGAGCTGGCCGACACCGGTGCATTCGACGTCATCTACGGTGCCGGATGCCACTGCGCGCAGCCCGTTGAGAACTACAACGGCACATGGATCATCTACGGTCTGGGCAACGCGGTGACGGTCACGTCCTACATTCCAGGCAACGAGGTCAACAACCAAGGCGTGACGGCCCGCGTCCAATTCGCCGGCAAGAAAGGCGTGGCCGGCTCATGGCGGGTCAATCGCATCGATTGGGTGCCGACGGCCAATGTGCGTCAAGGCCAATACCAGTGGTGTCCGATTTCGGACGACCATCCGGATGGAGCCTGTTGGAACGAAACAGAAGATGCCAATCAGAGACAACGTATCTGGAACGTGATCTATTCCATGGGCGCGGACCAGAACGTGGTTCGAGAGTGGAACATCACCGCAGAACAAGCTGGTTCATCTGGAAAGTAGTTTCCCGTGGCAGAATATGCCTCGTATTCGTTAATCGACCTGTATGGAGCGTTTCCGCTCGTGATGTGAGGTAAAGATATGGATGGAGTTTTCGAGACCCAGCCGGACCGCACCGACTTGCCGCTGGTGGTCATGCCGGTGGTCATCGAATCGATGATCGGACCGTTCAAACAGAACTTCACGATGCTCGAAAACGTGGCCCGCGTGCGCATGCACGAGGATTTCACACTGGACGAGGACACCATCGTGGAACGCTGCAAGGATGCCGACGCCGTCATGGTCATCGGATTCCACTGCGCCGATGCCATCCTCGACAGGCTCGACGCCAAGTGCTATGCGTTCGGAGGCACCGGCGTCGCCAGCTACATCAATCTTGAGAAAACCAAGGAACGCGGCATCCGCGTCTGCAACGTGCTGCATTACGGCGATCACGCCGTCGCCGAGCACGCCATGGCGTTGCTCATGGAACTGACCAGGCACGCCGGAGCGCTTGATATGCAGGTCAAGCAAGGCGATTGGGACGGTGCCGACGGTTTCGAACTGTTCGGCAAGAAGCTCGGCATCATCGGACTCGGCGGCATCGGGCAGACCGTGGCCGGCATCGCCAACGCTTTCGGCATGAAAGTATCCGCGTGGAACTCCCACGTGCCGGCACAGGTGTTCGAGAACCTGAATGTCACTCCGGTGGAAGACATGAACGAGTTGATCTCGAATTCAGACGTGGTCAGCGTGCATATGCCGTTGCTTGACTCCACCCGTGGCATCATCACGGCGAAGAACCTCGACGCGTTGCGTCCGGGAACCCTGTTCGTCAACACCGCCCGCGCCGAAGTCATCGAACCCGGCGCACTGCTCGCAAGACTTCAACGCGGAGACATTCCGGCGGCCTTGGACGTGTTCGATCATGAGCCGCTTGCCGCCGACGATCCTTTGTGCAAGATTCCCGGCATCGTGCTCACCCCGCACATCGCATGGCGCACCGACGGCGCGTATATCGGCATGACCAAGCAGGTGGTCCAATCCATCGCCGCCTTCTTCAAGGGGGAGGAATTCAACGTCGTCGTCTGAAAAAATAACCGGGAAGCAGCATATGCGCGCGGTCGGTGAGGTTAGGTAGGTTGAACAGCATGCAGACCATACTCGATTCCGCCGATCGGCCGGCGCACGACGCCTTCGTCGAAAAGAAATCGGAATTCATCGGAGACGCCTGTCATATCAGCTCGTTGGATGAGGCGCTCGCTTTCGTTCAGACGATCCGTGACCAGCATCCGAAAGCCCGGCATGTCGCCTATGCCGCGGTGTGTGGTGGATCCGATGGACGTCTTGCGGAACGCATGAGCGATGATGGCGAGCCGTCCGGAACCGCCGGCAAGCCCATTCTCGACGTGCTGCGGGCAAACGAAATGACTGATTGCGTGGTCGCGGTCACACGGTATTTCGGCGGTATCCTGCTTGGTTCCGGCGGCCTGATCCGTGCGTATTCCACAGGTGCGTCAATTGCGGTCAAGGCTGCTTCCAAGGCGAAAATCGTACCGTGCGGCGAATATCAGGTAACTCTTGATTATCCGCAGTTGGGCAGCTTCCAGAATCTGTTGTCAACGGTGGAAGGCGAGCAGACCGACGCGCAGTACACTGACCGCATCGCCTTGACTGTGGTGGTTCCGCAGGAACAGGCGAATGTCTTCGAATCCCGAGTTGTGGAAACTTTCAACGCCACGGTCGTTCCGCAACTGGTGGGCACGTCCAACCGTCCGGTCAAAGTATGAGTTCACGTTGTGAGCCGCATGCATATAGTGTCGTAAGGTGAAAATATGAGTGATGAGAACGAGCAGCATGAGAATGATTCGCAGGCCGACGCCTCGAACGCCGATGAGACCGTGGATTTCGAGCCGTTGACCGCCACATACGAGCGGCTCCGGCATTCCACTGATTCCGCCGCATTAAGCGAGTTCGCCAGACGTCCGCTGCCGGACCGGAGCGACCAGGCGGCGTTCTCCCGTGCCACCGCATTGCTTGAGGCTGTGGCCGGCAACGCGCATACGCCGGTGGAGGACCGCGTCTTCCTTGCCGAAACCATGCCGTTCCCGAACATTCTGGTCAAGCTTTCCACCGACGAGTCTCCTGAAGTACGCAAAGCCGTTGCGGGAAACGCCGATGACAAGAACTGGCTGGTGGGCCGACTGACCAAGGATGAGTCGCCCGAAGTGCGTGCCACCGCGCTGCGCAACAAACGTACGTCTTGGAAAATGCGTCTTGAAGGCGCCGAAGATTCCACCATGGATTCCGACACGCTTGATTTCCTGGGCTCGTTGGGAACGCAGGTCGAACCGGACGCTCCGGTGGTGCTTGCGACCATGGTGCGCAGGGCCGTCGCCTTGAATCCGAATGTTTCCGATCGGATGCTCCAGCAGTTGGCGCAGGACGCTTCAAGCGACGTGCAGAAGGCCGCTCAACGGCAGCTTGCGGAAAAATAATTGCATACGTTGTCATTTTTATGAGATTCCTGCGCGTGGTGCGCATGTTTTGGTCCTAGACTGGGAACCATGACAGAACAGACCGAAAACGCAACGCGTCTCGCCCGTCCGCTCATTCGTCTGGCAAAGCTGGTGGGTGTCGCCACCAGCTACGTCGGTATGAGCCATGATTACCACGAAATCGAAGACGATGTTCTAGTGGCGGTGCTCAAGGCGCTTGGTATTGACGCTTCCAACGATGAGGCGATCAACCAGTCCATCACATCCATCAAGTCCGAACGCGAAACGCGCGTGGTGGCTCCCACCGTGCTGCATATCGTGGGCAAGGAAAGCAAGGTGGAGGTGCACGGCGGTATGTTCGATGTGCCGGAAGCCTCCATCACGCTGGAAAACGGCAAGCAATTCACGGGCAAAATCTCCCATGAGGGCGGTGAGAAAATCGCCCATGAGATTGATGGCAGCTTCTTCTTCACGTCGTATCTCGTCCTGCCCGCCGATCTGCCCGAAGGCTATCACACCCTCGAGGTCACTGTCGGCAGCGAGACGGAGACTGCAACCGTTATCAGCGCTCCTGAGAAAATCGAACTGCTCGATGATATGAAGAACGGCTCCCTGTGGGGGTGGATGAGCCAGCTGTACTCCATCCGTTCCAAGGGATCCTGGGGCGTGGGAGACTTCGAAGATCTGAAGACCATGCTGGTCGAGGCTAAAAAGAAGACCGGCTCCGACTTCATGCTTATCAACCCGATGCACGCCGCGGAGCCGGTGCCTCCGCTGACGCCATCGCCGTATCTGCCGATTTCCCGCCGTTTCATCAATTTCAGCTACATCCGTCCGGAGTCCATGCCGGAATATCTCACGCTGTCCCATGAGGACAGGGCCGAGGTCGATGCGCTGCACGAGCAGGTCGAATCGCTGAATGACGACGCGCGGCTGATCGATCGTGACGCCATGTGGCGCGTCAAGAAGCATGCGCTGTGGGTCATCTACAAGGCCGGCCGAACCAAGGCTCGCCAGGCCGAATTCGACCGTTACCTCGCCGAATGCGGAGACGAGATCGAATCCTACGCCACCTGGTGCCTGTGCTACGACAAGTGGGGCGCTCCCTCCGACGACGCCGATAATTGGGTGCGCAAATACAACCGTGATTCCGAAGAAGTCGCGCAGTTGCGTGAGAAGTTCCCGGACACCCTTGAGTTCTACCGCTGGCTTGAGTGGGTCGCCACCGATCAGTTGCACGCGGCGCAGCAGGCCGCCCGCAAGGCCGGTATGAAGATCGGCATCGTCGCGGATATGGCCGTCGGCGTGCATCCGGCAGGATCCGATGTGTGGTGGAATCCGGAACGCTTCGCCAAGGGCGCCACGGTCGGCGCTCCGCCGGACATGTTCAACCAGCAGGGTCAGGACTGGAGCCAACCGCCGCTTAATCCGATTGCCCTTGAACAGACCGGTTTCCGGGTGTACCGCGATATGGTGCATGACATGTTCGCCAATGCCGGTGCGGTGCGTATCGATCATATCCTTGGTCTGTTCCGCCTATGGTGGATTCCGGAAGGCAAGCCCGCCACTGATGGCACATATGTGCATTACGATTCCGATGTCATGCTCGGCATTCTCGCGCTTGAGGCTTCCCGTGCTGGTGGCGTGGTTGTTGGCGAGGATCTGGGTGTCGTGCCGGCCTATGTGTCCAAGTCGCTGTCCGAACATGGCATTCTCGGTTGTGCCGTGGAATGGTTCGAACAGATGGACGGTGTGTTCCGCACTCCGAAGGATTGGCGTCCGTACGCACTGGCGTCCGTCAATACGCATGACATGCCTCCTGCGGCCGGTTACCTCGAATACGGCCACGTCAAGCTGCGTGAACAGCTCGGCCTGCTGTCCGGACCGGTGGAGGAATTCCAGAAGTCCGCAACCGCCGAGCACAATGCCATGCTGAACATGCTGGTCGAGGAGGGCTATCTCGACAAGGCTGCTCTGGATGACGAAGCCGCCAACGAAAACGAGATTATCGACGCGCTGTACCGTGGTCTGAAAGGTTCGCCCTGCAAGCTCATGGCCGCCTCCATCGTCGACGCGGTCGGTGAGAAGCGCACGCAGAACCAGCCGGGCACCAATAACGAGTATCCGAATTGGCGTATTCCGCTGGCCGATGGCGAAGGCAACGTGGTGCCGCTCGAAAAGCTCTTCGACGAACCGCGTCTGCAGGAGATCACCGCCATCATGCGTGGCTGATCTTCTATAGGCGATTCCATGGGGTGTCCACAGGTCCGACGGTCTGCGGACACCCTTGTTTTTCGTGTTGCCGAATGTCAAGGCAGGCGATATACTAGTAGACTGTTGTGTTTCCCTACGGGGTCCTTCAAAGCGCTTTTCCCACTCGCCATCGAGGACTTTCAGGGAGCCCACGGATAATGAGACCTGAAAAACGGCATTATTCCGCGCCCAACCAACGCGTGTAATGCTGATGGATGGTCCGGAACACAATATATAGAAAAGGTACATCGTGAAAACTTTCACTCCGAAGCCAGCTGATCTGACTCACGACTGGTACGTCATCGACGCCACCGACGTGGTGCTCGGTCGTCTCGCCACTCAGGCGGCAACCCTGCTGCGTGGCAAGAACAAGCCGACCTACGCTCCGCACGCCGATTCCGGCAACCACGTGATCATCCTCAACGCCGACAAGATCGCTCTGACCGGCAACAAGTTGGGCAAGGAACTGTACATGCACTCCGGTCGTCCGGGTGGCCTGCGCCGCGATAGCTACGCCCAGCTGCTCAAGACCAACCCCGAGCGCATCATCAAGTCTGCCATCAAGGGCATGCTGCCGAAGAACCGTCTGGCCAAGGTTCAGCTGGATCGTCTCCACATCGTTCGCGGTGCCGAGCATCCGTACGCTGGCATGAAGCCGCAGGTTTTCGAGATCGCTCAGGTCTCGCAGCAGGCTAAGTGAACCGAAGGGAGATAAGAAACATGGCTGAAAACACCAACGACTCCGCGGTTCTCGAGACCGAAGAGGAGCTCACCTCGTACACCACCGAGACCAACGCTGGCGCTGGCACCGGTACTTCCACCATCGCTCCGGGCTACGGCACCGGTCGTCGTAAGGAAGCCGTCGCCCGTGTTCGCCTGGTTCCGGGCACCGGCAAGTGGACCATCAATGGTCGCACCCTGGAAGAGTACTTCCCGGCCAAGCTGCTGCAGCGTGAGGTCAACTCCCCGATCGTTCTGCTCAAGCTCGAAGGCAAGTTCGACGCTATCGTCCTCGTTGACGGTGGCGGCACCACCGGCCAGGCTGGCGCAATCCGCCTGGGCGTTGCCCGCGCTCTGAACGCTATCGATCGTGATGCGAACCGCGCCGCCCTGAAGAAGGCTGGCTTCCTGACCCGCGACGCCCGCGTCGTGGAACGCAAGAAGGCTGGTCTGCACAAGGCACGTCGCGCTCCTCAGTTCTCGAAGCGCTAAAGCTTACAGCAAGCTTTATTCGAAACCCCTCGGAAACCTATGGTCTCCGAGGGGTTTCCTCGTTATTGTGGGCAAGCGTTAGATGCGTTGGACGCAATGGGCTCGTTAGATGTGTTGGACGTATCTGGCAGACGTTGCAGATGAAGCATCCGCATCTCCCTCATTCGCGGCCCACCCGTTACCGGACGTTTCGGATGGGCCGTTTGCGTATTGATGTATGCGCCGATTCGTTGCGCCGTCCGCTGCGCGTCAATCCGTCGAAATCTGCTTCATCGCGCTGATGCTCAGAGCCGGCAGCGTCCACAGGGTCGGATCGTCCTCGGACAACCCGTCGTCCGCGGAGTTCAGACTGTCGGCATTCTCATCCATC
>OLIU01000631.1_pt1 | contig 15726 bp, 7 predicted proteins | sample 1603321 | NCBI WGS metagenome assembly OLIU01 (sample SAMN03922508, study PRJEB24848) | human gut metagenome | isolation source: stool sample | host: Homo sapiens | place: Germany | collected 2011-11 | reverse complement strand
GATACGCACGTTGCCGTATTCTTCCTGCAGCTGCTTGAACTTCGGAGCGCCAGCGTCCTGATCGTCGATGAACTCCTTGGCGAAGGAGCCGTCCTGGATGCGGCTCAGATGGTACTGCATGCGCTTGCGGCAGTCTTCGTTGATGACGGTGTTGGTGTAGTCGCCGTACTGGGCGGTGTCGGAGCAGGACCAACGGGCCTTGTTCAGGCCACCCTCGTTCATGAGGTCGACGAGCATCTTCAGCTCGTGGCAGACCTCGAAGTAAGCGATCTCCGGCTGGTAGCCAGCGTCAGTGAGGACCTCGAAGCCCATTTCAACGAGCTTGTTCACGCCGCCCATGAGCACGTTCTGCTCGCCGAACAGATCGGTCTCGGTCTCCTCGGTGAAGGTGGTCTTGATGGCGCCTGCACGCAGCGCGCCCAGAGCCTTGGCGTAAGCCAGGCACAGCGGCCAGGTCTTGCCATCCGGATCCTGCTCGACGGCCACGACGACCGGGACGCCACGGCCAGCGGCGTACTCACGACGCACGATGTGGCCCGGGCCCTTCGGGGCGACCATGAAGACCGGGTGGTCCTCGGTCGGCTTGATGTAGCCGTAGTGGATGTTGAAGCCATGAGCGAAGGCGACGGCGGCGCCCGGCTTGATGTTCGGTTCGATGTCGTTGGCCCAGATGGTGCGCTGGTACTGATCGGGAGCCAGAATCATGATGATGTCGGCCTCGGCGGCGGCTTCCGGAACGGACTTGACTTCCAGACCCTGCTCCTTGGCGTGCTCGACAGACTTGGAGGTCGGGCGCAGGCCGACGACGACGTCGACGCCGGAATCGCGCAGGTTCAGCGCATGGGCGTGGCCCTGGGAACCGTAACCGATGATGGCAACCTTCTTGCCTTCGAGGACCGAGAGATCGCCGTCGTTCTCATACCAAATTTGTGCAGCCATTGTACTTGGCACTCCTTTTGTGTAGTGGGGTGAACGCTTGAAAAGCGTTCGGGTTTCTACCATTCGCAGATGAAATTCGTGGTTTCGTGCATGGATTTTGTCCTGCAAACTGGGGTCCATCCTACCGGAGCGGCCGTTTTGGTACGTATCCAGTCCACAAAGTGAGCCGCGAAATCGTAAAAAATTCGTCGCGGCGCAATCGTGATACCTTTCCTGCGAAACCCCTACGGAAGCGACGTTTCGGGCCGTTGGAATGTTGTTTCCGTTGGGAATTGCGATTAAGCCCCTACCGAAGTGACGTTTCAATCGCTGAAAATGACGTTTGTGTGGGCAAGCATGTGCTTATTTAGGTGACGCTTCATGCATTTTGGTAGGAAAGTGGCTTAGGATAGGCACGTAGGATTGTTTGATGAGGAAGCTGAAGCAATGGTCACTGCGACGGGGATTGCGCCTGGTTCCGAAATGACGGCGCAGATGGAGCAGGTGGAGGAGCGTAATGTCTCGGGCGTGCTGCATGTCGCCGCGATTTTCGCCTCGCACATGGTATTGCAACGCAACAAGCCCATTGCGGTGTTCGGCGCATTGGCTGCCGATTGCGCCGGTATGGAGGTTGTGGCGGAAATACACGACTTTGACGGCTCCCTGATCGCGCAGGAACATGCTTATTCTTCGCAGAACGTGGTCAACGGCTTTTCGCAGTGGCGCGTGATGCTGCCCGCGCAACCGGAAGGCGGTCCGTACACGCTTCGTATCGTCGCGGGCAATGATGCCATCGAATTCGACGACGTGCTCATCGGCGAAGTGTGGCTCGCCGGCGGCCAAAGCAATATGGAACTTGAGTTGCGTAACAGCGAGCATGCCGACGAAGCACTTGAGGATTGCGCCGATCCGCTGCTGCGTTTCTACAATGTGCCGAAAACCGGTGTCATCAATCGCAATGCGGAAAATACGTCGAGTTGGCAGGAATCATCGCCGGAAAACAGTGGTGTGATGAGTGCCGTCGCCTACTATTTCGCACGCAAGCTGCGCTCCGAACTCGACCCCGATCTGCCGGTCGGCATTGTCGACTGCTATATCGGCGGCACGTCGATCAGCTGCTGGATGAGCGAGGACGCACTCAATTCCAGCGATGCCGGCCGCGACTATCTGACGCGCTACCAGCGTGCGATCGCAGGCAAGACGCAACAGCAGTTCGAGCTGGAAACCAGCGAATGGCAGTCGCAGATGGACGCATGGAACGCGGCTGTGGAAACGGTGCGTCAGACCAATCCGAACGCAACGAGCAGCGAGTTGAGCGAACAGTGCGGCACCTGCCCGTGGCCGCCGCCGCTCACCCCTACATCGCAATGGCGTCCGTGTGGCCCCTTCCACGCCATGCTGGAACGTATCATGCCCTACTCGCTGGCCGGTTTTCTGTGGTATCAGGGTGAGGAAGACGAGCAATACTGCGGTTTCTACCGCGAGCTGCTCGGCATGATGATCGGCGAATGGCGTGCGCTGTGGAGCGAAAATCTGCCGTTCCTCATCGTGCAGTTGCCGCAATGGATCAACGGCAAGACGGCTGCGGACGGCAACGATCCGATGCGCTGGCCGGTGCTGCGTGAGGCCCAATGGGACGCCGCGCAGTCCATAGACAACGTGTACGCCATCTGCACGATCGACTGCGGCGAATACGACAACATCCACCCGCTGGACAAGCGCACGCCCGGCGAACGCCTTGCCAATTGCGCGCTGCGGCAAATCTACGGCATGGATCGCGTTCCGGTGCACGGCCCGACGGTGCTGGGCTTCCGATGCGACCCGAACGGCCGCGTACGCCTGTTCTTCCGCTATGCGCACGGTTTGCATTTCGAAGGCACCACGCCCGGCGGCGGCGACGACGATGATTTCGATGGCCAGCTGCCGACTTTGGTGCGCGTGCCGGAACATTCCGGCTTCGAACTGGCCGGTTCCGACGGTATGTTCCACCCGGCGACCGCCGCGATTTTCGTGGATTGCGACATCGATGATCTCGTCAATTCCAGAGTGAACGTGGTCGATTACAACGCTACGGAATTCGGCATTCCGATTAACAGCCGCAGCATCGGCACGATTACGCTGGCGACTCCGGATGTGCCGGAGCCGGTGGCGATGCGATACGCCTGGCGCAGTTGGGGTCCGGCTCCGCTGTTCAACGACGACGGCCTGCCCGCGCAGCCGTTCCGTCTGGACCTGACCGACCATACCTCCCCCGTCGAGTCCGCCGAGCCCGTCACCCCCGACGGCACCGCTGACTGAGGCCGTCGGTCTGGCCGCGCCGGTCTAATCGCCCCGTCTAATCGCAAAAACGGCATTCCCATCCGGCTTTTGTTACCGTAACCAGCCGATTCGGGTAACAAAAGCCGGAAGAGGAGGCCGTTTTGTGTTTCTTGCGATTACTCAGCGGTTGCAGCAGCCGCGTCGACGATCACTGCCGCTTCTTCACCCCGTTCGCTGCCGGACTTGCCAAGCGCAAGCTGGGCGGCGGCGAACAGCACCGCCAGCCAGATGACGCCGGCGATCACGGCGATGCGATAGCTTGCGGAGAAGCACATGAGCACCACAACCAGCAGCATGAACGCGATCACCACATACGGCGTCACATTGGCGAACGGCAGCTTGAACGCGATCTTGTCGAGCGCTTCCTTGCCCTTCAGCCCCTTAAGTTCGGCCGGGCCATCGCCAGCCGCAACCATGCGACGGAACTTAATCTCCGTAATCATGATCATGATCCAGTTGATCGCAGCCGCGATCGTGGCGATCGACATCAGATAATTGAACGCGAATTCCGGCCATACGAACACGACGACAACGGCAATCGCAATAATTATCGCGGAAGTGATAACACCCCCGACCGGCACGCCTTTCTTGCTGAGCTTACCCAGGTAAGCCGGCGCGTTGCCCTGCTTTGCCAGCGAATACAGCATGCGGGAGTTGGCGTACAGGCCGGAATTGTAGACGCTCATCACGGCGGTCAGGCACACGAAATTGAGGATGCCGGCGGCCGCGTGCACGCCGACGGAATCGAAGATCTGCACGAACGGGCTGGAATCGCCGTCGATCTTGCTCCACGGAATCACCGCCATGATCACGCCGAGCGCGCAGATGTAGAAGACGAGAATACGCCAGATGATGCCGTTCGTGGCCTTCGGAATGGTGGTGCGCGGATTCTCGGTTTCGCCGGCGGTGATGCCGATGAGTTCGGTGCCGCCGAAGCTGAACATCACCACGACGAGCGCCATCAGCAGGCCGGTCCACGTGCCGTCGGCGTTGCGGGTCATCAGGCCGTGCGGCAGGAATCCGCCGTCCACGGTGAACCAGTTGGCGAAGCTCGCGCGAATGCCCGAAGCGGTCGGCACATTGGCGATGATCACATACAGGCCGCCGAGAATCATGGCCAGCACGGCCACGATCTTGATGATGGCGAACCAGAATTCGAATTCGCCGAACTTGTTCACGCCCATGAGATTCAGCGCCGCGATGGCCACGAGGAACACCGCCGCCGACACCCACTTCGGAATGTTCGGGAACCAGTAGTTCACGAACGAGCCGACCACGGCAAGCTCCACCATGGCCACCAGCACGTAGTTGAACCAGTAGTTCCAGCCGGAAATGAAGCCCGCTCGCCGTGACCAGTAGCGCGTCGCATAGTAGCTGAACGCGCCAGCCTTCGGATCCTCGACCGCCATCTCGCTCAGAGCGCGCACGATCATGAAGATCGCGAGACCGCCGACGAGGTAGGCGAGCAGAATGGACGGGCCGGCCAGCTGGATGGATTCGCTGGAGCCGTAGAACAGGCCGGTGCCGATGGCGCCACCCAGCGCGATGAGCTGGATATGGCGGTTTTTCAACGATTTACGGAGCGTCGGCGGAACCGGTACATCGTCGGTTCCACGCGGCTTCTTTGCGGCGGTGACGTCGCTCATGGAGATTTCCTCTTCTCTGTTTCCTTGCGATTGCGCGTTGTGCGTTGCGCTCGCTGCTTGCGTTGCGTGCTGTTGCACGCTTGCATGTGCTTGTTTTGCTTGCTTTTTTGCGATTCGCCCTTTGTGAGGGAACGTTCCCGATTGTAGCGGGAAGCGGCGGGCAAAGTGTTGGTTTGTTCGTTCCGGAATGTCTGGTTTGCTTAACGGGTTGTTTGGTTTAGAAGTTCGATTCGCGCGATTGCTGTGCGATTCGAACGCGCGATTTGGACACGTGTTGCGGATGTGCGGTTTGGCGCGTCTTTCCAAGCTTCATGGTGTTCAATGGAATGAGAGGCTACGAACGGAGGTCGACATGGCATTCGTCAAGGACATGCTGCGAATGTGGGCGCATTCGTGGAAAAGATTCATTTCCATCGCCATGATCACGTTGCTCGGTGTGGCCGTGCTCACCGGCATTTACGCGGGCTGCCGTGACGCGTTCCGCAGCACCGATCGCTTTTTCGACGCGCAGGGCCTGCACGACGTCCAGGTGCTGTCCACCGCGGGCCTGTCGAACGGCGATATCGCCGCGTTGCGCAAGGTGAACGGTGTTGCGAAAGTGCAGGCGGAACGGTCGCAGGAAGTGACGTTCGATTTGGACGGCCGCAAGTCGGCGACCATGCAGGAAATCGGCACGAACGGCATTGACCAGCCATACTTGCAGGAAGGGCGCATGCCGAAGAAAGCCGGCGAAATCGCGGTAACCAGGAAATTTATTCGCGATTCGGGCAAGCGTATCGGCAGCCGCCTCACCGTAACCCCCGAATCGGCTTCCTCCGATACTTCCGATACGAACGATACGAACGGTGCGGACGGCACGAATGAAACGAACGGCACGGACGAGGCGCCGAGCTTCCCGACCAAGCTCACCATCGTGGGCGTGGTGCTCGATCCGCAGAACCTGAGCAACCCGGACGGCTACTCCGCCATGACCTCGTTCCGTTCCACCGCCACCACCGACTACACGTTCTTCGCACCGTCCGATGGCGTGACCGGCACCCTCTACACGTCCGCCACGCTGCTCGTCAAGGGTGCGGCCGCCGAAAGCACGTTCGACGAATCGTACGAAAACACCGTCAAGCAGGTGACCGACCGCATCGACGGCACCGTGAAAACCGACCGCCAGAAGGCCCGTCGGCAGGAACTGCTCGACGCGGGCAACAAGAAGATCGCCGACGCGCGTGCGGAAGCCGACAAGAAGTTCGCGGACGCGCAGTCGCAAATCGACGCGAATCGGCAGCAATTCAACCAGCAGGTCGACCAGATTGTCAGCATGCAGGCGGGCGCGGCGGCTGCGGGAGCTGCGGCAAACGGCGCGAACGCAGGTGCGGCGGCGGCCGCAGGTGCAACTACCCCCCAACTTGACGAAACCACGCGTGAAACAATGCGTGAAACCATCATCGCCGCTAGTCCCGAACTGACGCAAGCCAAGCAGCAGCTCGACCAGGCGCAATCGCAATTGAACGAGCAGAAGGCAAGTACCGAACAAACGCTGAAAACCAAGGAAAACGAGCTGAAAACCAGCATTCCGCAAGTGCGCTGGTATGTGCAGGACCGGCAGTCGCTCGGCGGGTTCAGCGCGCTCAAATCCGACCTCGACTCCATCCAGTCGCTCGGCAACGCATTCCCGATTGTGTTCCTGCTGGTGGCCGTGATGATGAGCCTGACCGCCATGGCGCGCATGGTCGAAGAGGACCGCTCGCTCATCGGCACGTACGTGGGGCTCGGCTACGGGCGGCTGGCGGTCGCGTCGCGCTACCTGCTGTTCGCGTTGCTCGCCTGCCTCATCGGCGGCGGCCTCGGCCTGATCGCCGGCTTCCTTGGCATTCCTGCGTTCCTGCTGGTCGTATTGCAAGGCATGTATGTGATGCCCGGTCTGCGGCTGGAATACGACTGGCTGTACGGCTCGCTCGGCATCGCGCTGTTCGTGGTCGGCGTGCTCGCCGCCACCATCTACGCGTGCGTGCAGGAAATGAGGCAGACGCCCGCCTCGCTGCTGCGTCCGAAAGCGCCGCGCGCCGGCTCGCGCATTCTGCTGGAACGGATTCGGCCGGTCTGGAATCGCATGGGCTTCCTCAGCAAAGTGACCGCGCGCAACATTTTCCGCTTCAAGTCGCGCCTCATCATGACGGTCGGCGGCGTCGCCGGCTGCACCGCGCTGATCGTCTGCGGCCTGGCCATCAACGACACCGTCGCCGACCTCGGCATCAAGCAATACCGCGACATCTACCAGTACGACCTGATGGTGGTTTCCGACGATTCGGACGCGTCGGCGATGCGCACGAAAGTCGCGTCAGACGGGCGCGTCACGTCATCGCTTGACGTGCGCATAGAGTCGGGCGATTTGACGGTTGCGGGCAGTGGCGACGGTGACAGCGGCAAGGCCGGCAGCAGCGGCAGCGAAAGCATCCAGCTGGTCGCGGTGCCGGAAAAGCATCTGTCCGATTTGGGCGAAATGGTCACGTTGCAGCCGGTCTCGTCCGGCATACTGGGCACGTCCGGCGTCGGCAAAACCGGTTCGCTGAAACTCGATGACGATGGCGTGATCGTCGCGCAGTCGGCGGCAAGCGCGCTGGGCGTCAAGGCCGGTTCCAAGGTGCGACTGACCAACGGCGACGGCGTGCAGGCGACGGCGAAGGTGAGCGCGGTGAATCGCAACCTCATCGGCTCGGATGTGTATGTAAGCGAAACCTACTACGCCAAGCTTTTCGACTCGAAAGACGCGAAGAACACCAAGAATTCCAAGAGTTCCGAGGATTCCGAGGCTCTGACGTGGAACGCCATGCTCGCCAAGCTTTCCGGCTCCGACACTTCGCAAACCGACTATGCGGAATCGCTCGAAGAGGACAGTTCGGTGATGAAGGCCGTAAGCTGCGCGCACATGGCCGACAGCTTCAAATTCGACCTCATGGGCGCGGTGGTGGCGCTGATTGTGGCGCTTGCCGGCGGTCTGGCACTGGTGGTGCTGTTCACGCTCGCCAATACGAACGTGTCGGAACGCGTGCGCGAGATGGCCACGCTCAAGGTGCTTGGCTTCTTCGACCGCGAAGTGCACCATTACGTGAACCGCGAGATGATGATCCTCACCGTCATGGGTGTGATACTGGGCCTGCCGCTCGGCCGGCTCGTCGGCGGCATGCTGACGATGGCGCTCAACATGCCCTCGTTGTATTTCGAGGTGGAGGTCAAGCCGCTGAGCTACGTGATCGCGGCCGTGGCGACCATGGCCTTCGCGCTGCTCGTGCAGCTGTTCGTCAACCCCGTCCTCGACCGCATCGACCCCATCAGCTCCCTCAAGTCCGTGGAGTAGCGCCCCTCCGAAGCCCTCTCAGTTCTTCGGGTAGCGGTAGTTGTGGGGGAGTTGGGTGGTGAGCTGCGGGTCCAGGCCGAGTTCCTTGAGTTGGCGGTCGATTTCGAGGCGCGCACGTTCCACAAGTTCGGCGCGACGGCTGTCCAAACCGTTCAGCCCCTCCTGCTTTTCCAGCGATTCCAACGTCTCCGCCAAACGCTTGAGCCGGTCCTGATGGTGCAGCAGCGCACGCACCTGCGCATGTTCGCGTACGATCGTCCGCCAATCGGATGGCGTGTGCGCAATCTCCCGAACCGCGGTGACCGGATGTACGTCGGCCACCTGATATGTGATCGAGCCGAGCAGCGGCATTAGGAACACTGTAATCGCGCCGGCTGCGACCAGTGTCGACGCGGTGTCGCTTTGCATGGTGCCGACCTTCACCGCCAGCGACGTGACGGCGACGATGATCGGCAGCGCGGTCGTGCAATACAGGGCTACGGTGACGCGGTGATGCGTTGACAGCGGATTCTTGCGTTTGTCGAGCGACAACGCAACATATACGGGCACCGCGCGAATCAGCATGAGCATGACGATGAACGCGACGAGCAGCGCGGGCCGGCTTGCCACGGCGCGCACGTTGATCGCGGCGCCTGACACCACGAAAAACACAGGAATGAGGAAGCCGTAGCCGACACCCTCCAACTTCATTTCCAGCGACTTGCTGCCGTCGGGGATGATGTAACGCAGGATGAAGCCCGCGGCGAACGCGCCGAGCACCGCGTCAAGTTCGAACAGCGCGGAAATGGTGACAAGGAAGATGAGCAGGAATGTGGTCAGTCGCATGAGCGTTTGCGATGACGTGTTCGCATTTTCCGTAAGGAAACGGTACAGGCGATGGCCGGTTCTCAGTGCTTTCGTAGGTAGCATCGCGCACAGTAGGCAGATGGCAAGGAACGCGCCGAGCACGAGCATGGTTTGCCAGCCGGTTCGGGTGGATAGCAGGATGGCCATGGCAAGGATTGGGCCGAGTTCGCCCCACGTTCCGTACGAGATGATGGCGTCGCCGATGGGGGTGCCTTCGAGGTTGCGTTCCTTGAGAATCGGCATGAGCGTGCCGAGAGCGGTGGTGGTAAGTGCGATTACCGTGGCGATGCCGTCGATGCCCTGCTTTGCGAAGAATGGAAGAAGGGTCACGACGAGTCCGGCGAGCCCCAAGGTGATGATCCATGTGACAAGTCCAACTTTGCCTTGATGCCCGGCGAGTCGTTTCGGGTCGATTTCATAGCCGGCGAGCAGGAATAGGAACGCCATGCCGAGCTCGCTCAAGAGTTTCACGGCGTCGTTCACTTCGATCACGCCTAGTCCGTACGGGCCGAGCGTGGCTCCGGCGGCGAGCAGCAGTACGGTTTGCGGAATGAACCTTCCCGGAATCAGCTGCGCCACAATCGGGCTGACGGCCGCCACCGCCATGATGATAGTCAATGAAACGAGCTCTTGCGTCATGTTTCTAGCCTAGTGAGTCTGCGTGACGGCGTGTAGAGGCGTAGCGGCCCCATGATGTGCTAAAGGGTGTGCTGGGGGTGAGGTTAAGATTGTGTAAATTTTATGGGGGGGGGGGAATTCTATGAGCCTTTCTATCTGCGAAAAATGGCGGAACTGTTTTGTTTGTAAGATAGGACTCCTTTTTTATCGGGGGGGAATGGGATTTTTTATTCGAGGGTTTTAACGGGGGGCCAATGGGGAAATCTCCGATATGATTCTGAACCGAGCTGTTCAGGCAGTAGCAGTATAAGGGGCAGAAAAAATGATTGATGGCAAATTTACCGCAAAGGAGCGTGCGTATCTGTCCAGCCTGCCGGCGGTCAAAAGTGTGAGTGCGTCGCACATCCGCTATTCAGACCGTTTTCGGGTGGAAGTGATGTGCCGTTATAACGCCGGCGAATCACCGTCAGCTATTTTTCGTGAAGCGGGGCTTGATCCGAAACTGATCGGCTACAAGCGTGTGGAGCGGTGCATCGCGCGCTGGAAGCAGCAGGAACGTGATGAGCGTCGAAAGGGGAAAGGGGCTATGAATCATTATCTGCAGGATGTCGAAGACGATTTGTCAATCGCCGAACTGCAAGGTGCTGCGCACGAAGAAGAGACGGATGGCCTGACCTCGGCTGACGAATCGCAGGATATGGCGGCAAAGCTTGCGCAGGCGCAACTGACCATCAACAAATGCGATCTGCTCATCGCCAAACAGGCGTTGCGTATCGACGAGCTGGAACGCGTGCTGCGGAAGTTCATCCAGTGACGGACATGCGGCAACAGCAGGCGGAGCGCTATCGGGAACCGTCCTTCGAAGAGGCGGTCGACATTGCCGATGAGGTGCGGCAGTGGCGCAGGGATCGCAGGAAAGTCATTGCCATGCGGGTGGTTGCGGCGCTGTTGATCATTCTTGCGATAGGCATCGGCGGGTTTCCTACGTTTCTGCAGTATCAGTCGGCGCGGGAGCTACGGAATACGTCGAACCGGTCCGTGCAGACGGTTGCCGGCTGGCCTTATCCCCAAGCCGATGAGACGTTCGCCGCGGCCAAAGCGTATAACAGGCGGCTTGCGGCTTCAGGACAGCCGGTTCTCGGAGAGGCGCAAGACCCGTTCTCCCAAGTGCAGGGCGGCTCGCAGTCCAGTGAATCCGGTGTCGCGGAATCAAATAGCGCCAGCGCCAAAGATAAGGAATATCAAAGCCTGCTCGATTCCGGCAGCGGCGTGATGGGAACCATCCGCATTCCGAAGATCTCCGTACGCCTGCCGATCTACCATGGCACGTCGCAGTCGGCGCTCGCATCCGGAGCCGGACATCTGTATGGCAGCAGCCTGCCGGTGGGCGGGCGGAGCACGCATGCGGTGATCACCGGCCACCGTGGGCTGGTCGAGGCAATGATGTTCACGCGCTTGGATGAGATGCGCGTCGGCGACTACTTCTACATCGAAGTGATGGGCCGTACGCTCGGCTACAAGGTGGATCGCATTTCGGTGATCGAACCGAATGACACCTCGAAGCTGAAGATTGTGCCCGGCGAGGACCGGGTGACGTTGATGACCTGCACGCCGTACGGGGTGAACACCCACCGGTTGCTGGTTTCGGCGGTGCGTTCCGCGATTCCTGGAGTGGTTCCCGAGGAACGGAATGCGGCAAAGGACGCGCGATTGATTGCGATTGCGGTGTCGGCTGGCGTGCTCGTGTCGGGGATGCTGCTTGCCTGGCTGCGTAGTCGGCCGTGGCATATTCGCAGACATGCGGCTTGGTGGCCGAAACGTGGCTAGCTGTTGCGTTGGCATGCTGCGGCGACATCCGTACGGTTGCGGACATGTGAATAATATTGCCCCGTCGGACGTCGGGCTTATGTGAATTTCGGGTAGCGCAGATAGCTGGAAACGTTGCTATCACTTGGTTTCGAGGCTATTTCATACCCCCGAATCTCCCGCGCTTAGGGTGTATGTATCCATTCCCTTTTCCTTTTACTGTTCATGACTAGAGCGCCGGAAGTGTATCCGTGTCGGCTGGATGCGTGACTGGTGATGAAGATGTGAATCGTGCACATGCGCACGGTGTGTAAGGGGAGGTAGCAGATGAGGCATGCACGAATACGACAGGCAAAGCCCGAGAGGAGCTTTGCTGAACGAATAGTCGCCGTCATCGTTGCGATCGCCATGCTCGGCGGCATGGGCTACGCCACCACTTCCGCCGCGATGGCGGATGGTGCCGGACAGACCTTGGAGCAGCAGGCCGGTATCAGCCTGGGATTGCATGATTACGATCGTAATGCCATCAATAGTAAGCATACGTTGAAATTCAAGAACGTTGGCAATCCAGGAACGTATAACAGATATGTCGGTAATGGCAAGGGCGCATACACCGGTATTGTGAATAAAATCCTGACAAAGGGCTATCCGGCCATGGCGGCTGATAAGGGATCAGAATCATTGGACTATCTCTTTGGCGGGAAGTCTGATAGCGCCGTCACCAACTACACGCCGGCTGGCGGACTGCTGACATTGGACAAGGATGGGTATTACGGTTTCGACGCCGATTCCCAGAATGCTACATATGACACGGCATTGAGCAAGTTCACGCTGAGCAACCGGCCTTGTACGAACCAGTCTGATACTCCTTGCTTCGCTCCATTTGGAAACGATACTAATGATAATAAATATTCTTTCGGCATGAATCTTGGCGCCGAGTTCTACATGCCGAAAGACGGCAAGGTCAACAATCAGGACATGGTGTTCGACTTTACCGGCGACGATGATGTGTGGGTGTTCATCGATGGTGTGCTGGTGCTTGATTTGGGTGGTATCCATCAGGCGTTGGATGGCAGCATCAATTTCGCCACCGGCAAGATCACCTATGACAAGACGCAGAGTTATGGAAACCCTCCTGCCGCAACAATCACCCAGGCATTTACCAATGCGGGAAAGACGTGGGATTCCACGGCGTATAAGACACATCATCTGAGCTTCTTCTATCTGGAACGCGGCGACGGCGGCTCCAACTGTAAGATCAGGTTCAATCTGCCGGTGAAGCCGTCCAAGGCCATCGATATCGAGAAGGAAACCCTAGGCACCATCGACGCGGACAAACAGTTCCAATTCCAGCTGTTCGTCGGCAGTTCCTCAACCCCGTACCAGGGCAAATACAGCGTGTACGATGCGTACACCAATCAGGTCTTGTTCGATACGCAGACCAGCAATAACGGTGTGATAACGCTGGCCAAGGGTCAATTCGCCCGCGTGCAGTCCAACGATTTCACCGACGCTACCCCGTATAAGGTGCGGGAGTTGAACTCTAGCGACTACACCGTGTCCGCGAACGGTTCCCCGATGACGCAGCAGGGCAGCAATGATAATGCATACGCCGAAACCGGCTCGTTCACCGTGGGCACGACGGGTCACGTAACCATCGTGAATTCCAATGTGAAGCCGTCGAACAACAAAAGCATCGTGAAAACCGATGGCGGCGACGGTGATGAGTACACGCTGTATCTGACCGCATCCGGCGATAGCACCTCATCCACGGTCACCACTGCCACTCCGGCCGACATTGTGCTGGTTATGGACAAGTCCGGCAGCATGAATAAAAACAACCGCGACGCCAATGCGCAGAAAGCGGCCAAGGATCTCGCCAAGAAACTGCTGACTACCGAGAATTCAACTGATAAACAGGTACGGATGGCGGTGGTGACATTCAACAAGAACGCTACGCTGAAACAGGACTTTACCACGTCTGCGAGCCGTATCGAAAGTGCTGTTTCCCAGACTCCGGATGGCGGCACCAACTGGGAGGACGCGCTCAAGCGGGCAAACGATCTGCAAGGTCACTCTGGTGTGAAGAAGCACATCATCTTCCTCTCGGATGGCAATCCGACATACCGTACGTCCTCGTATGGCGGCAGTTGCTATTCCTATTCGTATTCGTGGGGTGGCAATTATACCCCGCAGCCGGAATATACGACCAAAGCGACTTGCAAGGCGGCCGGATACTATTGGCTGGGTGAAAATCCTGATGGTGGTTCCGATGGCGCGTACGGTGCAGGAAATAGCGATGACTACGGTTTCAACTATGCTGCCGCCCTGGCTGAGGCTAACAAGCGTGGCGATGCTGCACTCTATGTGGTGAAGACTTCCACTGAGGCGAATAAGATGGCCGATCTCGCCAGTGAGGCCAATGCAGTGAATGGCGAGGAATTTGACGGCACGAATGCTGAGAATCTGACGAACGCATTCGACCAGATTTATTCCAGTATTACCTCTTCTGCGAAAATCAAGGTCTTCTCCATCACCGATACCTTGTCCCAGTGGGTGGATCCGGTCGATTTCTCTAATGCAACCAACGGCGCCGACATCACGCGACATGTGACAGTGAAGAACGGCAGTACCGTGCTGACGAGCGGATATGCGGCCACATACAGTGTCGATAATTCCGGCAATCGCACCGTGACGGTGACGTTCAACGGCGCAGAAGGCATCGTCGCAGAAAAGGCTGATAACATCGACGTTTCCTTCAAAGTCAAGCCAAGCGATGCTGCATATGCCGACTATGCGGACAAAAACAAGTATCCGGATACGGGAGACGCGGATACCGGAAACGTATCCGCCGGGAAGCAAGGCTACTATTCCAACGCGGATGCGAAGCTGAACTATTGCGTGCTCACCGAGGTCAACGGCGCGACATCCTGTGTAAGGGCCGAAGCCGAATATCCGCATCCGGTGGTGCAGGTGAAGCTTGGCAAGATCAACATCACCAAGCAATGGTCGGACGGTGCCGACAAGCATGCCAACGATTCCGTGACGGTGCAATTGCAGCGCAAGGCGATTGGTGCTACTAATGCGGAGAACGTTGGTAATTCGATCACGCTGAACGCCACCAACAAGTGGACCACAGCGGTCGATAATCTGGTGCCCGGCTACACGTATTCCGTGGTGGAAACCACCGGCAATGACCGATATGACGTCACCTATACGGGTAACAATACCGAATTGACCAAGAAGATGGTGTGGTCTTCCAATGCCGATGCGGGCACGTTGAAAGCGACCATCACCAACACGCTGAAGACGGTATCACTGCAGCACCTAATCTCGGTACGGAAGAATCTGACCGGTCGTGAGTGGAAGGATTCCGACCAGTTCGGCTTCACGTTGAAGGCGGAAAATAATGCTCCGTTGCCGGCCAGCTGCAAGGATCAGCAGCCATGCACGGTCACGGTGAAGCATGATTCGACCGAACATTCCGCGGCGTTTGACGACATTACCTACAACGCCGGTGACGCCACTTACACGTATTACGTGACGGAAAACAGCGGCTCGATTAGCGCATTGCACTATTCGCAGGCGAAATACAAAGTCGTGGTGACCGTCGCCAAGAACAATGACGGTGCGTGGACGGCTTCCGTAACGTCCGTGACCAAGGTGCAGGACGACAACGGCCAGAAGGTTTCCGAATCGCAGAGCGTCAGTACGCCGGTCGCCTTCACCAACCACTACATCGCAGTGTCGGCGCTGCCGTTGACGGGCGGGATGACGGATCGTCAGTGGCTGTTCGTCGGCGGTGTGGTCGGCGGGCTTGCGGTGCTGCTCATCGGCGCGGCCGGTGTGTGGAACGGCAAGAAGCGACTCGTCTGAATCGTTTGTGCGGGGTCGGAACGTCTGCCAACTCGAGGACGTTCCGACCGATAATCCAAGATTTGCGGATCGCGGGAGCAAGTTAGGTCCCCGCCTCCCGCGATCGCAGAAACAAGTAATCAAACAATAAGGAAGAGAGGATTCTCATGAAGATGAGGAAACTTTTCGCCGGCATCGCCGCCGCTGCGACGCTGCTCGGTGGCATGGCCCTGGGCGCAGTCAGCGCACAGGCCGATGACGCCGCGACGACCGCTGATACTGCGGCCATCACGGTGAAGAACTCGCAGGAGGGCCACACCTACTCCGCGTACAAGTTCGCCTCGCTGACGGTGGACGGTGACGCCGTGC